>Ga0272443_10000122_pt1 | contig 146487 bp, 120 predicted proteins | sample SSMAcet12_FD_193581 | JGI IMG/M metagenome (GOLD analysis project Ga0272443, IMG submission 193581) | Marine sediment archaeal communities from Little Sippewissett salt marsh, Falmouth, MA, United States - SSM-Acet-12 | ecosystem: Environmental > Aquatic > Marine > Wetlands > Sediment ... | reverse complement strand
AGAATGAACGCCTTCTGGGCGTCCGAAAACTTCGAGGCTTTCATCGTCTTCCGCTCCTCCCAGCCGAGGGGATTCGGCAGCGCAAGACTCTAGCCAAAAATGGTCCAGTTTTCCGGCCTCAGATCACGAGGTCTCATTGTGGATGCAGTCCTCTAACATCAGCCATACTCTCATCGCGCGCTGTCGCCACCGGTCGAGCCCACATCGGGTGTCGAGAAGACTGTCGAGGGGCCGCAAAGGGGCGCGGATCCGCGATCTCGCGGCCGGCATGCCCGAGTTTTGCTGTCGAACGACCCTCGCTCGAAGCCGCGAGGGGGCAGGGAATGCCGGGTGAAGGCCTCACCTATGGCCCGCCTGCGAACAAGATGCAGGCGGCAGTGACCACAGGTGGTGCCGATCAACCTGCATTCCCTGCGCGACGGTGTTAACGGCTGCTTCGCGCGCTCCCTGGTGCTCCGGGCGTTCTGGCCACCATGCGCACATGTGCTCCGTACGCACTGCGCGGGGATATCAGCATCGGGATATCAGGACCACGCGACTTGACCGTGCGCCGCGCGATTGTTCGTCCGCATGGTCACCATGCTGCAACCCGCCGCGCCCGCCACATCCCACACTCAACGCTCGTGACGATCGCGATGCGTCCCTCTGCCGAGGCGAGACGCAGCCAGTCAAACCGAATTTCGAAAAAAAGGAAATGGAGGAATTTTTTCGCGAGCGAGTGGACAGGCCAAATCGACTTGAGGGAGTCAGTGATTTTAGTCTCTGCGCGCAGGCGCTTTCGGTCGGCCAGCGGGCTGGGAGGGCGCGCTTCCGATCCGTCATTGGAGCTGATTTGCCCGACAAGCAGTCTCGCCGCCGATCGCGCAGGGGGCGCGGTTGATGGTGCTGCGCACGAGGCAAGACCCGCGACGCTCCTGACATGTCGGGTGGCGCTTCCCCATGTGAGTACAGAACAGAACGTCATTATTGATCCAGCTCGGTCTTGGGCAAGAGCCAGAGCTGCGCTGCTGCAGTTGCGCCGGCATGTCCGCGAATAGTTCACATGAACGCCACATAAAGATCCTGTTTCAGCAAAGTTGGTGCCGAAGTCTCGACTGTCCCGCAATTCTGTGTGTCGATTTCGCGTGATGCGCGTCGGTGACACACAAGAGAAAAATGCATGATGAGTGTTTCTGTTTGTTGATGTTCGTGTTCAGAGATGTCACTTGGGTCATGGGATAGGCGGTACGTTTCGCGCCCATCAGGACTGACAGCGTGACGTGTGAAAAGCGTTTGGAGTATCGCGCGGACATTGATTATCTCCGCGCACTGGCCGTCGTGGCGGTCATTGGTTTTCACTACGACTTGCCAGGGTTCGGTGGCGGGTTCGTCGGCGTCGATGTCTTCTTCGTCATCTCAGGCTATGTCATTGCCCGGCTGATATGGTCCGAGATCGGTGCGGGATCATTCTTCTTCGTGCGCTTCTATGAGCGAAGGGCGCGGCGCCTGCTTCCGGCGCTCTATCTGATGATCCTGTCGACCGGTGTGGCGGCCTGGTTCGTGGCTCCGCCAGACGATTACCGGATGTTTTTCGGCAGCGCCGTCTCCGCTCTGCTGTTTTCGTCCAACATCTTCTTCTGGCTGCACACCGGCTATTTCGATCTTCCGACCGTCGGCAAGGTTTTCATCCACACCTGGTCCTTGTCTGTCGAAGAGCAGTTCTACTTCCTGTTCCCGGTGGTGACCTGGCTCTGGAGCAGGCGGTTTGCAGATCCGACGTCGCGGCGATCACTCGGGCTGGTCGTCGCCGGCACGGTGGCGTTGTGCGTTCTGAACGAGCTCTGGATCAAGCAATCGGCGTCCGCGGCGTTCTACGTCGCGCCATTGCGGGCCTGGGAGTTCCTGGTCGGAAGCATCGTCTTTCTGGGACATCGGTGGTCGCCGGTCAGGCGGCCGACGCGGCTTCTGCTTGCCTCGCTGGGCTTTGCGTTCATGCTGCTTCCCGTGGTCGCGTTCCGGCCGGAGACGCGCTTTCCAGGGTTCAGCGCGCTGATCCCTTGTCTGGGCGCCGCGCTCTATATTATCGCCTTCAACCAGGAGCAGGGCAGGCCGTCGCTGCCATTTGGCACGTTTGGAGCGTCGCTCGGCCGATTGTCCTACTCGCTTTATCTCTGGCATTGGCCGGTGTTCGTGCTTGGCAGGGCTGCACTCTCGCTGGAGACCGCCGGTTTGGCCTCCACGACGGCGGCGCTGCTGCTGTTGACGATGCTGCTCGCTTCGCTCTCTCATGTCCTGATCGAGCGTCCTGCGCGGGACCGGATCGAATGGCGTGGAGTGCCTGGCGCGCGGCTCATCGCCTGCGCCGCCGTCCTGCTGATTGCGATCGGGGCTCACGGCTATTCGAACGGCGGTTATGCCCAGCGCTTTCCGCAGTCGCAGGCCCGCATGCTCCGCTACAATGGCCAGACGGTCGAGCCATTCTACCGGGCGCACAGCTGCTTCCTGCAGCCCGATGAGCCGCTCTCAGCCTTCGACATGAAGGACTGCCTGAGGCCGGTGGCCAACAAGCGCAACGTTCTGCTCGCAGGAGACAGTGCCGCTGCACACTATGACTGGGGCTTGCGCAGCTATTTTCCGTCGGAGTCCGTTCATCTGCTGCAGCTGACGGTGGCTGCCTGCGCTCCCTTTGTCGAGTTGAAGCAGGAAACCGCGAAGAGCTGCAATCAGGCCAATCGGCTGCTGCGTGCGCAGATCAAGGCGCGGCGGTTCTCAGGCATCATTCTGTCCGGAAACTGGCGCTTCTATTCCGAGTTCTACGATCGACCTGGCGCACCGCGCTTCCACGACTATCTGCGGTCGCTGCTCGCAGCGGCCGAAGAGGTCGGCATTCCGGTGCTGCTGCTGGGGCCGTCCGTCGAATTTCCGGCACCACTGGCGACGACCCTGTTCAACTATGAGCAAAGTCATCTGCCGGTCGGCAAGTCGTTCATGCCGATCGAAGGCGCGTTCAAGGCGGATGACCGCATGAGGGAGATCGCGCGTTCATACCCGTCGGTTCAGTATGTTTCGATCCTGCAGGCGATATGCCGCGGCAGGCAATGCCCGCTGATGGCCGACCCGGAGACGCCGATCACATGGGACATCGTCCATCTGACGCCGGAAGGCTCCCGCTTCGTCGTTGCCCAGCTCAAGCCGCAACTGGAGGCATTCTTGGGCAGGCTGCAGACCGTGCGCTCGCCGGACATGGAGGAGCTGATGGCGGGCGATAGCGTGCCGCGGCCAAGCCTTGTTCCCTCCCAGGTGCAATGATCCGCGGGGTTTGAGCGCCCTGTCGCGCCGGAGCGCGCTCAGCGGCGTTTCCAGCCGGTCGGTCTGCGAGCGATCGTGTGGCATGGCGGAGCCGGGCGTCGTGAACCTTCCTGCGGCGCGTGCGTTCCCTGTCGCTGCCTTCGCGGGGCCGCGAAAATGCTGCAACCACCGCTTTTGATACCGTTCAGGACGACAGACATGCATGTGATGATCAAGGCGCTGACAATTGTTGCGGCGGTCGCGAGCTGCAGCGCGCGCGTCGGCGCCGAGCCAGTGCGCTGGACAGTCTACCGGATTCCGGAGACCGGCACCTCGGTGGATATTCCCACCTCGATCTTCAGCGAGATGGCGGGCCGCCCGGACGGATACGGCCAGCGATTTCAAACCGCCGATGGCCGTGCCAGCCTGACCGTCCAGTCGGCGGCCCGCGACGGGCGCGAAACGCCGGCCGAGTTCCTTGCCAAGAAGAATCCGCCGTCGAGCATCCAGTACAAGCGGATCACGCCGCGGTTCTTCGCTGTCTCCAGCACCAAGGGCGACTATGTCTGGTACAACAGGTGCAATTTCACGGCCGCCCATGTGCATTGCGTCCTGATCAATTACCCCCAGGCCTGGGAGCGCGCCTGGGACGGTCTCGTCACCCGCATCAGCCTGTCGTTGAACCGCGGTTAGGGGCGGCCGACGGCCGCCGCTAGGCTGAAGAGCGGGGCAGGCCGGCTCTCGCGACCGAAACCGGCCAGGCGGGTTTGGCCGAAACCGGATCGGCGGAGCCCGTCGGTGGTTTGATCCAGCTCAATGCCGCGCGGAGACCTGTCTGCGTAGGTTTTGCGGATCGATTGTCATTCGCAAGCGGACTCGCGGCAATGGGCGTCATGCCATTCACCGTCAGGGCGGAAAGCGCCAATGCCGTCGCGACGCTGCGCTGTCGCAGCGCGCAAGACGCGCTGTTGACGGCCCATGTCTATCTGCGCCTCGGTGCCGCGCTGGTCAGCATCCGCACCCCGAGCGGCGAGATCATGAGCGCCGACAAGCTTGATGCGCTTGTGAACCGAGAGCGCGCCCGGGCCTCGCTGGCGGATTGATCGGCGGCGGGGCGCGCAAGCCGGCGGGGGTCACCGCGGCAGGACACCAGACCGGCGTCTCAGGACGCTTCGCCCTCAATGCCGCGATCCTGCGGCGACGGTTGCCTGCACGAGCGCTCGATGTAGGGGCCGTAAAGGACGTCCTGCCGACGCTGGTAGATGGTGACGCTGGTGGCGGTGGCGATGCAACAAATTGCGGTCAAAACAGCCAATTCAAACATGCGACGACTCCATGCCCCGAGGTGGCGGATGGAGCCGAAAACGTCAAATGGAAGCCGCCGTTAAGCTGAAGAGGCAAGCTTAACGCGCCGGCCGTCGGGTGCCGCCGGTCATTCCACGTCGCTCTGGCTGGCGGAGGCGAGCTCGGGAAACATGGCCTGGCAGCTCAAACAATAGGACTCGAAAATGAAATTCATCAATGCCGACATGGGTCGCTCCCCTTGGACGATCTCATCGGGGTCAGTGTGCCGGAGCTCTGTTTCAGGACGTTTTCGTGGGGCCGGGAAATTGGTTTCGCCCGCGCGACACTTGCCAACCCGGGCCCGCGGGGGCGTCCATCGCATCCCCGGAGCCCGCACCCACGGCGGGCCGCGCTCAATGGGGGAAGCCTTGTACTGGCTGGCCGCCGAAGCCCGGCGAAAAGTCATGCCGACGATCCTACCATGGTAGGGCACCAACTGATCGGACTGCGTGATTGTCGCCGGGCGTAGATGGCGTTTCGATTGGAAGATCGGCTGCTCATATCTCCACAGCCATTGTCCCCAGCTGTCACTGTAGTTGGTGAGATTTGGCTTGCGCGCGGCTAGGTTAAAGCTCAGATTTGCGCGAGCTGATCGCATCAGTGCAGCGGAGCTATTGGCTTTTCTGTCGAAATGAATTTGCTGAGCGGTCCGCATGGGGCGCGGAAAATTGATCGATTGGAGCGCGTGCGGGGCCTGGCTGCGTTACGGGACGGTTATCAGATGATGCCACGACGGTTTGTGGCTATTGATAGCCTACGTGGCATTTGCGCGATCATCGTCGCCGTCTACCATTTCAGCTCGAATTCGATTCTGGCCGCGCTTCCCTTCATCAAGAACGGATTTCTATTCGTTGATTTCTTTTTTGTGCTGAGCGGATTCGTAATCGCCTCAAGCTATGGCGACAAGCTGCGGACAGGTTTCCCAATTCCGCAGTTCATGTTTCTGCGGTTGGGACGGCTGTATCCGCTGCATCTATTCGTCATTTGCCTCTACCTTCCGATCGCGGCGATGGGCGGCTATTCCTGGTCTGGCTTGTGGATCACGGCGGCATTGCTGCAAGCATTCTCGGACGGCAATCTGGGAAACTGGAATCCGCCGAGCTGGAGTATCTCGGCCGAGGTCTGGACCTATCTGGTGTTCGCTTTCGCATGCCGAATCCCGGGTCGTCTGTTCTACTACGTTCTGGCGGCGCCGATCGTGGTCGCGCCTCCGGTGCTTCTGGTGGTCAGCGACAGATATTTGGACGTCTGCTTCGAGGGCGCCTTGCTGCGCAGCCTCTTTGGTTTCTCGATGGGGGCCTTGGCGTTCGCGTTTTGGCGTCGCCGCGACCGATCCGTGATGTCGTCGAGAGCGTCGACGCTGACCGAACTCGCCGTCGTTGCCGCCTCACTCCTGATCGTCGCTGTGGCGGGAGCCGGGCCGCTGTCTTTTCTTTGCCCGCCGGTCTTTGTGGTCACCATCTTGGTTTTCGCCAGCGAAAGCGGTTTGATCAGTGCTGCATTGAAGCACCGCAGCATCGTGATGGTGGGGGCACTGTCCTATTCGATCTACATGACGCATCTATTTGTTCAGGCGAGACTGTTGAACGTGATCGGCTTTCTCGGCAGGCATGTGTGGTTGCCGATTTCAAAGGAAGCCGGGGGCGCTCAGAGCATTTCGAGCCAGATCCCTTTGGCCGCCGATTCCACGGTCATCCTGATGATCGCGATCGTGATCGGGGTTGCCTATCTCACGTTCAAATTGATCGAAGAACCGTTTCGTCGATGGTCTCGGTCCTTCGTCGCTTCCAATCCCGCAAAGGCCGTTGGTGACGCGAGATAGCGGCCGTCTTCAGCTGAGTTGACTGGATAATCCCGCAACTGTCCGGCGGTGTCGAGCACGACGAAACATCGCGCAAGCCGGCGTTCCGAACAGAACATCTTCGAACAAGGAGATGAGATCATGACGCGTTTTCGTAGAAGCCCATCATGATCTCGCGTGCCGGCCGGGGTCGCCCGGCCTCTTTTTTACAGCTGCTCAGCTGCCTTCGCCCGCTGTCGCGACTCTCACCGGCATCAACAGTCCGATCACGCCATCGAGTTTTGCGCCGACGAAACGTGATGAACGGATCCCGAGGCCGTCAACGGCTGGTGTGGCGATGGCCGAAAGCAATAAGCAAGCCATGACACTGATCGGCATGCCGATCAGTGCTGTGCCAAGATAGCCAACCGACGAGAGGTGAATGATGAGCCAGGCGCCAAGGCTGCAGAGCAGCGGTATGTGCATGAGGTAGAGCGTGAAGCTGATGCGGCCCAGAAACTGCGCGTACCCGGATTGGAAGGGGCGCTGCAGGACAGGGGAGTGAAGCAGGGCAAACACGATCAGGACGGCACCGGCCGAATGCCAATAGCGAACGCTGTCGGCGCCGAAGATCACCGGCAGCGGCCAATGCCAAGGCAAGGACACGCCAGGCCCCGCGGCCGGCAGAGAGCAGATGTAGCAACCAATGAGGAATGTCGCGACCGACAGTGATGGGCGTGCGCTCAAGGGCTGCACCTGCCCGACATCACGAAGCAGAGCGCCGATTGCGAAAAGCGGCAGATAGTCGTTCCAGTAATAGAGGGACATCACGAGATAGAGGGCCAGTCTCAGAACGCCCCAACGGCGGAACAGTCCGATGGCCAGAATGTAGAACGAGCCGAGCAGCTCGGGATGCATGGTCCAGAGGTTCGGGTTATAGGCGTTGGACCCGTTGAGAAAGGTTCCGGCCAAAGCCTCGTAAGCCATGGTCCGCCACGATGGCGCGAACTGATACCATAGGCCTAACCATCCGCCCGAGATCTGCGCGGCCTCAGTGTTGCGGAGCAAGCCGAAACCCAGCAGCAGATACGCGAAGCTGGAACTGAGCAGGATTGGAAGCGCTAGGCGAATATAGCGACGCACGATCTGCGCGGGGAAACTCAGGGACGTCTGCCGGGCAAAGTCGGCCATCACGAAACCGCTCAACACGAAGAATATGCAAACCGCCGAGTTGCCGTTCCAAAGGAAACCGAAAGGCGATTTTCCAATCGCGACCGCCAGACCAGCCAGTCGTCCGGTGAAGCTTGGATTCAAGGTGATGATCGGCTCTACGAACACGAGGAGGGAATGACCAAGCAGCACAACCAGTGCTGCCACCCCTCTTAGGCCGTCAAGATAGTCGACCCGGCGGGCCCCAGAAAACGCATCGTTCAACTGATATTCCCCATAAAGTGCAGACGTTAGCAAGGCTACCTAAGGTTGGCAAGTGGGGCAGCTATGCAACTCCGGCGCAATGACTTTCGGAGGAACGTATTTTCCGCGACTGTTACCTACCGATCACGATGACCGAGCGGGCTTGTTCGACAGGCGGGCACATGATCGCGATGGCGCGCAACGCGCGACAGCCGATGATATGGAAGAGGTGACCGGGCAGAATTGGACGGATAACGAGCGCTCGCTCACTATGCTCCCTGGCACAACGTTCCATGCTGTCGCTGAACGGCGGGGAGGGAAGGCAGATCGACCTGACGCTGCCGGTCAATGCAGAGGCCATTTATATCTTGGACGTGAAAGCCCGGTGCGTTGAGCGCACCGGGCCAATCACGTCGTCGCAAGAGACGACTAGTGCACCCGTACGGTCCCGTCCGCGTTGTAGTCACTCTTGTTGCTGTAGCCGGAATCGCGGTGATTTTTCGAATGGAGGGCGGCGTTGCTGCCGCTTACGCCCGCAGTTCCGCTATCAACCCGCACGGTTCCATTTGCGTTGTAGTCACTTTTCGGATTGTAGCCGGAATCGCGATGCGTTTTTGCATGAAGGGCAGCGTTGCTGCCGCTCAGGCCCGGAGTTCCGGGATTGACCTGCATGTTTCCATATTGGTCGCGATCACCTTTGCTCGACCCAACCTGCTGAACCGCACCGGCTTTTGCATGATGAGTACGATGTCCGGCGAAGGCCGCAGAGGTAGAGACAGCGAGGATAACAAGACCGACAGCAATACTTCTAGCCATGGTCAACTCCTAATCGTTGAAGGATCGTCTACCCCATCGGTGTTAGACTGCCACGCAAATTGCTGAGTGTCTTTGATGCAACTCAAGAGTTCAGGGCGAGTGCGGCGTCGCAATCGTTGCCGTTCCGGGTTTATTGTCCAGCTGCGTGTTCCAGCCGCGTGATGCTCATCAGAGGCGTAAGCGAAATGGTTCGAGAGGTGTCCCCGGCGGCTCAGTCGTGATCAACATGGACGGGCGGAGCTCCGGTTGAACTAATCCGCTTCGAATTGCGAACGATGGGCATCGGGGCAACGCGCCCACCACGAATGCAGTCTTCCCGAAGACGCGCCTTGCGGAACCTGCGGATCGGCGCAGGTCTTGAGCACGTACAAATCCGAGAGACCACAGTGCGCCGCACATTCGCAATTGCTGATGATGTCTGGACGGCGAATCTCAAGTGGCCTGCGCTTCGGCGGACAGTTGCAGTTAAGAAATCGGGAGATGTCTAAACGCCGATCTCACGTGTACGCACCAACTTGCCGGCGTGGCCGTACGGCTCGATCAGAGGGCGCACACAGGCTGTGATGATCCTCGAGGATCGACATGCGGAGCAGCGCAAGGAGTCTCGCATCCTCGATCGGCTCATACGTTACGATGAACCGGGCACGCGCGAGGTCTTCACGAACGATGCAATCGAGGCGGCGACGACATCGCTGGTCCATGGTCCGACCTCGTCGAGATCCTGGTCACCGGCCCGTCACCGGAGCGCGTCAAAACCGCGCGGGATCTGGCCGCTGGTGTGATTTCGACGGCTCAAGCGCCCAATGTGGCCCACCAAAACAGGCGTCCGAATAACCTCAGCGGAGGAAAAAGCCGTTGGCGATCCCAGCAGGACTCGAACCTGCAACCCGCGGAGTAGAAATCCGCTACTCTATCCAGTTGAGCTATGGGACCGTGGTCACGGGGTGAAAGCCGCGGGCGAGGGGCCCGGCCGGCTGGTCATCCATAGCATGGTCATATGAAAAATTGTCGGTTTCGCCAAGCCCGGCCGAACCGGAACCGGGGACCGGGCGACCAAGCGGAGGCGGAGGAGGGGCAAGAGCGCCCCGATCGCGGGTCGGCAGCGCCGGATGAACGGCCGCCGCGGCCCTTGGCCGTATGCTGTGTCCGGTGAACATGCCCTGTGAATTGCCGCTGATTCCAAGACTGGCCCGCTGCGCGCCGCAGCGGAGGGGCCCTGGCAGCCGGCCGCGAGTCCTGCGCATGCAACCTCTGCCATCAGCCCGTCACCATTTCGCGTCCATTCTCGCCACGAATCGGCCAAACACGGGCATCGTCTCATGTGCCCCGTAGAGCCGCCCCAAGGAGTTGTCCCATGATCGGTCTGGTTCGCGCCGCTGCCGTCTGCGCCATTATGGCGCTCGGCCTCGTGTCCGCCGGTTCTGCCGCTGTTGCCGCCGACAAGGCGTTCAAGCGCGACGATCTGGCGGACGCCGCCATCAAGCTCGAGGCCCAGATCAAGAGCGAGGCAGGGGCGGTGAATAAGCCTTTGGCGACCTTGCGCACCGATGCCGACGCGGCGCTGCGCCGCAACGACCTGCGCACCGGCCTGCAGATCCTCGGGCAGATCGCGACCGCGGCGCCGGAGGATTCCGGCAACTGGCTGCGGCTCGCCCGGACGGTGCTGAACCAGATCAAGCCGATCAATTCCTCGGAGCAGACCTTCCTGCTGGAGCGCGCCTCGACGGCGGCCTATATCGCGTATCAGCGCGCCGGCAATTCCGGCGAGGAGGCCGATGCGCTCGCCGTGCTCGGCAAGACCATGGCCGAACGCAAGCTGTGGCGGCCGGCGCTCGATACGCTCAGGATGTCGCTGGAACTGCGCGAGGTCGCCGATGTCCGCGGGCAGTATGAGCGGATGCGCGACGAGCACGGCTTCAGGCTGCTCGACTACACCGTCGACTCGGACTCGGCGAGCCCGCGCGCCTGCTTCCAGTTCTCCGAGGATCTCGCCAAGCGCACCGACTTCTCGCCCTTCGTGGCGCAGGCCGGCAATGACAAGCCGGCGCTGACGTCGGAGGACAAGCAGCTCTGCGTCGAGGGCCTCAAGCACGGCGAGCGCTACAACATCAATCTGCGCGCCGGGCTGCCGTCCGGCGTCAAGGAGAGCCTGCCGAAATCGGCCGAGTTCAACATCTATGTCCGCGACCGCAAGCCGTTCGTGCGCTTCACCGGCAAGGCCTATGTGCTGCCGCGCACCGGGCAGAAGGGCATTCCGCTGGTCAGCGTCAACACCCCCGCGGTCACTGTCAACGTGTTCCGGATCGGCGACCGCAACCTGATCAACACGGTCATCGATAGCGACTTCCAGCGTCCGCTATCGAGCTACCAGCTGACAGACCTCGGCAATGAGCGCGGCATGAAGGTGTGGAGCGGCGAGCTCGCGACCGCGATGACCCTGAACCAGGACGTGACGACCGCCTTCCCGGTCGACCAGGCGATCAGCGACATGCAGCCCGGCGTCTATGTGATGACCGCCGCGCCCAAGGGCCCGACCAGCGGCGGCAGCGACGAGGACAGCGGCCAGCTCGCGACGCAATGGTTCATCGTCTCCGATCTCGGCGTCGCTGCGTTCTCCGGCAATGACGGCATCCACGTGTTCGTGAATTCGCTGGCGTCGACCGATCCGGTGGCGCGCGCCGAGGTGCGGCTGGTGGCGCGCAACAACGAGATCCTGGCGACGCGCAAGACCGACGAGGCCGGCCATGTGCTGTTCGAGGCCGGGCTGTCGCGCGGCGAGGGCGGGCTGTCGCCGGCGATGCTGACGGTGTCCGGCGAGAAGACCGACTACGCCTTCCTCAGCCTGAAAACGTCCGCCTTCGACCTGTCCGATCGCGGCGTCGCCGGACGCGCGTCGCCGGCCGGGCCGGATGCCTTCGTGTATTCCGAGCGCGGCGTCTACCGCTCCAACGAGACGGTCTATCTCACCGCGCTGCTGCGCGACGGCAAGGGCAACGCCATGACCGGCACGCCGCTGACGCTGGTCGTCGAGCGTCCCGATGGCGTCGAGTTCCGCCGCGCTGTGGTGCCGGACCAGGGGGCCGGCGGTCGGTCGTTGAGCGTGGCGCTGAACGCGGCGGTGCCGACCGGGACCTATCGCGTGCGCGCCTTCACCGACCCCAAGGGGGCGGCGGTCGGCGAGACCACCTTCATGGTCGAGGACTACGTCCCGGAGCGGCTGGAATTCGACCTGTCGTCCAAGGACAAGCAGATCAAGGCTGACGCGCCGGTGGAGGTGAAGGTCGACGGCCATTTCCTGTACGGCGCGCCGGCGTCCGGCCTGCAGCTCGAGGGCGACCTGCTGGTCACCACCGCCTCGGAGCGGCCGGGCTTTGCGGGCTATCAGTTCGGCGTCGCCGACGAGGAGAGCGCCTCTAACGAGCGAACGCCGATCGAGGGGCTGCCCGAGACCGATGACAAGGGCATGGCGACCTTCCCGGTCAGCCTCGCCAAGCCGCCATCCTCAAGCCGGCCGCAGGAGGCGCAGATCTTCGTGCGCATGGCCGAGACCGGCGGCCGCGCTGTCGAGCGCAAGCTGGTGCTGCCGGTGGCGCCCAAGGCGGCGCAGATCGGCATCAAGCCGTCCTTCTCGGGAAAAAGCGTCGGCGAGGGCGAGAAGGCCGAGTTCGACGTCGTGTTCGTGTCACCGGAGGGCAAGACGCTGGCGCGCAACGGCCTGCGCTATGAGCTGCTGAAGATCGAGTCGCGCTATCAATGGTACCGGCAGAATTCCTATTGGGAGTATGAGCCGGTGAAGTCGACGCGCCGCGTCGGCGATGGCGACCTCACGATATCAGCCAACAAACCGGCGCGGCTGAGCTTTCAGCCTGAGGCCGGGCGCTACCGGCTCGACGTCAAATCGGCCGATGCCGATGGACCGGTGACCTCGCTGCAGTTCGATGTCGGCTGGTACACCGACGGCAGCGCCGACACGCCGGAGCTCCTGGAGACCTCGCTCGACAAGCCGCAATACCAGTCGGGTGACACGATGGTGGTGACGGTCAATGCGCGCACCGCCGGCAAGCTGACGGTCAACGTGCTCGGCGACCGGCTGCTGACGACGCAGACCGCCGAGGTCAAGGAAGGCACCAACCAGGTCAGGCTCAGCGTGGGCAAGGACTGGGGCACCGGCGCCTATGTCGTGACGACGCTGCGCCGTCCGCTCGATGCCGCCGCGCAGCGCATGCCGGGCCGCGCGCTCGGCGTGGCCTGGTTCGGCATCGACAAGTCCGTGCGCACGCTCAATGTCGCGTTGACGCCGCCGGCGCTGGTGCGGCCGGGCTCCAGCTTGAAGATCCCGGTCAAGATCGGCGGGCTCAATCCCGGCGAGGACGCCAAGATCGTGATCGCGGCGGTCGATGTCGGCATTCTCAACCTCACCAACTACAAGCCGCCGGCGCCGGACGATTATTATCTCGGCCAGCGCCAGCTCTCGGCCGAGATCCGCGATCTCTATGGCCAGCTGATCGACGGCATGCAGGGCACGCGCGGCCAGATCCGCTCCGGCGGTGATGGCGGCGGCGCCGAGCTGCAGGGCTCGCCGCCGACGCAGAAGCCGCTGGCGCTGTATTCGGGCATCGTCACCGTCGGGCCCGACGGCGCCGCGGAGGTCGCTTTCGACATTCCGGAGTTCGCCGGCACCGCGCGGGTGATGGCGGTGGCGTGGAGCGCGACCAAGCTCGGCCGCGCGACCGTCGACGTCACCGTGCGCGACCCCGTGGTGCTGACCGCGACCTTGCCGCGTTTCTTGCTGAGCGGCGACCGCGGCACGCTGTCCTTCGACGTCGACAATGTCGAGGGCGCGCCCGGCGACTACGTCGTGGCCGTCAAGGCGAGCGGCCCGGTCAAGGTGTCCGGCAACGCCAATGTGACGCTCAAGCTCGCGGCCAGGCAGCGGGCCTCGTCCACCCTGCCGCTGGATGCGTCGGGCACCGGCCAGGCGCAGCTCGATGTCGACATCAAGGGGCCGAACGGGCTGAGCCTGGCGCGGCACTATCAGCTCGACGTCAAGCCGGCGACGCAGGTGCTGGCGCGGCGTTCGATCCGCACCTTGGCCAAGGGCGAGAGCCTGACCTTGACGTCGGACATGTTCAGCGATCTCGTGGCGGGCACCGGCACGGTGTCGTTGTCGGCGGGGCTGTCGACCGCGCTCGACGCGGCGACCATCCTCAAGGCGCTCGACCGCTATCCGCATGGCTGCTCGGAGCAGATCACCAGCCGCGCAATGCCGCTGCTTTATGTCAACGAGCTCGCGGCCGGCGCCCATCTCGCGATGGACACCGAGGTCGACCAGCGCATCCGCGACTCGATCGACCGGCTCCTGGCGCGGCAGGGCTCGAACGGCTCGTTCGGGCTGTGGTCGGCCGGCGGCGACGATCCCTGGCTCGATGCGTACGTGACGGACTTCCTGACCCGCGCCCGCGAAAAGGGCTTTGCGGTGCCGGACGTGCTGTTCAAGAGCGCGCTCGACCGCGTCAGGAACGCGGTGGTCAATGCCGAGGAGCCGGAGAAAACGGGCGGCCGCGATCTCGCTTACGGCCTCTACGTGCTGGCGCGCAACGGCGCGGCGCCGATCGGCGATCTGCGCTATCTCGCCGACACCAAGCTCGGCAATCTCGCCACCCCGATCGCCAAGGCGCAGCTCGCCGCGGCGCTCGCGCTGGTCGGTGACCGCGCCCGCGCCGAGCGGGTCTATGCCGCGGCAGCCGACAGCCTCGCGCCGAAGCCGGTGCTGGTGTTTGGCCGCACCGATTACGGCTCCGACCTGCGCGATGCCGCGGCGCTGGTGTCGCTGGCCGGCGAGGGCAATGCGCCGCGCGCCACGCTCACGCAGGCTGTGGCCCGCGTCGAGGCGGCGCGTGGCCTGACGCCCTACACCTCGACGCAGGAGAATGCGTGGATGGTGCTGGCGGCGCGCGCGCTCGCCAAGGAGACGCTGACGCTGGATGTCAACGGCCAGGCGGTGAAGCAGGCGATGTACCGCAGCTACAAGGCGGCCGAGCTCACCAGTCAGCCGCTGAAGATCACCAACACCGGCGACGCGCCGGTGCAGGCGGTGGTCTCGGTGTCCGGCTCGCCACTGACGCCGGAACCGGCCGCGTCGAACGGCTTCAAGATCGAGCGCGGCTACTACACGCTCGACGGCAAGCCGGTCGACATCAAGACGGTGAAGCAGAACGACCGCTTCGCCGTGGTGCTGAAGGTCACCGAGGCCAAGCCGGAATATGGGCACATCATGGTGTCCGATTATCTGCCGGCGGGGCTGGAGATCGACAATCCGCATCTGGTGTCGTCGGGCGACAGCGGCACCCTGGACTGGATCGAGGACGGCCAGGAGCCTGTGAACACCGAGTTCCGCGATGATCGCTTCACCGCCGCGCTCGACCGCGCCGCGGATTCCAAATCGGTGTTTACCGTGGCCTATGTCGTGCGCGCGGTGTCGCCCGGCAAATACGTGCTGCCGCAGGCCTATGTCGAGGACATGTACAACCCGTCGCGCTATGGTCGGACCGGAACGGGCTCGGTGGAGGTCCGCGCGGCGAAATGAGCGAGGGTCAGACCAGCGGCAATGGACGCATGACGGAGCCAGACACTCCGTCGTCATTGCCGGGCTTGACCCGGCCATCCACGGCCGCATGCGAGAACGGCGTGGATGCCCGGGTCAAGCCCGGGCATGACGAGAGGAGGGGGCGAGTTGCAAAACGTCTCGCGGCGATTGGGTTGACGTTGATCGTGGTCGTCGCGACGGCTCTCACCGCTTACACCATCTCCCTCGGCCCGCTGCCGCTGCAGGACGCCAAAGCGCTGTCCACCACGGTGGTCGATCGCCACGGCAAGCTGCTGCGCGCCTATGCGATGGCGGATGGGCGTTGGCGGTTGCCGGTCAGCGCGCAGAAGGACGTCGACCCGACCTATCTGAAGCTGCTGTTCGCCTATGAGGACCAGCGCTTCTATGACCACCACGGCGTCGATCCGCGCGCGCTGGCGCGGGCGGCGATTCAATTCGGCTCACACGGCCATATCGTGTCCGGCGGCTCGACCATCACGATGCAGCTGGCGCGGTTGCTGGAGCCGCGGCGGCAGCGGTCGCTGCACGCCAAGCTCCGGCAGATCGTGCGCGCGCTCGAGCTCGAGCGGAAGCTCGGCAAGGACGAGATCCTCGATCTGTATCTGACGCTCGCGCCGTATGGCGGCAATCTCGAAGGCATCCGCGCCGCCTCGATCGCCTATTTCGGCAAGGAGCCGAAGCGCCTCTCGCTGGCCGAGGCCGCGCTCCTGGTCGCACTGCCGCAGTCGCCGGAGACGCGCCGGCTCGACCGCCATCCGGAGGCGGCGCGCCGCGGCCGCGACCGCGTGCTCGATCGCATGGTGTCGGAGAACGTCATCTCCGCCGAGGACGCCGCGCAGGCGAAGGCGCAACCGGTGCCGGCCTTCCGCAAGCCGATGCCGATCCTGGCGCCGCATGCCGCCGACCAGGCCACGGCGGTCGTGAAGGACCGGCCGATCATCCGGCTGACATTGGACGCATCGCTGCAGAAGGTGCTGGAGCCGCTGGCGCGCGACCGCGCCGCCGCGCTGGGGCCGAACATCTCGGTCGGCATCATCGTGATCGACAATGACAGTGGCGACGTGCTCGCCCATGTCGGTTCTGCGGATTATTTCGACGAGCGGCGGGCCGGGCAGGTCGACATGACGCGCGCGGTGCGCTCGCCCGGCTCGACCCTGAAGCCGTTCATCTATGGCTTGGCCTTCGAGGACGGCTTCGTGCATCCGGAGAGCCTGATCGAGGACCGCCCGGTACGCTTCGGTTCCTACGCGCCGGAGAATTTCGACATGACGTTCCAGGGCACAGTGCCGGTGCGCAAGGCGCTGCAGCTGTCGCTGAACGTGCCGGCGATCGTGCTGCTCGACCGCGTCGGCGCCAGCCGGCTGTCGTCGCGGCTCAAGCAGGCCGGCGGCAATCTGGTGCTGCCGAAGGACGAGGCGCCCGGTCTGGCGATGGGACTCGGCGGGGTCGGCGTGACCCTGCAGGACCTCGCACAGCTCTATGCTGGATTTCCGCGACTCGGCACCACCAAGCCGCTGCGCGAGATCATGACGGCCGAGGTCCTGACGGCCGAGGACGCCGACACCAGGGAACCGATGCGGCTGATGGATCCGGCCGCCGCCTGGCAGGTCGGCAACGTGCTGCTCGGCACGCCGCCGCCGGAAAATGCCGCGCGCAACCGCATCGCCTTCAAGACCGGCACCAGCTACGGCTATCGTGACGCTTGGTCCGTGGGCTTTGACGGCCGCATGACGATCGGCGTCTGGGTCGGTCGTCCCGACGGCGCGCCAGTGCCGGGCCTGATCGGCCGTGTCGCCGCTGCGCCGATCCTGTTCGACGCCTTCGCGCGCAGCGGCAAGCTGCCGGCGGCCCTGCCCAAGCCGCCCAAGGGGGCGCTTATTGCCGGCAATTCAAAGTTGCCACTGCCGCTGCGCCGGTTCCGTCCGATCGGCGAACTGCTACGGACCGGCGCCGAGCAGGCCCCGCACATCCAGTTCCCGCTCAACGGCTCGCGCATCGATGTCGATCGTACCGCGGGACCGGAGGCCGCCGTGATGCCGGTGAAAGTCTCCGGCGGCGTGCTGCCGCTGACCATGCTGGTCAATGGCCTGCCGGTCGGCGAGATCGACAGCCGGCGCCAGCGCCTGATCGATCCGCCCGGGCCGGGCTTTGCCCGGCTGACCGTCATCGACGCCACGGGCGCGGCGGACACAGTTGTGGTCAGAATCCAATGACCGTTCGCTAAGCGGTTGTCGGCATGGTGGTTTCGGCGTATTCGGAACCCCATGGTTGAGACCTTTGCCCGCCCCCGTTTTGGAGAGCCGCGCGAGCCGAAGAACCTGGTGAATCCGGGCAATCGGCTGGTGCGGATGATCGATGCCGTCACCATCAGCCACGCCAGGGCTGTTGCGTTCTTGCTCGTCTGCGGGCTGCTGCTGTTTTTGCCGGGATTCTTCACGATTCCGCCGATCGATCGCGACGAGGCGCGGTTCGCGCAGGCGACCAAGCAGATGGTCGAGAGCGGCGATTATGTCGATATCCGCTTCCAGGACGATGTGCGCTACAAGAAGCCGGTCGGAATCTACTGGTTGCAGTCGGCTGCGGTTGAAACCGCATCTGCGGTCGGATTGCCGCGGGCACAGCTGCGCATCTGGGTGTATCGCATTCCCTCGCTGATCGGCGCGATCGGCGCGGTGCTGCTGACCTATTGGACCGCGCTCGCTTTTGTCACGCGGCGTGGCGCGGTGTTCGCGGCGCTCTTGATATGCTGCTCGGTGTTGCTCGGTGCTGAAGCGCGGCTCGCCAAGACCGATGCCATGCTGCTGTTCACGGTGGTGGCCGCGATGGGCGCGCTGGCCCGTGTCTATCTGTCCTGGCAGCGCGGCGAGGATCCTGAGCATCCCCCTTGGGGGCCGCCGGCGATCTTCTGGACGGCGCTGGCCGGCGGCATCCTGATCAAGGGGCCGCTGATCCTGATGTTTGCCGGTCTCACGATCATTGCTCTCGCCATCATGGATCGCGGCGCGGCGTGGCTGTGGCGTCTGCGGCCCGTCTGGGGGCTGATGTGGATGCTGGTGCTGGTGCTGCCCTGGTTCGTGCTGATCTTCCTGCGTGCCGGAGACACCTTCTTCGCCGACTCCGTCGGCGGCGACATGTTGAGCAAGATCGGTGCCCAGGAGTCGCATGGCGCGCCGCCGGGCCTCTATCTGCTGCTGCTGTTCATCACCTTCTGGCCCGGCGCTCCGCTGGCGGCGATGGCGGCGCCTGCGGTGTGGCGGGCGCGGCGTGAGCCGGGCGCGCAGTTCCTGCTGGCCTGGCTGCTGCCGTCCTGGATCGTGTTCGAGGCCGTCCTGACCAAGCTGCCGCATTACGTGCTGCCGCTTTATCCCGCGATCGCGATCCTCACCGTCGGCGCCCTGGAGCGGCGGGTGTTGTCACGGTCCTGGCTGCGCCGTGGCGCCGCCTGGTGGTTTGCCATTCCTGCCATCACCTCGGTGGTTGCCGTGATCGGCGCCATCATCGTCACGCACCAGCCGGTGTTCCTGGCTTGGCCGTTCGTCGCCGCATCGCTGATCTTCGGCCTGTTCGCCTGGTGGCTGTATGACGACGGCCGGGCCGAGCGCTCGCTGCTGAATGCGGCGGTTGCGGCAATGTTCCTCGCCTTCGTGGTCTACGGCGCAGTGCTGCCGGCGCTGACGCCGCTGTTCCCGAGCGCAGAGATTGCGCGCGCGCTGCGCAACGTCGTGTGTGTCGGTCCGAAGGCCGCGGCGGCCGGCTTCCACGAGCCGAGCCTGGTGTTCATGACGGGAACCTCGACCCAGCTGACCGACGGCTCAGGCGCCGCCGATTTCCTCAGCCAGGGTACCTGCCGCTTCGCGCTGGTCGAGCAGCGGACCGAGCGCGCCTTCGTGCAGCGGGCCGAGGCGATCGGGCTGCGCTACAACGTGGCCAAGCGCATCGACGGCTACAACATCTCGCAGGGGCGGCCGGTCTCGATCGCGATCTTCCGCTCGGAAGGCACCGAATAGATGTCGGCGTCCGGCTCTCCTTCGCCTTCATCAACCTATCTGTCGCAGCTCGCGCTGGTCGGGAAGTTCTCGCTCGGCCGGCTCGTCCGTCGTCCACAAGCCGTGCCTGATGCGCCGAGCTGGCAGCGTCTGTCGCGCCAGCTTCTCCTGGTCGCAGGCATTGGCGTCAGCGCGATCCTCGTGCTGATGTTTGCCTTCGATGCCTATGAGATCGGGCTGATGCCCGCGCGCGGCACACCGAGCCTGTGGCCGGTCCGCATCCTCACCGATTTCGGCCAGGATGAATATGTGCTGGCTCTGTTGGCGCTCGGTGTCGTCGTGACGATCCTGATCGCGCCGCTTTGGCCCGAGGCCACGCGCAGCCGCCTGCTCAATTTCGCGACCCATGTTCAGTACCTGTTTTTCGCGGTCCTGAGCTCGGTACTTGCGGCCCAGGTCTTGAAATACGTCATCGGGCGCGGTCGTCCGTTCGTCGGCGGCAAGGCGAACGCCTTCAACTTCGAGCCGTTCAACGGTACGCCGGCTTATTTCAGCATGCCCTCGGCGCATGCCGTCACCGCTTTCGCGCTGGCTTTCGCGGTGGCGGCCGTCTGGCCGCGACTGCGCGTTCCCATGTACATCTATGCGGTGGCGATCGCCGCGAGCCGGCTCGTCCTGCTTGCCCATCATCCGAGCGACGTGGTGGCCGGGGCCGTCGTCGGCCTGGTCTGCGCGATGCTGGTCCGCTACTGGTTCGCAGCGCGGCGGCTGGGCTTCCGCTTCGGCAAGGACGGCCGGATCTTACCGCGCTAAGGGGGTTGATAGCCGGCCCCAAGCCCCATAATAAGCCTCCGCCGGAGCGCCCGGGCAGGAACCGGTCTGATCAAGCCATCACGAGTCCCAGATTTGTCGACCGAACCCCCCGTTGCCGTCTCCATCGTCGTTCCCGTGCGCAACGAGGCCGGCAACATCACGCCTCTGATCACCGAGATCGCGGCCGCGCTCGACGGTCTGTGGCCGTACGAGATCATCTACGTCAATGACGGCTCGACCGACGAGACCGCGCAGCGCCTCGCCGAGGAGATGGCGCGGCGGCCGAACCTGCGCGTTCTGCGCCACGAGAGGTCGACGGGGCAGTCCGCTGCGGTCCGCAGCGGAATCCGTGCCGCGCATGGCGCCATGGTGGCGACGCTCGACGGTGACGGCCAGAACAATCCCGCCTTCCTCCCGGACCTGATCGCCGCGCTGGAAAAGGGCGGCGGGCGGGTCGGCCTCGTCGCGGGCCAGCGGGTCGGCCGCAAGGATACCGGCTTCAAGAAGCTGCAGTCGCGGCTCGCCAACAAGATCCGCAACGCGGTGCTGCATGACGGCACCCGCGACACCGGCTGCGGCCTCAAGGCCGTTCGCCGCGACGTGTTCCTGATGATGCCGTATTTCGATGGTCTGCACCGCTTCCTGCCGGCCCTGGTGCGGCGCGAGGGCTACGACATCGCCTATATCGACGTGATCGATCGTCCCCGGCATTCGGGCGTGTCGAACTACGGGTTCTTCGACCGGCTCTGGATCGGGATCATGGATCTCGCCGGCGTGTGGTGGCTGATCCGCCGCAAGAAGCCGACGCCGGTCGCGATCGAGGTGAAATGATGCTGATTCAATTCGGGCAGGCGTTCAGCAACTATCTCTACGACATTTTCATCGCGAAGTTCGATTTCTGGCTGGTGTTCGGCCTCGCGGCTCAGCTCGCTTTTGCCGCGCGCTTCCTGGTGCAGTGGATCGCGAGCGAGCGCGCGGGCAAGAGCGTCGTGCCGCTTGCCTTCTGGTTCTTCTCGATCGGCGGCGGCCTGATGACGCTGATCTACGGCCTCGTCAAGCGCGAGCCGGTCATCATCTTCGGCCAGTTGCTGTCGAACATCATCTACGTCCGCAACGTCATGCTGATCTTCAAGAGCCGCCAGCGCGAGTCTCAGACGCTGAGCAATTGAGCGGACCTGTGGGTCCTCGATCTCACACTGCAAAAGCGCTTCTCGCACGGCAGCTGATCGTTCGATCCCCATCTCAGTGCATGTTCCCAACGTCTCCCTCGCCATGGCCGGGCTTGTCACGGCATGACGAGCAATTCATTGGCGGGGTGCGCCGCTACGCCTAGCGCGGCAGAGGCTGGGCCGACGATGCGGGCAGGGCGGCCACGGCCGGCACGCGGTCTGCGTTTTCACTCCGGCGGCTCGCCACCTCGCCGGCCGCATCCAGCACCGGATAGGCGACCGAGCAGATGTGCGAGTGGATGCGCCTGAGATCACGCAGGACGTCGAGATGCAGTGACGTGGTTTCCAGCGTCTCGGAACGGCCCTCGCGCAGCCGTTCGAGATGTCGCTCGGTGGCGGCGAGTTCGGCGTTGCGGAGCTCGGCTTTCTGATCCAGGAGCTGGTGCGCCTGCTGCGCGTCGCCGGACATGAAGATGCCGAAGGCGATGCGCAGCGACTCCATGATCTGGCGGTGAAAGGCCTGCAGCTCGTCGGCGCCTTCTGTCGAGAACTGGAACCGGCGCTTGATCTTCTTGGTGGCGAGCTCGCTCAGGTTCTTGTCGATGATATCGCCGATGTGCTCGAGGTTGATCGCGAGCGAGATGATCTCCATCGCGCGCTTGCCTTCGCGCTCGTCCAGGCTGCCCCGCGCGAGCTTGGTGATGTAGAGCTTGATCGCTTCGTCGAGCCGGTCGACGGCATTGTCCATCCGCGACACCTGGTCGACGAGGCCGCGATCATTGGTCATCATTGCGGTCATGACGTTGCGCAGCATGGTCTCCACCATGTCACCCATGCGCAGCGCCTCGCGGGCGGCGTCCGCGAGCGCGAGCGAGGGCGTTTCGAGCGCCGTTTCATCGAGATAACGGGGCTTGGCGGGGTCGATCTCGGCGCGTCGATCCGGAAACAGCTTGACGAGCAGTTTCTCCAGGCCGCCCAGCAGGCCGATGAAAATGATGGCGGTGCCGAGATTGAACGCCATATGGAACTGCGCCGTCAGCTTGGACAGGTCCGGCTGCCACAACTGCAATTGCGTCGCGAGCGGTTGCAGAAAAGGTGCGACCAGCGCGACGCCGGCGATGCGGTTGATGAGATTGCCGACGGGGAGGCGATAGCTCGCCGGATTGTCGCGGTGGGCGCCCTCGAACACGGGATTGACGGCGCTGCCGAGATTGGCTCCCAGCACCAGCGCCAGTGCCGCATCAGCCGTGATGAAATGGGCGTAGGCCAGCGACATCACCAGCAGCACGCTGGCCACGCTGGAGTGCACGATCCATGTCACTGCAGCGCCGAAGACGATGCACAGCGTCACATCGGCGGTGATCGCCTGCATGAACACGCGCATGGCCGGCGCTTCCTCGGCCGGTGCCAGGGTGTCGATCAGAATGTGCAGGGACAGCAGCATCAGGCCGAGGCCGATCGAGACCCGACCGAGATCCTTGATGCGCGAACGCGGCCCGCTGCGGAACGCCACCAGCCCCAGCACGAACAGGACTGGCGCCACGGCGGCGACGTTGAACGACAGCACCTGCACGATCAGCGTGGTGCCGATATTGGCACCGAGCATGATGGCGAGCGCCGGAATCAGGCCGACGAGGCCCTCCGCCGCGAAGGAGGTGGTGATGAGCGCGGTCGCCGTGCTGCTCTGGAGCAGGGCGGTGAGACCCAGTCCCGCCGCCAGGGCGCTGAAGCGGTTTCGCAGCGCACGCGACAGCAGGAGCCGGAGATCCGGACCAAACGCGCGCAGGATGCCGCTGTGGACCATGTGCAGGCCCCACAGCAGCAGCGCTACGCCGCCCATCAAATCGAGCAGAACCATGATTCCCGTTCGTGTCCGCGATCGTCGCTGCGAAGGCTACGCCCAATCGGTCGCGGATCAACGCTATTTTGGCGGCCCTCGCTGCCTTATCGCAGGGCGTTTTGTTTGCCGCCGAGACTGTGGTCAGGCGGCGTTGAAGGCCGCAAAGCCGCGTTCCAGGTCAGCCTTGAGATCCTCGACGTTCTCCAGGCCGATATGCAGGCGCAAAGTCGGGCCGCCCGGCGCCCAGCGGGTGGCAGTCCGATAGCTCGCGCAGTCGAACGGGATCGCCAGACTCTCGAAGCCACCCCAGGAATAGCCCATGCCGAACAGCGTCAGCGTGTTGAGCATCGCATCAACCGCCGCTTGCGGCCTTGGTTGCAGCACGATGCTGAACAGGCCCGAGGCGCCGGTGAAGTCGCGCTTCCAGATCGCATGTCCCGGATGGCTCTCCAGCGCCGGATGCAGCACGTCGATCACCTCGGGACGCGCGGCGAGCCAGCGCGCCATCTCCAGGCCCGACCGATGATGCTGGGCCAGCCGCACGCCAAGCGTCCGAACGCCGCGCAACGCCAGGAACACATCGTCGGGGCCGGCACAGACGCCGAGCAGGCGGATGCCCTCTACAATCAACGGCCAGGCCTTCTCGTTTGCCGAAATCGTTCCGAACATGATGTCGGAATGGCCACCGATATATTTGGTGGCCGCCTGCATGCTGATGTCGACGCCCTGCTCAAGCGAGCGGTGATAGAGCGGCGTGGCCCAGGTGTTGTCGTCGATGACGAGCGCGCCATGGGCATGCGCCACGGCCGCGATCGCCGGGATGTCCGGCATCTCGAAGGACTGCGAGCCCGGCGCCTCGACGACGACTGCCCGTGTATTCGGTTTGAGCAGTTGCTCAATTCCTGAGCCGACAAGTGGGTCGAAATAAGTCGTCTCGACACCATAACGGGCCAGCATGCCGTTGCAGAAATTGCGGGTAGGACGGTAGATGCTGTCGCAGACGAGCACGTGGTCGCCGGCCTTGAGCACCGACAGCAGCGTCGTCGAGATCGCAGCAAGACCGGACGGCGCGATGCCGACGCCGGCGCATCGCGGGCCTTCCAGCTCCATCAGCACCTGCTGCAGCGCCTTGGTGGTCGGTGTTCCGTGGCGGCCATATTGGAATTCGCCGCGGTGCGCGTGCAGGTCGTCGGCTGTGGGGTAAAGAACGGTCGAGCCGTGGAAGACGGCAGGATTCACGAATCCATGCTGCGCCTTCGTGTCTCTGCCCGCCGTGATCAGCCGTGTTCCGACATTTTGTCGCACCGCCGCAGCGGGGTCGTTCTTCGATGCCATGTCGCGTATCTGCTCTCATTTGAGCCTGCCGGAATCGTGAAAATCGGCCAGGACTGCGTTCGTTAATAACAGAATGCAGAACAGGGCCGTCAACCCCTTGACCCGGAGCGCCAGTCGTTCTGTGATACTGGCGCTATTCGATCGCTGCACGTTGAGGGGCTTGCCGCGATTATCCGCTCTATTGGCCATGCACGACCTGGTTGTGCATGGTCTTCGCCATATTTCTGGTATGGCGTTTGCACTGGCGGAGTCAGGTCGGCCCACCCGCGCGCGGAGATTTCATCGATCCCCAAGGACGACCCGAAAGGCTGTGCTTATGAAACGCGTCACTCTGGCTCTTACTTTTGCTCTTGCCCCGATCCTGGCGAGCGTCGGCGCTCAGGCCGACACGCTCAAGACCGTCAAGGATCGCGGCATGCTCGCCTGCGGCGTCAGCCAGGGCCTCCCTGGCTTCTCGTCGCCGGACGACAAGGGCAATTGGACCGGGATCGACGTCGACGTCTGCCGCGCTGTCGCTGCCGCGATCTTCAACGATCCGACCAAGATCAAGTTCGTGCCGCTGTCCGCAAAGGACCGCTTTACCGCGCTGCAATCGGGCGAGATCGACGTGCTGTCCCGCAACACGACCTGGACCTTGTCGCGCGACACCTCGCTCGGAGCGAATTTCGCCGGCGTCACCTATTATGATGGCCAGGGCTTCATGGTGAAGAAGGCGCTGAAGGTCAATTCCGCGCTCGAGCTGAACAGCGCCTCTGTCTGCGTGCAGACCGGCACCACCACCGAACAGAACCTCGCTGATTACTTCAAGGCCAACAAGATGAAGTACGAGGTGATCGCGTTCGCCGGTGCCGACGAGACGATAAAGGCCTATGAGTCCGGCCGCTGCGACGTGTACACGACGGACGTCTCGGGCCTCTATGCCGAGCGTTTGAAGCTTGCCAACCCGGCGGACCACGTCGTGTTGCCGGAGGTGATCTCGAAGGAGCCGCTCGGACCGATGGTCCGTCACGGTGACGATCAGTGGTTCGATATCGTCAAATGGACCTTGTTTGCGCTGGTCACCGCCGAGGAACTCGGCGTTACGCAGGCGAACGTCGACGAGATGGCCAAGTCGGACAAGCCCGAGTTCAAGCGCGCCTTCGGCACCGATGGCAATCTCGGTGAGCAGCTGGGCCTCACCAAGGACTGGTTCTCCCGGATCGTGAAGGCGGTCGGCAATTATGGCGAGGTGTACGAGCGCAATGTCGGCGCCGGCTCCAAGCTGCAGATCGCCCGCGGACTGAACCAGCTGTGGAACAAGGGCGGTCTGCAATACGCGCCGCCGATCCGCTGATCGCTGTACGATATCGGGGCTGCGGCGAATGAGTATCGAAGCGAGGCTACCGCCTGCGCAATATGGGCTTCGGTTGAAGCGCATGCTCGGAGGAAAGGCAGGATGGAACGGCGTCATCCTGCAGATTCTGTTCGTCGCAGTCCTGGTGTGGGTTGGCTACGAGATCGTAGCCAACGCCCGCAGCAATCTCGCGGCCCAACGCATCACGTCGGGCTTCGGATTTCTCAACAACACGGCCGGGTTCGACGTGAACCAGGCCTTGATCAGCTACTCTGGCTCTGACAGCTATAGCCGCGTGCTGCTGGTCGGCATCCTCAATACGTTGCTGGTCTCCGTGATCGGCATCGTCCTGTCGACCATCCTCGGCTTCCTGGTCGCGCTCGGCCGGTTGTCGCCGAATGTGCTGCTGTCGCGGGTTTCTGGCGCCTATGTCGAGCTGATCCGGAACCTGCCTTTGCTGTTCCAGATCCTGTTCTGGTATCTCGCGGTGCTGTCGGCGCTGCCGGGGCCGCGTCAGAGCATCTCGCTGTTTTCGACCTTCTTTCTGAACAATCGCGGTTTCATTGTTCCGCGCCCGATCGAGGAGCCCGGCCTGACGCCGTTCCTGATCGCGCTCGGGGCCGCGATCGTCGTCTCCCTCGGTCTGCGTTATTATGCGCGGCGTGAGTTGTTCGTGCGCGGCCATGCGATGCGCATCTGGCCTTACGTGCTCGGCTTGCTGGTCGGCCTGCCGCTGATGGCGATGCTGATGTTCGGAGTGCCCGTTGCCTTCGAGGTTCCGGTGCTGAAAGGCTTCAACTTCGCCGGTGGCTCGCGCATCATCCCCGAGCTCGTTGCGCTGACCGTGGCGCTGACGATGTACACGGCCTCGTTCATCGCCGAGGTGGTGCGCGGCGGCATCCTCTCGGTGCACAAGGGGCAGATGGAAGCGGGCCTGTCGCTGGGCCTTAGCCGCGGCACGGTGCTGCGCCTGATCGTGGTGCCGCAGGCGCTGCGGGTGATCCTGCCGCCATTGACCAACCAATATCTCAACTTGACGAAGAACTCGTCGCTCGCCGTCGCGATCGGCTACCCCGATCTCGTCTCGGTGTTTGCCGGCACGACGATGAGCCAGACCGGCCAGGCCATCGAGATCATCGCGATCACGATGGGCGTCTATCTGGCGATTTCGCTGATCACCAGCGCGATGATGAGCTTCTACAGCTGGCGACTTGGCAAGAGACTTGGTGCATGAAGAGATTTGGCGCATGACCGATATCACAGCCTCCACCTTCATTCGCCAGGACATGGCCGGCGAACGTCCGGCACCGGTCAAGACCACGGGGTTCACGGGCTTCGTCCGCACCCGGCTGTTGAATTCGCCGACCAACATCCTGCTCACTTTGGTGAGCGCCTTGTTGATCTGGTTCACGGTGATCCCGGCGCTCAAGTTCCTGCTGGTGGATGCCGTCTGGGTCGGCAAGGATCGCGAGGCGTGTCTAGAGCAGAACGTCGGCCATGCCGTCGGCGCGTGCTGGCCCTATGTCACCGCGAAATTCGGCCAGTTCATGTACGGGTTCTATCCCGACGCCGAGCGCTGGCGGGTCAACCTGACCTATGGGCTGGCCGTGGTGCTGCTGGTACCGCTGTTGATCCCGCGCCTGCCGGCCAAGGGGCTCAACGCCGGCCTGTTCTTTTTCGCGCTTCCGGTGGTCGCATTCTTCCTGCTCTATGGCGGGGGATTGTCGGGCTTCGGCGTGAGCTGGACCGCGGCCACGCTGCAACTGTTCGCGGAGAGCGTCGACACCGCCGGCAACGCCCTGGTTCGCGGCGGTGCCAACCTGCCGGTCGTCGGCATGCTGATGTGGCTGCTCGGCAAGCTCGTCGTTCTGATCGGCATGCTGGCGTCGCTGCTGATCTGGCCACTGGTCTGGGTTCGCGATCAGCTGCAGGCCTCGCATCAGCCGGTCTGGACCGATCTCGCTTTGACCGCCATCGTGGTCACGGCGCTGGTGTTCGTCATCGGCGGCGGCAGCAGGGCGCTGCGCAGCGTGGTCGCCACCGCCGCGACCTTCGCCGGCATCGCTCTCGTCATCGCCATCATGGGCCTCGATCGCGGCGGACTTCCGATCGTCGACACCCGGCTCTGGGGCGGCATGCTAGTCACCCTGGTCGTCTCGGTGATCGGCATCGTCGCCTCGATGCCGATCGGCATCGCGCTGGCGCTCGGCCGCCGTTCGACGATCCCGTTGATCCGGCTGTTCTCGATCGCCTTCATCGAGCTCGTGCGCGGCGTGCCGCTGATTACGGTGCTGTTCTTCGCCACCTACATGCTGCCGCTGTTCCTGCCCGGCAACATGCGCATCGATGGACTGGTGCGGGCGCTGGTCGGCGTGGCGCTGTTTTCCGGGGCCTACATGGCGGAGGTGATCCGCGGCGGCCTGCAGGCGATTCCGCGGGGGCAGGCGGAGGCGGCGAGCGCGCTCGGCCTGTCCTGGTGGAAGACGACGAGCTTCATCGTGCTGCCGCAGGCGCTGCGCCACGTCATTCCGGGCATCGTCAACAGCTTCATCTCGCTGTTCAAGGACACCTCGCTGGTGTCGATCGTGGCGCTGTTCGACCTGCTCGGCAGCCTCAAGGCATCGTTCGCCGATCCGGTCTGGGCGACGCCGACCACCGCGTTCACGGGGTTCGCCTTCACCGGGCTGATCTACTTCGTCTTCTGCTTCGGCATGTCACGCTACTCCCTGCTGGTCGAGCGCCGCCTGAACGCGCACCGGCGTCATTGAGATCATCGAGCAAGATACAAATGACCGCAAATTCGATCGTCAGCATTTCCGGCCTCAACAAATGGTACGGCGAATTCCACGTCCTGCGTGACATCAATCTCGCCGTCGCAAAGGGCGAGCGCATCGTGATCTGCGGGCCCTCGGGCTCCGGCAAATCCACCCTGATCCGCTGCATCAACGCGCTGGAGGAGTTTCAGGAAGGCGACATCAATGTCGATGGCATCGATCTCGGACCGAATCTCAAGCGGGTCGACGAGGTCCGGCGCGAGGTCGGGATGGTGTTCCAGAGCTTCAACCTGTTCCCGCATCTGACCGTGCTGGAGAACTGCACCCTGGCACCGATCTGGGTGCGCAATGTTCCGCAGAAGGAAGCCGAGGCGACCGCGATGAAGTTCCTGGAACGGGTCAAGATCCCGCACCAGGCGCAGAAATATCCCGGGCAGATGTCAGGTGGTCAGCAGCAGCGCGTCGCCATCGCGCGGGCGCTGTCCATGAACCCGAAAGTCATGCTGTTCGACGAGCCGACCTCGGCGCTCGATCCCGAGATGGTCAAGGAGGTGCTCGACACCATGGTCGACCTCGCCCAGGAAGGCATGACCATGCTGGTGGTGACGCACGAGATGGGCTTTGCCCGCGAGGTCGCCAACCGCGTCGTGTTCATGGACGCCGGCCAGATCATCGAGTCCAATACGCCGCAGGAGTTCTTCGCCAACCCGCAGCACGCCCGCAGCAAGCTGTTCCTGAGCCAGATCCTGCGGCATTGACGCAGGGCGAATGGGGAGCAGCGAATAGGGGTTGTGAAACCTCAAGATCGAGCGACGCTACTCGCTACTCGCTACTCGCTACTCGCTACTCGCCCTCACACGAATGGCGGCTTGATGTCGCTGCGCCGCTCCAGCCATTCCGGCACCGGCAGGTTCTTCGCGCGCATGAAGCTCGGATTGTAGAGCTTCGACTGATAGCGATTGCCGGGGTCGCACAGGATGGTCACGATGGTGTGGCCCGGGCCGAGCTGCTTCGCAAGCTGCACCGCGCCGGCGATGTTGACGCCGCTTGAGCCGCCGAGGCACAGGCCTTCGTGCTGCAGCAGGTCGTAGATGGTGTTGACGGCGTCCTCATCCGAAATCAGGAAGGCGGTGTCCACCTTCGCGGTCTCGATCACCGGCGTGACGCGAGCGATGCCGATGCCCTCGGTGATGGAATCGCCGGGCGTGGATTTGACTTCACCGGTCCTGAACCAATTGTACATCGCGAAGCCATGCGGATCGGCACAGGCGGTGACGATGCTGCTGTTCTTCTCTTTCAGATAGCGGCTTGTGCCGGCCAGTGTCCCGCCGGTGCCCACCGCGGAAACGAAGCCGTCGACCTTGCCACCGGTCTGCTCCCAGATCTCGGGCCCGGTCGATTCGTAGTGCGCCTTGGCGTTGTCGAGATTGTTCCACTGGTCGGCGAACAACACGCCGTTCGGCTCGGTCTTGCGCAGCTCGTCGGCGAGCCGGCGGCCGACATGGGCATAATTGTTCGGATTGTTGAAGGGCAGGGCCGGCACCTCGATCAGATCGGCGCCGCACAGCCGCAGCATGTCCTTCTTTTCCTGGCTCTGCGTCTCCGGGATCACGATCAGGGTGCGATAGCCGCGCGCGCTGGCGACCACGGCAAGTCCGATGCCGGTGTTGCCGGCGGTCGACTCGACCACGAGGCCGCCGGGCTTGAGATCGCCGCGCTTCTCGGCCTCCAGGATCATCCATTTGCCGGCGCGGTCCTTCACCGACTGGCCCGGATTCATGAACTCGGCCTTGCCAAGAATGGTGCAGCCGGTCGCTTCCGAGGCACGCTTCAGCTTGATCAGGGGCGTGTTGCCGATCGCCGCGACGACGTCGTTTCTTATGGCCATGTCGAAAATACCTTGGGCAGCTTTCCTCAACCAGATCTAGGATGACCCTAGCCTAGTCTCCAGTGCGGCGTAAGCCGTGCATTCTGCTACCCTGACTTGGCGAAAACGACCTGTCTGACGTCGATGTTCCCGGAAAGGAAACCGGCCTCGCAATAGGAGAGATAATATTCCCACAATCGCCGGAAGCGCTCATCGAAGCCGGACGGTGTGAGGTCCGGCCAAGCCGCGCGGAAATTACTTCGCCAGATCGCGAGCGTCTTGGCATAATCTTGCCCGAAGATGCGCTCGCGAATGACGGGAATTCCAAATCGCTCACCCAGCGACTTCAGGATCTGCGGCGTCGGCAGCATGCCGCCGGGAAACACGTAGCGCTGGATGAAATCGACCTCGCGCCGATAATGGTGAAACAGATTGTCCTGGATGGTGATCGCCTGGACGCCAACGAGACCGCCGGGCAGCAACCGATCTCGCAACTGCGAAAAGTATTTCGGCCAGAACTGCTCGCCGACCGCCTCGATCATTTCGATCGAGGCGATCCGGTCATAGCGGTCGCGCTCGTCGCGATAATCCTGCAGGCGGATCTCGACCTTGTCGGCGAGGCCCGCTTCGTGGATGCGGCGCTGCGCGAAATCACGCTGCTGCTGGCTGATGGTCAGGCCGACCACCTTGGTGCCGAACGTCTTGGCGGCATATTCGGCGAAGCCGCCCCAGCCGCAGCCGATCTCGAGCAGCGTCTGGCCGGGCTTAAGATCGATCGCCTCGGCGAGCCGCTTGTATTTGTTGGTCTGCGCCGCCGTGAGGTCGGTCGTATGCTCCTCGAACAGCGCCGACGAATAGGTCATGCTCGGGTCGAGCCAGGCCGAATAGAACGCATTGCCGATGTCGTAATGGGCGTAGATGTTGCGGCGCGCCTGGCGCTTGGTGTTGCGATTGAACCAGTGCCGTACCAGCTGGGCAAACCGGATCAGCGGCTTGTCCTCGAGCATCGATTGCAGCAAATGCTGGTTCACGCAGAACAGATACAGAAATTGCGTCAGGTCCGGCGTATCCCAGTCGCCGTTCAGGTAGGCCTCGGCAATTCCGATGTCGCCGCCGTTGATGAGGCGCGATGCGAAGCCGTAATTGGCCAGGATCATCGCGGCCGCCGGTCCCGGCTCCGCACCGCCGAGCCGGATGATGCGACCGTCGGGCAGGGTGACGTCGAGGGTGCCTTTCCTCAGTCGGGAGCCGAATCCCAGAGCCAGGCGGGGCAGGCGGGGAAGATCGGCAAGCACCTTGTCGACGGTGTCGGGGGTAACAGGGATGACGTCCGGCATGGCAAGTCCATTCACGCAAACGGCTCCGCGGTCCCGCCTCAGGCGCGGCTGGCCGACGCAGCAGCTGTTCGCGCCTGGATGGAGGGGATCAGAGCGCGCCGACGGTTTCCAGTCAGCGCCGAGATATATAAGCGTGGCTGTCGTTTCCCGCCAAGCCGGTATCGGTTCCATCGGCCGCAATCTCGCCGCGCGGAACGAGGCGGACGCCCTTTGCCCACAGCCGCAGCGCCTCCCAATGGATGGCGCCGAAGATCTTCAGGGTCACGAGCGGAAGCGAAAGCAAGGCCGCGAGCAGGGAGCTCGTGGTCAGAGCCCGCCGCTGGCCGAAGAACGTCGCCGCGAGCAACGGGCCGTTGCCGTCGGTTTCCAGAATTCGCAACTTCACGCTCTCGGCGGGGGGCGAGATCCGGAAATGATAGCGCATCGCCATGTCGATGAAGGGCGAGACATAGAACGTCTTGTCCTGCTGCTGACGCAGCCCGGCCGTCGACAATTGATCCGGCTCGACCGGCAGCACATAGGGCTTGATCTCGCCGAAGGTGTTGCGCACCTCGTAGATCATCAGCGCCAGGGTGCCCTCGCTCCGATAGCAGAAATAGACCGAGAGCGGATTGAAGACGTAACCCAGCAGCCGCGGATAGCACAGCAGCAGGACGCGGCCGCCCGCGAGATCGATGCCGTGCTCCGCCGCCCGCGCCTGGACATAAGCGAGCAGCGGCGAGCCGTCACGCAGGCCATGGTCGCGTTCGTGAAAGCTGTAGAGCGCGCGCCGGTTGACCCCGAACAGCGGCGACTGCCGGTCGGCTTCGCCGAGCCGGCCGAGGTCGATCAGCAGGCTCATCACGCGATATTGGAAGCGATGCGGGACCGGCCGCATCCGCGCATGCATGACGTCGCCGACATAGAGCGTGGCCGCCGCCGGCCGATCGCGTGATCCGGACTGATCGGTTTGCATGTCGCCTCTATTCCGCGGCCTCGGCGAGCTCCGCCGGAAGTCCCCGCCAGGGCACGGTCGCGCCGAGCGCCTCGGCCACAGCGAGGCCCGAACGCAGCCCATCCTCGTGGAAACCATAACCCGTCCAGGCCCCGCAGAACCAGGTGTGGCGTTGCCCCTGGATCGCCGCCAGACGCTTCTGCGCCGCAAAGGCGGCCGCCGTGTATTGCGGGTGCTCGCAGACGTATTTGCCAAACGTAAGCTCCGGCGCCGGAGCGAAGGGCGGGTTGAGGCTCACGAACAGCGGCTTGTCGTGGTCGATGCCCTGCAGATTGTTCATCCAATAGGTCACCGCGACGTCGTTCATCGGCACGCCCTCGCGCTGCCAGCGCAGGAAATTCCAAGAAGCCCAGGCGCGGCGCCGCTTCGGCATCAGCCTGGCGTCGCGATGCAGATAGATCGTGTTGGGCGAGTATTTGATTGCGCCGAGAATGCTGCGCTCCTGCTCGTCGGCATCGGCCAGCATCGCAAGCGCCTGATCGCTATGGGCGGCGATCACGACATGATCGAAGGTGTCGCGATGGCCGCTGCTGTCCGCCACGACCACGCCCTGTCCGCTGCGCTCGATGCTGGTGACGGCGCTGCCTAGCCGGATCTGGTTGCGATAGGAGGCCGTCAGCTTCTCGACATATTGGCGGCTGCCGCCCTTGACGGTTCGCCAGACCGGACGGTCATACTGCAGCAATCGGTGATTGCTGAAGAAGGCTACAAAATTCTCGGCGGGAAAATCCAGCATCTCGGATGCCGGCGCAGACCAGATCGCCGCCCCCATGGGGGCCAGATAATCGGTCAGCAGCCGTGGCGCGAAATGATTGCGCCGGAAATAGTCGCCGAGCGTCAGCCCCTGCAGGCGGCCGGCCTTGAAGTCGGCGACGCTTTGCTCGTTGAAGGTCAGGATGTCCCGCAGCATCCACAGATAGGACGTGGACAGCAGGTTGCGCGGCTGGGCGAACAGTCCTTTGGCGGTATCGAGCCAATTATCACCGCCGCCCTTCCACTCGAAGCGGCCCGCATCCGCCGTCACCGCGAAGCTCATGCTGCTGGCGACCGTCTCGACCCCGAGATGATCGAACATGGCGGTCAATTCCGGATAATTCAGCTCATTGTAGACAATGAAGCCGATGTCGACAGCGACAAGGCTGCCATCATAGTCGATCGTTATGGTGTGACTATGGCCGCCCGGACGGAGATCTCGCTCGTAGACGGTGATCGGATAACGCTTCGCCAAGGACCAGGCTGCGGCATTCCCCGCAATACCTGTTCCAACCACCGCAACTCGCATGAAGAGCCCCCTGAAGTTCACATGCAAGTTACGGAGCCCCCGCCAATGGGTTTCACCCTGCGCTCCGCGCGTCACACTTGTCCAAAATGCCATCCGAGAGATGAAATCTTGGTAAGGCGCGCGCCCTGAACTCGCACCCTGTCGTGCAGAAAACCCGCTGATTTGCGGGAGATTCGTCGATCCGGCCGTCCAGATCGCCGTCGTAGCGGAACGGGACAGGGGGCCCGCGGGGCTGTCCGGCGCCGTGGGGGGCGGCTAGAATGAGTCGTAAGACGACAGGGAAGCATCACGCCAGTGTCCATCGTGCAGATCGCCGTCGACGAGCCTCGCCGCGCGCCCGCTGAGACGCGGACCGTTGCCGGGAAGCGGGAGAGCCGCGTGTCCGCGGGCCTGCGGCATTTCGTCCGCTGGTTCGCGGCGATCGGTCTGGCGGTCAACGCCGCTGGCTGCCTGCTGACGCAGGACATTCCGGATCCGGCCCTCGACATTCCCAACCGGTACAAGTCGGCCGCCGGCGCGGACATGGCTGCGCCGCCGACGCTCGACTGGTGGCGGGGCTTCGGCTCCCGTGAGCTGACTCAGCTGATGGAGGAGGCGCAAAGCGTCAACCTCGATATCGCCGCCGCCGTGGCGCGCTTCCGGCAGGCTGATGCGCTGGCGCGGCAGGCCGGCGCGGCGCTGTTGCCGAGCCTGTCCGCGACCGGGCAGGAGACCTATTCGCGCACGTCAGGCTCGAGCTCGAGCGGGCTCACCAATGGCGGCCGCGAGGTCGTCAATTATCAGGCCTCGCTGTCGGCGAGCTATCAGCTCGACTTCTTCGGCCAGAACCGCGACGCCCTGCAGGCCGCGGAGGAGACGGCGGTCGCCAACCGCTTCGACCGCGACGTCACCCAGCTGACGACACTGGCCACCGTCGCCAATGCCTATTTCCAGGTGCTGGCGGCGCAGGATCGGATCCGCACCGCCGAGCGCAACATCGCCAGCGCCACCCGCGTGCTCGACGCCATCCGCGAGCGCCAGAAGGCCGGCACCGGCAACGACCTCGACGTTGCCCAGCAGGAGAGCGTGCTTGCCAACCAGAAGGCGGCGGTCCCGCCGCTGCGGCAGACGCTGGACCAGAACGTCAATGCGCTCGCCGTCCTGGTGGCGAGATCGCCCGAGGGCATTCGCGTCAGTGGCGGCTCGCTCGACCAGATCAAGACGCCGCGGGTGACGCCGGGGCTCCCGTCCGAACTGCTGACGCAGCGGCCGGACATTCGCCGTCAGGAAGCGCAGCTGGCCTCCGCGACCGCCAATGTCGGCAGTGCGCGGGCGCAGTTCTTTCCGAGCATCCAGCTGACCGGCAATGGCGGTTACCAGAGCGCGGCACTGGTCTCGCTGTTCCAGCCGCACGCGGCATTTTTCAGCCTCGCGGGCAGCCTGACCCAGCCGATCTTTGATGGCGGCCGGATTCTCGGCAATTTCGAGAACGCAAAAGCGCGCCAGGATGAACTGCTGCAAACCTATCGCAAGACCGTCATCCAGGCCTTCACCGACGTGAACAACGCGTTGTTCGCGATCAAGCAGACGACAATCCGATTGCAATTGCAGCGTCAGGTCGTCGCCGCGTCGCGGCGGGCCTTCGAATTGTCGGAGCAGCAGCTGCGCGCAGGTACTGCCGACATCGTGACCGTCTTGAACACGCAATTGACGCTGTTCCAGGCGGAGGACGCGTTATGGCAGGCCCAGCTGGCGCGGCTGCAGGCGTTCGTCAGCCTGTATCAGGCGCTGGGCGGCGGCTGGGAGCCGCGCATGGAGAAGTCGGCCGATGCTCTTTAAACCGGACGAGAAGGGAGCAGGAGCCGTGAAACGGGCGCGGGCCAGCGTGGCCCGGCGGCTGGTGTCGATCACGATCACGCTGCTGATCCTCGGCGGCCTTGGCTATATCGGCTGGATGGCCATGCAGCAGAAGCAGCAGCAGGGCAACCGATTCGCCCGGCCCGACCTTCCGGTGCCGGTGCTCGCGGCCTCGCCTGTCATCAAGGACGTGCCGGTCTATCTCGACGGCGTCGGCGCGGTCCGCGCCCTGAACACGGTGACGGTGCGATCGCAGGTCGACGGCAAGCTGATCGCCGTCAACTTCGTCGAGGGGCAGGACGTCAAGCAGGGCGATGTGCTCGCCGAGATCGATCCGGCCATCTATCAGGCCCAGTACGATCAGGCCGTCGCCAAGAAGGCGCAGGACGAGGCGCAGCTTGCCAACCAGAAGCTCGATCTCGCCCGTTACGAGCAACTCGCCGCCAGCAGCGCCGGCTCCAAGCAGCAGGCCGATACGCAGCGCGCCGTCGTCGCGCAGCAGCAGGCGCTGATCAAGGCCGACCAGGCGGCGATCGACAATGCCGCGGCAACGCTCAGCTACACCAAGATCGTGGCGCCGATCTCGGGCCGGGCCGGTCTGCGCCAGGTCGACCAGGGCAACATCATCCGCGCGTCGGACGCCACCGGCCTCGTCGTCATCACCCAGCTGCAGCCGATCGCCGTGCAGTTCAGCCTGCCGCAGCAGCAGATCATGCGGGTCAATGCCGCGGCGGCGAAGGGACAGCTCGCGGTCGACGTGTTCGGCAATGACGGCGTCACCGTGATTGATACCGGCACCCTGCGGGGCATCGACAACCAGGTCGATCAGACCACCGGCACGCTGAAGCTGAAGGCAGAATTTCCAAACGCCAGATTCCAGCTGTGGCCAGGCCAGTTCGTCAATGTGCGGCTCAAGGTCGAGACGCTGCCGCAGGCGATCACCGTGCCGACATCGGCCGTGCAGCGCGGGCCAGCCGGCACGTTCAGCTACGTGATCGGCGAAGGCGATGTCGCTTCGGCGCATCCGGTCACGGTCGTGCAGCAGAACGAGAGCGAGGCGGTGATCGCGAGCGGGCTCAGCCCATCCGACCGGGTGGTGACGACCGGATTCGCCAATCTCGCCGATGGCGTGAAGGTCGTGATCGGGCGCGCCGAGCAGACGCCGCAGGCCGATCTTGCGCCGCGCAAGCGTGGCCGCAGCCCGCAAACCAAGGATCAAACCAAGGATCAAACCAAGGAAGGCGGCGCTGCGCCCGACGGCACAGCCAAAGACGGCGAGCACAGGCGCAGGCCGCAAGGCGATGGCCAGAGCGGGCAGGCGGGCTCGGCCGGCGCGCCGCCGCCGCCTCAGGCGGGTGGTGAGCAGGGACGTGGCGCGAGGCCGCAGCCATGACAATGACAGCGTGACGGGCAGGTCGCGATGAGCGTCTCCGAACCCTTCATTCGCCGCCCGATCGCGACCTCGCTGCTCGGCGTCGCGCTTTTGATCGGCGGCCTGCTCGGCTATCTCGCGCTGCCGGTCTCGGCGCTGCCACAGGTCGACTTTCCCACGGTGCAGGTGACCACGCAGCTGCCGGGCGCCAGCCCCGACGTGATCGCCGCGCTGATCACCGCGCCGTTGGAGCGGCAGCTCGGTCAGATCCCGTCGCTGGCGGCGATGAATTCGACAAGCTCGTTCGGCGTCAGCCAGATCTCGCTGCAGTTCGACCTCGGGCGCGATATCGACGGCGCCACGCAGGACGTGCAGGCGGCGATCAATGCCGCGGCCGGCGTGCTGCCGAAATCGCTGCCTTATCCGCCGACCTACGCCAAGGTCAATCCGGCCGACGCGCCGGTGATCACGCTCGCGCTGACCTCGGATACCGTCTCGCTGCGGGCGATGAGCGACATGGCTGATACGATCCTGGCCCAGCGTCTCAGCCAGGTCTCCGGCGTCGGCCGCGTCTCGGTGCTCGGCGGATTGAAGCCCGCGGTGCGTGTGCAGGCCGATCTGGCGCGGCTTGCTGCCTATGGCATTTCGATGGAGGACCTGCGCGCCGCCATTGCCGGCGCCAACGTCTCCGGACCGAAGGGATCGTTGGATGGCGCGCAGCAGGCCTATCTGATCACCGCCAATGATCAGATCGCCGCTGCAGACGCCTACCGGCCGATCATCATCGCCTACCGCAACGGCTCACCGGTGACGATCGGCGACGTCGCCACCATTGTTGACGGGCTCGAGAACGATCGGACTGGCGGCTGGTACCAGGGCGTGCCGGCCGTGATCCTCGATATCCAGCGTCAGCCCGGCGCCAATGTGATCGAGGTCGTCAGGCAGATCCGCGCCGAGATCCCCAAGCTGCAGCGTACGATTCCGGCCGGCGTGAAGCTCGCCATCGTCAGCGACCGCACGGTGACCATTCGCGCCTCGGTGCATGACGTGCAGTTCACGCTGGTGCTCAGCGTGGTGCTGGTCACGCTGGTCGTGCTCCTGTTCCTGCGCTCGCTGCGCGCCACGATCATTGCCGGCGTGGCGCTGCCGCTGTCGCTGATCACGAGCTTCGGCGTGATGTATTTCGCCGGCTTCAGCCTCGACAATCTGTCGCTGATGGCGCTGACCATCGGCACCGGCTTCGTCGTCGACGACGCCATCGTGATGATCGAGAACATCGTCCGCCATATGGAGAACGGCGAGAGCGCGATGAACGCCTCGCTGCGTGGCGCCCGTGAGATCGGCTTCACGGTGATCTCGCTGACGGTGTCGCTGATCGCGGTGTTCATTCCGCTGTTGTTCATGTCTGGCCTGGTCGGCCGCATGTTCCGCGAATTCGCGCTGACCTTGACGATCGCGGTCGTGACCTCTGCGGTCGTGTCGCTGACCCTGACGCCGATGATGTGTTCGCGGCTGTTGAAGCACGCCAGCGAGGAATGGGTGCTGCCGGGGCTGAACGCGATCAGCCGCTTCATCGACCGCACGGTTGCCGTCTATCACCGCAGCCTGCTCTGGGTGCTCGACCGCCAGACCGAAACGCTGGTCGTCACCTTCGCGACGCTGGCAGCGACCCTGGCGCTCTACGTCGTCGCGCCCAAGGGATTTCTGCCGCTGCAGGACACCGGCTCGATCACGGCGGTGACGGAGGCGGGCCCGGACGTCTCGTTCGCCGAGATGCAGCGACGGCAGCAGGAGGTGGCGGCGGCGATCCAGGCGGACCCGGAGGTGGTGGGCGTCGTCTCGGTGATCGGGGCCGGATCGGTCAACCCGACCACCAATGTCGGCCGCCTCGTGATGACCTTGAAGCCGCTCGGCGAGCGGCAGGACGGCGTCGCCGCGGTGATCGACCGGCTGAAGCAGAAGACAGCCGGAGTGCCGGGCATGACCGTGTACTTCCAGCCGGTCCAGGACGTGCAGATCTCGACCCAGGCGAGCCGCTCGCAATATCAGTACACGCTGACCGGCGCCGATGCCGGCGACGTCGCGAAATGGGCTGGACAGCTGGTGGCAGAGATGCGGCGCGACCCGCTGTTTCGCGACGTCTCATCGGAAGCCCAGGAGGGCGGGCTGCGCGCCGAACTGACCATCGACCGCCAGCGCGCCGGCCAACTCGGCGTCAGCCTGCAGGGCGTCACCGACACGCTCAACGATGCGTTTGCGCAGCGCCAGATCTCGACCATCTACGGCCAGGCCAACCAGTACCGCGTGGTGCTGGAGGCGATGCCGATGTATCAGCGCGACCCTTCCATCCTGTCGAAGCTGTACCTGCCGGGCGCGGGCGGCCAGGTGCCGCTGTCGGCGGTGGCAAGTCTGAAGCGCACCACGGCGCCGCTGGCGATTTCGCATCAGGCGCAATTCCCGGCCGTGCAGCTGAGCTTCAACCTCGCGCCCGGCGTGGCGCTGAGCGAGGCGGTCGACGCGCTTCACGCCACCGAGAACCGCATCGGCATGCCCGGCAGCATCATCGGCGTCTACTCCGGCGATGCCGCCGAATTCGCCAAGTCGCTCGCCGGTCAGCCCTGGCTGCTGCTGGCGGCTGTCATCACGATCTATATCGTGCTGGGCGTGCTGTATGAGAGCTACATTCATCCGATCACGATCCTCTCGACCTTGCCGTCGGCTGGCGTCGGCGCCATCCTCGCCTTGATGCTGTTCGGCCAGGATCTCTCGGTCATCGGCCTGATCGGCATCATCCTGCTGATGGGCATCGTCAAGAAGAACGCGATCATGATGATCGACTTCGCGCTGGAGGCTGAACGGCACGAGAACCGCACGCCGTATGATGCCATCGTGCAGGCGTGCCTGTTGCGCTTCCGTCCGATCATGATGACGACGCTGGCCGCGCTATTCGGCGCGCTGCCGCTGGCGATCGAGAGCGGCACCGGCTCGGAGCTGCGCTTTCCGCTCGGCATCTCCATCATCGGTGGCCTGCTGCTGAGCCAGTTGCTGACGCTGTACACGACTCCGGTGATCTATCTGGCGCTCGACCGCCTCAACCGCCGCTTCGAGACGGCGCTGCCGCCGGCGCCCGACCTGCCGTCGCCGCCGATCGCGGGCGCCACCGAAGGCATCCAGTGATGGCCTTCTCGATCTCCGAGCCGTTCATTCGCCGGCCGTTCGGCACCACGCTGCTCTCGATCGGACTGTTCCTGGTCGGGATCGTCGCCTACATCTTCCTGCCCGTGGCGCCGGTGCCGAACGTCGACTTCCCCTCGATCTTCGTCACGGCTACGCGCCCGGGCGCCGATCCCTCGGTCATGGCGGGCACCGTCGCGGCACCGCTGGAGCGGCGGCTCGGCGAGATCGCCGGCGTCGACCAGATCACATCCACCAGCTCGCTCGGCACCACCAATATCCAGATCCAGTTCTCGATCGGTCGCGACATCGACAAGGCCGCGCGTGACGTGCAGGCCGCGATCAACGCCTCGCTGTCGGACCTGCCGAGTGATCTGCCGGCGCTGCCGCGCTTCCGCAAAGCCAATACGGCCGCGGCACCGGTGTTCGTGCTGGCGCTGACCTCGAAGACGTTGACGCCGAGCGCGATGTACGACGTCGCCGATACGGTGCTGGCGCAGCGGCTGTTCCAGGTGCCAGGCGTCGGCAACGTCACCGTCAGCGGCGCCGACCAGCCGGCGGTGCGGGTCGCGCTCAATCCGGTCTCGCTCGCCAATGCGGGAATCTCGACCGACGACGTCAGGACCGCGATCATCAATGCCAACCCGATCGGGCCGGTCGGCATCTTCGAGGGGGGGCGGCAGAGCGAGACCATCGCCATCAACCGGCAGATGCGGACCGCGGCCGAATTCCGTGACATCCTGATCAAGAGCAGCAATGGCAGCTTCGTCCGGCTGTCGGATGTCGCCGACGTCGAGGATTCCGTGCGCAATGTGCGCTCGATCGCCTGGTTCAACAAGCAGCCGGCGGTGCTGATCCAGATCGCCAAGCAGGGTGACGCCAACGTCATCGAGACCGTCGACCGGGTGAAGGCGCTGATCCCCGAGCTCAAGCAGTGGTTGCCCGCGGGCATAGAGATCTCGACCCTGATCGATCGCACCGGCACGATCCGCGCCTCGGTCGAAGACATGCAATGGACCTTGCTGGCGACCGCCGTGCTGGTGATGGTCGTGGTATTTCTGTTTCTTCGCCGTCTCGTGCCGACGGTGGCGGCCGGCGTCTCGGTGCCGCTGGCGCTGGCCGGCACCTGTGCGGCGATGTGGCTCGCCGGCTTCTCGATCGACAATCTCTCGCTGATGGCGCTCGCGATCTCGGTCGGCTTCGTCGTCGACGACGCCATCGTCATGATCGAGAACATGTACCGCAATCTCGAGCACGGCCTGCCGCCGATGCGCGCCGCGCTCGAGGGCGCGCGCCAGATCGGCTTCACCGTGCTGTCGATCAGCCTGTCGCTGATTGCGGCCTTCGTGCCGCTGATCTTCATGGACGGTGTCGTCGGCCGCCTGCTGCGCGAGTTCTCGCTGACGCTGACCTTTGCGATCGTGGTGTCGACCCTGGTGTCGCTGACCGTCACGCCGATGATCTGTGCGCACTACATCAAGGAGACGCTGTCCGACCGCGCCAGCTGTTTCGACCGCATCGTCGAGGGCTCGCTGTCGGGCATGGTCCGCTTCTATGCCTGGACCTTGCGCGGCGTGCTGGTCTACCCGTTTCTGACCCTGATCGTGTTCTTCGCCACCATCGCGCTGACGGTCACGCTGTACATCAAGGTGCCCAAGGGCTACTTCCCGACCGACGATTCCGGCTTCATCATCGGCGCGACCCGCGCCTCCGCCGACATCTCGTTCCAGTCGATGCTGAGCCTGCAGCAGCGGCTCGCCGACATCGTGATGGCCGATCCGGCCGTCGCAGGGATCGGCTCGACCATCGGCGGCGGTGGCGGGCCGGGCGGCGCGACGTCGAACCGCGGCACGATGTTCATCAATCTCAAGCCGCCGGCGGAGCGGGACGGTGTCTCGACCGAGCTCGTGATCAACCGTCTAAGGCGCAGCCTCGCGATGGTGCCGGGCATCCGTCTCTTCATGTTCGCCGCACAGGATGTCCGCGCCGGCGGCCGGCAGAGCGATTCCGACTATCAGTACACGCTGAGCAGTCCCGATCTCGATCTGCTGCAGAAATGGGCGCCGATCGTCGCCAAGCGGCTGGAGACGGTGGAAGGCATCACCGACATTTCCAGCGACCGCGACCCCGGCGGCCTGCAGCTGGCGCTCCGGATCGACCGGCAGAAGGCGGCGAGCCTTGGCGTGCGCGTCCAGGACATCGACACCGCCCTGAACAACGCCTTCGCGCAGCGCCAGATCTCGATCGTCTACAGCCAGCGCAACCAGTACATGGTGGTGCTGGAGATCGATCCGAAATTCCAGACCGATCCGTCGAACCTCGATCGGATCTATGTGGCGGGGGCAGGGGACGCGCAGATTCCGCTCTCGGCGCTGGTGAAGGCCGAGCGAGGCCTGTCGCCGCTCGCGGTGTTTCACTCGCAGTCGTTCCCCTCCACCACCGTGTCGTTCAACCTGCTGCCCGACGTGCCGCTGCAGACCGCGACGGCGAACATCCAGCGGGCGGTGGACGAGTTGCATATGCCGGAAGGCATCCGCGGCGGCTTCGACGGCAATGCCGGCGACTTCAACAAGGGCAGCGGCCGGCAGCCGCTGCTGATCCTGTCCGCGCTGGTCGCGATGTATATCGTGCTCGGCGTGCTCTATGAGAGCCTGGCGCATCCGCTGACCATCATCTCGACCTTGCCATCGGCGGGGCTCGGCGCGCTGCTCGCTTTGCAGGTCACCAATACGCCGCTGACCGTGATCGCCTTCGTCGGCATCATCCTCTTGATCGGCATCGTCAAGAAGAACGGCATCATGCTGGTCGACTTCGCGCTCGAGGCCGAGCGGCAGCGCGGCATGTCGTCGGCCGATGCGATCTTCGAGGCCTGCCGGGTGCGCTTCCGTCCTATCCTGATGACGACCTTGGCCGCGCTGTTCGCCGGCCTGCCGCTGGTGCTCGCGACCGGGCCAGGGACCGAGCTGCGCCGGCCGCTCGGCATCACCATCATCGGCGGCCTGCTGGTGTCGCAGATCCTGACGCTCTACACGACGCCGGTCATCTATCTCCTGATCGACCGGCTGCGCCGCCGCTCGGCGCCGGAGCCGCTCGCCGCGCCGGCAGAATGAGGCGTTGTCGCGATGGTCGCGGGCGCGTATAGGCCGCGCTATGTCAGACCAGCCCCACGATCATCCGCCGCTCGCGGAAGCGCCACCCGATTGCCCGCACTGTCAGAAGCCGCTGCCGCTGTGCATCTGCGACAGCGTCACGCCGCTGGAGAGCCGCTTGGGACTGCTGATCCTGCAGCATCCGCAGGAGCAGGACCGTGCGCTCGGCACAGCGCGGCTCGCCGCGCAGCATTTCAAGACCGCGGTGGTCAGGGTCGGGCTGTCCTGGCCGAGTCTGGCCAAGGCGCTGGGCCGCGCCGTCGCAGACCCCGCGCGCTGGGCGATTCTTTATCTCGGGTCGGCCAAGGCGGCCGATCTCGACCCCGACAGCGAGGTGCTGGCCCTCACGCGGAAGGGAGAGGTCGCCGAGAACCAGCGCGCGATCCTCAAATCGATCGATGGCGTGATCCTGCTCGACGGCACCTGGAGCCAGGCCAAGGCGCTGTGGTGGCGGAATCCCTGGATGCTGAAATGCCAGCGCGTGATCCTCGGGCCGCGCCGGCCCTCGCGCTATGGACATCTGCGCCGGGAACCGCGCCGCGACGGGCTGTCGACCATCGAGGCGGCGGGCCTGTTGATGGCGGCGCTGGAACGCCGACCGGAGATCGCCGCGGCCCTCGACGCCAGCTTCGAGCGCATGCTGGCGCGGTATCAGGAGGTCGAAAAAGAGCATCCGGAGCTCACCCCGCGGCCCAAGCCCCGCGGCAAGCCGGATCGGCGCGGCCGTAAACGCCGGGTTTAGGAACCAAAGGTACGCTTCTTGCATTGCAGCATAGCATGAGGAAGCGAGCTATGCAGGACGTCGAAAAGTCGAACGTGGTGCAATTCCGGGATTATGCGAGCCGGCGGGTCAGTCGCGCGGGAGTGGAGCCATCCGCAACCTGCTCCGGGACAGGACAGCGCTGCGCCATCCTGGCGTGGCCGCGGGGACAGGCGCCCTATCCCGGAGGGATCGACGATCTGCCGGTCTAGGTCGGAAGATCCGACCGAGTGACGACGCTAACCGTTTGATTTGATTGAGTGGAGGCCACGACCAGAATTGAACTGGTGTAAACGGTTTTGCAGACCGCTGCGTAACCACTCCGCCACGTGGCCCCAACACGGCGGATCGATACCGGAGATCAACGGCTTAAGCAACCGCCCTGTTTCGTTCCGTCCACCAGTTCTGAGATCGCTCTCTTGGATCGGGTCGGACACGCGGCAGCCCGTTTCCGAACTCGCCCGAGTCCCGCAGAAGCCCAGGGCGAAGTCTGGTCGGTGACGTCCTGCGAACAGCGGGCGAACCTCAGTGGACCCGTCCGAGCATCCTTTTCAGACCACTGTCCGCATCCGGAGCAGCCTCGTGAAACAGGTCCGTTGTCATGATCTTGTCGGGTCGCACGGCGCGTTGGTGTGAATAGATCGTAGCCCTGACGGTCGAGGTCTCCAGGTTGGAGCGCGATCCTCACGAAGCGGCGCGAGCGACGTCGGGATATCCTGACTAACGAACATTGCGCAGTGCATTGGTGAGCAGACGTTCGTCGATGAAGTTGGCTGCGTGCAATTCCTGACCAGGTCTCACATACAAAAAAGATCAGTTTTACGCCGTCTTGCGGGCTCGACCGGAATGAGCAGCGTCAGGACATCGCTATCGCCGCTCGGATGCGGATGCTTGCTGTGCGAGTTCTGCATTCGGCATGCGAGATGTCGCTCGTGGATCGCGTGCTGCACCTGCAATGACGCGCAGCAGCGACGATAGTTGATAACTTCGCGGCGAAATCGCGTAGCGCGCCTTGATTTTGTCAGGTTGTGTTGATGTAATTGTTCTATGATAGAGTGCGCTGCGGGACGCTGGGCGGCAGAGCAGCATTCTCTCGAATCACGCACGACATCACTCGCAAAGATCAATCATGAACGATCATCCGACACGCCGCTCGGTGGTTCTCGGCACGCTTGTCGCATGCGCGTCTGTCACGGGCGCAGCGGCCGGCGATGAGGACGATCCGCGCAAGGAGAAGCGGCCGCAGAAGGGCGACCTTCTCGTGTTCTCGGAAGGGGAGCGCGCGGGGCAGACGATCACGCCGGATGATTTGAAGGTCGGCGAACCGCCGGTGCACGCGTGGCCGAAGGATGCAGCGAATGCGATCGTGCGCGATGGGTCGCGCTTGAACGAGGTGCTTCTCGTCAGGCTCGATCCTAACGAACTCGACGAGGACACGCGCCCGCGCGCGGCCGGCGGCATCGTCGCTTATTCGGCGATCTGCTCGCATGCGGGCTGCCCAGTGACGGCCTGGATCAAGGCGACGGAAGGCAACGACGAAGTCTTCAAATGCATGTGTCACAACTCCGAATATGATCCGCGGCGTGGCGCGCAGGTGGTGTTCGGGCCGGCGCCGCGCAGGCTGGCTGCGCTGCCGCTCGTCATCAAGGATGGCGCTCTCGTGATCGCTGCCCCCTTCATCGGAAAGGTAGGTGGCCAGCAGGGCTGATGAGGTCTCGTGTGCCTATCGGAACTCGCATCGTCTCGACAGTCAAACGTCACGACAATTGAAGCGAAAAACGAAAGCAGGGGAGGTTCGTCCATGACCATCACGTCGAAGACCATCAAGCAATGGCTGCTCTCGAGCACCGTCGCGTTCACCTGTGTCGCCGCACAAACCGCGCTCGCCGGTCCGATCGAGAACTACAGTCCCGTCACGCCGGCACGGTTGGAGAATCCGGAGCCCGGCAATTGGATGCTCTACCGCCGCACCTATGACGGCCAGGGCTACAGCCCGCTCGACCAGATCAACACCACCAATGTGAAGAATATGGTGCCGGTGTGGACCTTCGCCACGGGCGTGATCGAGGGCCATGAGGCGCCGCCGCTGGTCAATAACGGGGTGATGTTCATCACCACACCGATGGGACAGGTGATCGCGCTGAATGCCAAGACCGGCGATCAATACTGGCGCTACAAGCGCGAGCTGCCCGAGGATCTGTTCCAATTGCATCCGACGAACCGTGGCGTCGGCTTGTGGCAGGACAAGCTCTATCTCGCCACGACCGACGATCACCTGGTCGCGCTCGATGCCAAGACCGGCAAGGTGCTGTGGGACAAGAAGGTCCAGGACTACAAGAAGGGACAATATCTGACGCTGATGCCGCTGATCGTCGACGGCAAGGTCATCGTCGGCGGCTCCGGCGGCGAGTTCGGCGTGCGCGGCTATGTCGTGGCCTACGATGCCGAGGACGGCAAGGAGCTCTGGCGCACCTTCACGATCCCCGGCGAGGGCGAGCCGGGGCATGACACCTGGAGCGGTGACGACTGGAAGAGTGGCGGCGGCTCCGCCTGGATGACCGGCACCTACGACACGGACACCAAGACCGTCTATTGGGGCGTCGGCAACGCGGCGCCGTGGCCCGGCGGCCTGCATCCGGGTGACAATCTCTATACCAGCTCGGTGATCGCGCTCGACCCTGCCACCGGCAAGATCAAGACGCATTTCCAGTACCACCAGAACGATTCATGGGACTGGGATGAGGTCGATGCGCCGATGCTGGTCGACCTGCAGCGCGATGGCCGCAGCTTCAAGAGCCTGATTCATCCGGGGCGCGACGCCATCTTCTGGGTGCTCGAGCGCACGCCGGAGCGCATCAACTACGTCAATGGCTGGACCTTCGTTCACACCGACGTGTGGAAGGGGATCGAGCCGGAGACCGGACGGCCGATCGTCGATCCCGCGCACAAGCCGACGCTCGGCAAGCGCGTCGACTTCTGTCCGTCGCTATGGGGCGGCAAGGACTGGCCATCGGCGGCCTACAGCCAGAAGACGCGCTTCGTCTATGTGCCGGCGAATGAGAATTTCTGCGGCGGCTTCACCGGCGAGAAGCTGCCGCTCGTTCCCGGACAGCTCTGGCTCGGCACCAAGGCGGAGGATATCGGGCTGACGGTGCGGCCGGGAGCGGACCATTTCGGCGAGCTGCAGGCGTGGGATCCGGCCTCGGGCAAAAAGGTCTGGTCGCACAATTTCCCGAAGTCACAGCTGTTCGGCTCGGTGACGGCGACGGCCGGCGATCTGGTTCTGGTCGGCGGGACCAATGACCGGATGTTCCGGGCCTTCCACGCCAAAACGGGCGAACTGTTGTGGGAGCAGAAGACCAACTCGGGAATCATGGGCATGCCGGTCGCTTATGAGGTCGACGGCACGCAATACATCGCGGTGCAGTCCGGCTGGGGCGTCGATGCGCAGCGCATCCAGGATGCGCTTGCCAAGGGCAACACCGGATTGGAGGACAATGTCCCGCAGGGCGGTGTGGTCTGGGTCTTCGCCGTCAAGAAGTAGAAGCGCAGTTGGTCAGGCGACGGCCGCACGCCGTCGCCTGACCGTTTGTGAGCACCGCTGCATTGCGCTGCAACATGGTGCTGCAATACGGCGATGTTGATTCGGTGTGTCGCGACGACGGCTCAGCCTGCCGCCGGGCAGAACACATGTCCGATCAGGATGCAGTCAGCAGGCCGCAAACCAGCCGTCGGGGAAGGGGATCAGCGGCCAAGCGCCCTGATTGTCGTTAGCTGCTTGGGGAAACCGCAACATCGAGAATAGGCGGGTCATCGAATCAATCTCGGGCTCAGGCGCAACTGCCGATCTTACAGCATCCAGCAACAGTTCATACTCGGCTTCGCTCATCATGGCCCTCGCGCAATCTGCGCGGCCACCATGTCAAAGCTCCACTCTGTCCAAATTGAACGGATCACTAAAATTGTAAGGATCGCGGACGAAGGGCTTAATTGGTTACCGTTATCTTTCGTTCCTCACGACGGTAGCCAAATCAGGTCGGGCGCGATGTGAACTGCGTCACATTCGCGGCGAGATTATCTTACCTGTCGACAATTGCTCGGAGCCGCCAGCCAGAGGCATTGCCCTGGCGATTCGCAGACCTCGCAAGCGAAGACGCCGCGACCACCGAACTGGCGTTCCGATGTGATTACTGCCGGCACTGCATCCTGGCAGGGGCGAACGCTTCATCGGGGGTAAGAATCTCGCGCATCAATTGCGCGAGGTCCTTCGGCTTGAAGGGTTTGGCCAGTCGATGAAGTCTCTGAACCCTCGCCGATAGTCCCAGGGACTCCGGCATTCCGTGGTCTGATTCGAGGACCATGCCCGACATCATGACGATCGGCATGTTCGGGCGCGCCGCACGTGCCGCTCGTATGACGTCGTTGCCGTCGATGTCGGCCAGATTGAGATCGATCAGGGCCGCGGCGAAATCGCTGCGGGCAACAACGTCAAGAGCCTGGCGTCCGTCGGTCAGGGCAGTCACCGCATATCCCTCACGAACTAGAAGATGCTGAATGACACAGCAGACACCAACTTCGTCATCAACGACCAGGATGTTCGTCATGAGGCTCTCCGCTCAGATGCCGGTGTGGTGCGAGGTTGCCGCGCGCGTCGGCGAGAAGCCGCTGGCGGACCTCGATGGCGCGATCCACAGCTTCGAGCAGATCAAGGAGGTCGAACGGCTTCTGCAGCGCAGCCGTCGCCCCGAGCTTGATCGCCATTCCGAGGAAGTCGGGAGCTCCCTGTTTCTTGTCCGTGAATGCGTAGCCGGAGATTGCGATGAACGGAACGGTCGGATCGATCTTGATCAATTCGCGAATGGTCGCAATTCCGTCCATGCCCGGCATGAACATATCGATCACGACAGCGTCGAATGACACGCTGCCGATCAAACGAATACCGGTCGGTCCGTCGGGCGCGAGAAAGACGCAGAACTTCTTCTTTTTGAGCAGGGTTTCAAGCGCCGCGCGCGTCGCAGAATCATCATCGATAATGAGAACAGTAGGCATGGGCCACCTCAGTATCGGCCTGACTGAAGGACACGCACGCGACAGACAATGCATCAAGACTCAAAACGAATAAGTAATTGACACTGAATTAGTTGTATCAAGTTTGCAACCAGGAGTTTTACGGGCCACTACTGCGACCGTGTTGTTCCTCAAGTTGTGTACGATACGATGAACATGGAGCCATGATAGCGTTGGCGTCGATGTGCTGCTCATCACGTTTTGAGCATTGCGATCCATACGAGGCCCGACGCAATCAGTGCAGCGCAGGTTGCTCGCCAGAGCGTGGCCTTTTCCTTCAGGACGACAATCCCGATCAGGCTGGCAAACAGAACGCTGCATTCGCGAAACGCGACGACGTTGGCGATCGGATTCCTGCTCAGCGCCCAGAGGAACACGGCGAAGGATGTCAGACCCAGCAGCCCGGCGATCACGACCGAAACATAGGCCGTTCGGATCTCGGCGAAGAGGACCGGGCCGCGTCGTATCGCCGCGACGAGGAGGAACACCAGGCTGTCGAGCACGATGATCCAAGCGGTGAACGAGGCCCATCCGGCCGCCTGGCGAGTCCCGGCGGCATCAACGACCGAATAGGCAGCAACCATCGCGGCAGCGAGGACAGCCGCAGCAAACGCGCGGCGATCGATCGAGCCATGGACGCGATCTCGCGCGAGGCCGATGATCCCAACGCTGATGAGTGCGATGCCGATCAACTGTCCGATCTGCGGCGGCTGCTGGAGCGCCAGATAGGCGAACACCGCTGCGAACAGCGGCACGCAGCCGCGGGCGATGGGATAAGAGCGCCCGAACTCGGCTGACCCGTAGGTCACCGCCAGGCTCGCTTTGTACGCCGCATGCAGCACAAGCGACGCCAGGATGATCGGCCAGGTCGAGGGGGAGGGAATCGGGACCAGGAACAGGAAGGGTAGCGTCACGACGCTGCTGACCAGACCCATCCCGGCCAGGATGGAAAGGCCGCTGCCATTCTTGACGATCGCGTGCCAGCTTGCGTGAAGCAGACCGGCGAGCAGCATCAGAAGCGCGGCGATTGGGTCCAACGGCGAAGGTCTCGCGGGTATCAGCTCTCGGGCCGCCAGCAGGCCGGCGCGAAATAGGGGACGGCATCGCGCTCGAACGCCCGGCGCGAGATGATGCGGCTCGAGGGGGAGATATCGAGCGCTTCCCACTCCGTTCTGTCGACGAAGCGCAGCGCCGCGATCTCGTCGCCATCGGCTGCGAGCGCACCGCCGATGACGGCTGCCTCGAACGCGATCACCGTGTAATAAGTCAGATCTCCGTTGGGATAGCGGATGAGGAATTCGGGGCCGCCAAACACGCCGAGCAGGCGCTGGGGACGGACGAGCAGACCAGTCTCCTCGAAGCATTCGCGCGTCGCGGCGTCGGCGGGATGCTCGTTCGGATCGATGGCGCCGCCGGGCAGGGTCCAATGGCCCGTCTCCGCGTCGCGGCCGAGCAGGATCCGACCCTGGTCATCGAACAGCGAGATCGAGACGGCCGTGGTCGCAAGCAGATCGTGGCCGACCTTGCTGCGGACGGCTCTCAGGTGATCGGAGATGGGCATGGCTGACGTTGCCTTGGAGCTGGACTGGTCGCTTGCCCGACCGAATCGGTGACGTCAAGGCAGTTGGGGAGGCCGGGTCTTGCTGCGAGCAGTCTGCCTGCGGCACGGGATGCGCAGCGCACGCGTGCCTGTTCGAGCGGCCTACCTGTCAGATGATCTTGGGTTGGATTGTCTAAGCGAGCCAGTCGGCATCGGCCGAATTGGCTCCCCGGGCTGGATTCGAACCAGCGACCATTCGATTAACAGTCGAATGCTCTACCGCTGAGCTACCGAGGAACAGGCGAAGCAATGCCTCGCGAGCGGGGTGCGTATAACAAAGCCTTTTGGCCTTGCCTAGAACCAAATCGCATCTTTGTGACGATTGTCGCGCCGAGGCCAAAAACACGGAAAATCATGGGTTTATCCATGATCTGAACGCTTGATGGGCAGCCGTCGCCCACAATTGGGTGACAGGAATTTCACTAGAATCGGCGCAATCGGCTGCGGATAGTAGGCCGGAACTTGCCGCTGCCTCGGACATGGAGCCGTTTCAGATGTCGAACACCCCCTTTCAAGCCGCCGAAAGCGTGTCGTCACCGTCGCTGATTCCCGACCCGATGGAGCGACTCTCCGACGACGAGTGCCTGTCGCGCTTGGTCCATGCCGTCAGCCGCGGTGAGTCGGAGCGGCTGGATGAGGTTGCGCAGCTGCTCGGCCGCCTAGCGGTTGTGATCGAGTAACCCTCGACTCAAGAGGATCGGCCAAAACGACTGACATTCTCCGGCCGGGTCCGCGTCCGCCCGGGTCCACCGATCCATTGAGTCGGCGCCCCCGCGTGCTCCGAGATCCAATCCGACGCGACCTCGAAGACACGCGATTGCGGCGTTCGCCGATGAGCCGGCGGACGCTCGGTCCGAATCGAAGCGCTGCATGCGCCGCCATGCCGATGCGGCGCCAGGCCGTCGTCTGACCTGAGGTCTGACCCATGGTCTGACGATGTGCGCGGTGTATCCGGACGATCCGCGTGTTGCGTTTTCACCGACCTTGTACCAAAAGGGTGCGCAGATCGTTCGCGGTTCATCCTCTTTGCTTGCAGGTCTGCTCATGCTCCCCTTCGCGACGGCGCGTCAGAAAATGGTCGATGGCCAGGTGCGCACCAACGACGTTACCGACCACCGTGTGTTGGATGCGATGCTGACGGTGCCGCGCGAGAACTTCGTCCCGTCGGACCGGCAGGCGCTGGCCTATCTCGACCAGAATCTCAACGTGTCGGAAGCCGGCTCGGCCCAGCGCTTCCTGATCACCCCCATGCTGACGGGTAAGCTGCTTCAGGCCGCCGAGATCAAGCCGACCGATCACGTGCTCGTGGTCGGGTGCGCGACGGGCTACCTTGCCGCGCTTGCGGCGAAGCTTGCGGCCAGCGTGGTCGCGACCGATCCGGACCCAGCTCTCGAGGGGCGCGCCAAGCAGCTGCTGGCCGGCATCGCGAGTGTCTCTGTTCGCGTCGCGCCTGCCGTGCAGGGCGATCCGGCCGATGGTCGCTTCGACGTGATTCTTCTCAACGGGGCGACCGAGATCGCGGTCGATGGGCTGTGCCGCCAGCTCAAGGAAGGCGGTCGCCTGGTCGGCGTCTCCGCGAAGACCAAGCCGGCCCGTGCCATCATCTTTACGCGATCCCATGGTGAAGTGGGCAGCAGGACCCTGTTCGACGCTGCGGCACCGATCCTTCCTGGTCTCGAGCAGGTCCCCGAGTTCGTTTTCTAACTCCTGCGGTTCCCTGGGGACGAGCCGCATTGGGCTGTGATCCGCTCAGGGCACGGTGGCTTTCGGTCGTCTTCACGGCTGCGGGCCGGCGAAAATCTGTTTCAAATCAGAAGTGTGGCTTGGATGCTGCACGTCGACAGTTTTCCGCATGGGTTCCGGGCAGAGAGGTTCCGTTGCGCAGGCATGGGGAATAAGGTGTGAGGTGCGCGGGAGTCTCTAACAGGTTTACGGCCCGGCTTTGGCGTTCGAGCCGGTAACAACAATGAATGGAACAGGGATGTTTGGGGTGAAGGTCGTCACCGCAGCGGCGGCTGCGGTCCTCGTGATGGCTTGCGCAGGCCCGACGCCTGCGTTGGCCGACACGATCGAGGCTGCGCTGGTGCGCGCCTATCAGAGCAACCCGCAGCTGAACGCGCAGCGAGCTCTCGTTCGCGCCACCGACGAAGGCGTGCCGCAGGCACTTTCGGGCTACCGGCCGAAGGTCAATCTTCAAGCATCGGGTGGAGTTCAGTATCAGGACGGGCAGGTCGCGCCCGGGACTGCGGCGGCCCATGGCCTATTGAGGCCCCGCAGCGTCGGCCTGACCGTGAACCAGACGCTTTACAACGGCCAGCAGACGGCGAACGGCGTCCGCAAGGCCGAGGCGAGTGTGTCGGGTCAGCGCGAGGCCCTCAGGGTGCTCGAACAGTCGGTGCTGCTGCAGGCTGCGACCATCTATATGGATTATCTGCGCGATGCGGCGATCGTCGAGGTTCAGCGCAGCAATACGCGGGTTCTGGAACAGACGCTCAAACAGACGCGCGATCGCTTCAATGTGGGCGAGGTCACGCGCACCGACGTTGCGCAGTCCGAAGCGCAACTCGCAGCCGGCCGCACGCAGCAACTGACGGCCGAATCCAATCTGACGGCCACGCGCTCGAACTTCCGCCGTATCATCGGCAACGATCCCGAGAACCTCGCGCCGGGCTCTCCCGTCGATCGTTACCTGCCGCCCTCGCTGCAGCAGTCGATCGAGACGGCGCTGACCGAGAGCCCCAGCGTAACCTCGGCGATGTATGGCATCGACGTTCAATATCTGCAGGTCAAGATCAACGAAGGAGCCTTGCTGCCGACCGTGACCGTCCAGGCCTCGGCAACGCAGGCCTACGAATCGCAGCTGACCTCCTATCGCTCCTTCAGCGCCGGCGCGGCCGCACAGCTCACTGTGCCGATCTATCAGGGCGGCGGCGAATATGCCTTGATCCGGCAGTCGAAGGAGACGCTGGCGCAGCAACGTCTCGCGCTCGAGCAGACCCGCGACCAGGTCCGGTCCGACGTGGTTTCGGCCTGGGGCAAGCTGCTCGCCGGCAAGGCGCAGGTGCAGTCGGCACAGGCGCAGGTGGCGGCCTCGGAAATCGCCCTGAACGGCGTTCGCGAGGAGGCCAAGGCCGGCCAGCGTACGACGCTCGACGTCCTTAACGCGCAGCAGGCGCTTGTCAATGCGCGGAACTCGCTTGTGAACGCCCAGCATGACCGCGTCGTTGCATCCTACACCGTGCTGCAGACGGTCGGTCGCCTGTCGCCGCAAGTGCTGCGGCTGCCCACGACGACGTATGATCCAACCGTGCACTACCAGCAGATTCGTGACAGCTGGGCTGGCGTCCGCACTCCCGACGGCCGTTAGTCGGATCTTAACTTCGATTCTTGATCCCTCGGCCATTGGCCGAGGGATTTGCGTTTGTGGCACATGCTCAGGTTGTGGTCGGCGGGCGACGCTTCTCCGTCAATTTCCGTGCTCCCCCGGTTGCGGGCGGCCGTTGCTTGCATTCAAATGTTGCCATGACATAGCCTCAAAATGGCCGCGGAACGATTCGCAGTGCGTCGGATGTTGTTCTAAGAATAGTCTCCGATCTGGTCAGTATCGTTCCGTTGTTTGCATCGATTGAGGCCGCGTCTGGGACAAGTCGGCATGACCACAGCGAAGTCCGAGCCACTTGGATCCGGCGCTTTTTGCATTCGCGCTAAGACGACGCGTGCGGCGGCGTCGCTGATTTGGAGTCGGAAATGACGCAGCCTGCAAAGGTCCAAGAACCCTCGATGGAGGAGATTCTGGCGTCGATCCGGCGGATCATTGCCGATGATGAGGCCAAGCCCCCGGCAGCCGAAAAAGCTGCTGCACCTGAGCCCCCCAAGGCCGAGAAGCCGGCTGCGCCGGCACCGAAGCCTGTGATGAACGACGTTCCGCCGTCGAAGATTGCGGCGGCGGCTCCGGCGAAGGCTGTGACTCCGCCGGCCCCTGCGCCCGCGCCGGCGCCCGCAAGTAACAGCCAGGACGACATTGACGCATTGCTGGCGGGTTTGGATGAAACGACTGCGCCGGCGGCCGAGGCTCCGCCGGCTGAACCTGAGCCTGATCCCGAACCTGAAGTACTTGAGTTGACGGACGACATGGCAGTGGCCCCACCGACCCCCGCTCCAGCCCCCGCAGCGGCTTCCTTCCGCAAGGTCGAGCCGCAGGACGATATCGAGTTCATTGAATCCGGACGTCTTGCCCGTAAAGCGCCGCAGCCTGCAGCGGCCCCGGCTTTCGAATCGGCCTTCGAGGCCATGCCGCCGAAGCAGCCGATCCTTGCGCCGTCCACGGTGAACGCCGTGGAGTCCGCGTTCAATGCGCTCGCCAATACCGTGTTGAGCAACAATGCCCGGACGCTCGAGGATCTGGTCAAGGAAATGCTGCGGCCGATGCTCAAATCGTGGCTTGATGACAATCTGCCGGCCCTGGTCGAGCGCATCGTCAAGGCGGAGATCGAGCGGGTCTCGCGCGGCCGCTAGCGGCGGATCTTGTCGCGCGGGCTGCCGGTCTCCTGACGCAGGCCGGCTGTTTTCGCGACCCGGTTCCTCACGCAAGAGGGCTGGCGTTGTCTCCGTTTGCCATCAATGTTCGCCGCCGCTGTTGACTTGGCGGCGCGTGGCGGCTTTCTAGCCCGTTCAAGCTGATGCAGGCCCGGCGGATCGCAGCGTGCTCTCCCGAGAACGCGATCCCGGACCGGGCATCAGTCGAAAAATAGCCAAGTCCCAACAGCTTGCGTGAGCTTTTTCAGGTCGCGACCGAAGGCCAAGACGAGTTCCGCGATAGATGAATTGGACGGCCGGCCCTGCGCCCGCTGGAAATGTGATGATCGACAAGAATTATCAGCCCGCCGACCTCGAAGGCCGCATGTCCCTGGTCTGGGAGGATGCGCGCGCATTCTCCGCCGGCCGTCCCGATCGCCGGGATGCCGATCCCTTTACGATCGTGATCCCGCCGCCCAACGTGACCGGCTCGCTGCACATGGGGCACGCACTCAACAATACGCTGCAGGACATCCTGTGCCGGTTCGAGCGGATGCGCGGCCGGGACGTGCTGTGGCAGCCGGGCACCGACCATGCGGGCATCGCCACCCAGATGGTGGTCGAGCGCCAGCTGATGGAACGCCAGCAGCCGGGCCGCCGCGAGATGGGTCGCGAGAAGTTCCTCGCACGCGTGTGGCAGTGGAAGGACGAGAGCGGCGGGACCATCATCAACCAGCTCAAGCGCCTCGGCGCCTCCTGCGATTGGGGCCGCGAGCGCTTTACCATGGACGAGGGCCTGTCGAAGGCCGTCGTGAAGGTGTTCGTCGAGCTGCACCGCGCCGGCCTCATCTACAAGGACAAGCGGCTGGTCAACTGGGACCCGAAGCTGCTGACGGCGATCTCGGATCTCGAGGTGCAGCAGATCGAGGTCAAGGGCAACCTCTGGTACCTGCGCTATCCGATCGAGGGCAAAACCTTCAACCCCGAGGATCCGACCAGTTTCATCGTCGTGGCCACCACGCGTCCCGAGACGATGCTCGGCGACAGCGCGGTTGCCGTGCACCCGGATGACGAGCGCTATCAGCATCTCGTCGGCAAGCGCGTGATCCTGCCGCTGGTCGGCCGCGAGATCCCGATCGTCGCCGACACCTATTCCGATCCGGAGAAGGGCACCGGCGCGGTCAAGATCACGCCGGCGCATGACTTCAACGATTTCGAGGTCGGCCGCCGCCACGGCCTGCCGCAGATCAGCATTCTCGACCGCGAGGGTTGCATCGCCCTCGTCGACAACGAGGACTATCTGCGCGGGCTGCCCGAGGGCTCGGAGGAGTTTGCGCGGGAGTTCCACGGCGTCGAGCGCTTCGCCGCGCGCAAGAAGATCCTGGAGCGGCTGGAGACCTTCGGCTTCCTCGAGCGCGTCGAGCCCAACACCCACATGGTGCCGCATGGCGACCGCTCCGGCGTCGTCATCGAGCCGTACCTCACCGACCAGTGGTATGTCGACGCCAAGACGCTGGCAAAGCCGGCGATTGCCGCCGTCAAGTCAGGCGCGACGACGTTCGTGCCGCGCAACTGGGAGAAGACCTATTTCGAGTGGATGGAGAACATCCAGCCCTGGTGCATCTCGCGCCAGCTGTGGTGGGGCCATCAGATCCCGGCCTGGTACGGTCCCGACGGCAAGGTGTTCGTCGCTGAGACCGAGGAGGAGGCCGTCAGCCACGCCATTGCGTACTATGTCGAGCAGGAGGTCATCACGGCCGAGCAGGGCCGCGCAATGGCCCTCGACCGCAACAAGCGCGCGGGCTTCATCACACGTGATGAAGATGTTCTCGACACCTGGTTCTCCTCGGCGCTGTGGCCGTTCTCGACGCTTGGCTGGCCGGACGATACGCCGGAGGTGAAGCGCTACTACCCGACCAACGTGCTGGTCACCGGCTTCGACATCATCTTCTTCTGGGTCGCCCGCATGATGATGATGGGCCTGCACTTCATGAAGGAGGTGCCGTTCTCGACTGTCTACATCCACGCGCTCGTCCGTGACGAGAAGGGCGCCAAGATGTCGAAGTCGAAGGGCAACGTCATCGATCCCTTGGCACTGATCGACGAGCACGGCGCCGACGCGCTGCGCTTCACGCTCGCGGCGATGGCCGCCCAAGGCCGCGACATCAAGCTGTCGACCCAGCGCGTCGACGGCTACCGCAAGTTCGCCAACAAGCTCTGGAACGCCAGCCGCTTTGCCGAGATGAACGGCTGCACGGTGCCGGTGGGCTTCGATCCGGCCTCCGCCAAGGAGACGCTCAACCGCTGGATCGCCCATGAGGCCGCCGCTGCCACGCGCGAGGTCACTGAAGCTTTGGAGGCCTATCGCTTCAACGATGCGGCGAACGCGATCTACCGCTTTGTCTGGGACGTCTATTGCGACTGGTATGTCGAGCTCGCCAAGCCGACTTTGCTCGGCGAGGACAGCCCGGCCAAGGCCGAGACCCGCGCCATGGTCGCCTGGGCGCGCGACGAGATCCTCAAGCTGCTGCATCCCTTCATGCCTTTCATCACCGAGGCGCTGTGGGAATCGACCGCCAAGCGCGACGGCCTGCTGACCCTGTCGCCCTGGCCGCATCGCACGGACGTGCCGACCGTCGCCGAGATTGCCGCGCTGTCGGCCGCGAGCTTCGGCGATCCGCTGGTGCCGCCGGTCCTGGTCGCGTTCAACGCCGCCAGCTTCAAGGACGAGGCGGCCGAGGCCGAGATCGGCTGGGTGGTCGATCTCGTCACGGCGATCCGCTCGGTCCGGGCCGAGATGAACATCCCGCCCGCGACCCTGATGCCGCTGGCGCTGGTCGGTGCGTCCGCCGAGACGAAAGAGCGCGCGCCGCGCTGGAGCGACGTGATCAAACGGCTTGCGCGCCTTTCGGACATCTCGTTCGCCGACACCGCGCCTGAGGGGGCTGCTCAACTCGTGGTGCGTGGCGAGGTGGCGGCCCTGCCGCTCAAGGGCGTCGTCGATCTCGCCGCCGAGCGCACCCGCTTGGCCAAGGAAATCGCCAAGGCCGACGCCGATATCGAGCGGGTCGACAAGAAGCTTGGCAACGAGAAGTTCGTCGCCAACGCGCCGGAAGAGCTCGTCGAGGAAGAGAAGGAAAAGCGCGAGGCGGCGCTGGCCCGCAAGGCCAAGTTCCAGGACGCGCTGTCGCGGCTGCAGGGCGTGGGGTAGCTCCGCTCTCTCCGTCGTCATTGCGAGCGCAGCGAAGCAATCCAGGGTCCCGCGCGTAGCCCTGGATCGCTTCGTTGCTTACGCTCCTCGCGATGACGGAGGAAACGGCTTGCTCAGGAAGCGCGAGCCCTTCAGGCCGAACCGCCAGGGCAGCTCGACCGCCTTGGTGATGCCGATGCGGACGCCGGTGACGACCTCGACATCGGCCGGGCGCGCGAACAGCTCGATCGGTTGACGATCCAGCGGCAGGCCGTTGTGCGCAATCGTGATCCCCATCGCCTCCGTCAGCTTGCCGGGCCCTGAGCACAGCGCCCTGACATCCTCCAGCCGGCGCCGCCGCTGCATCTCGTCGACGCCGAGCGTCGGCTCGATCGCCCGGATCAACACCGCGCTGGCCGAGCCCTCGGCCTCGCAAACGAAATTCACGCACCAGTGAATGCCGTAGGAGCGGTAGACATAGGCAAAGCCGGGCGGGCCGAACATCACCTGGTTGCGCGGCGTCGGCCCGCGGAACGAATGCGCCGCCGGGTCGGTGTGGTGATACGCCTCGACCTCGACGATCACGCCCCCGACGCCGTCGACCAGGAACGTCGCCCCGATCAGCTCCGGCGCGACCTCCAGCACGGCGCGGGCGAAGAACGCCCGGGTGAGTCGTTGGCCTGCGGCCATCGGCCGAGGCCGTGAAACTCCGGGGGATTTTGCCGGTTTTTGCGCCATTCTCGAGAAAATCCGCCGCGATGAGCGCTGTTCCGCGCTGCCCATATCTGCCATGCCCTGGTATCCTCGGCCAGCCGGTTGCGGCGCGCCCCGGCACGGAATAGCTAGGGCGCAACAGAGGTTTGCCAGGTCCCCATGGTCACCATCGTCGACACGCTCTCGAACACGCCGCTGCGCCCGCGCCACCCCGAAAAAGCGAACCGGCCGGATTCCATCTCGCCGGCGAAACCCAGCTGGATTCGCGTCAAGGCGCCGACCACCCGCGGCTATGCCGACACCCGCAATATCGTGCGCGAGAACGGCCTCGTGACCGTGTGCGAGGAGGCGGGCTGCCCGAACATCGGCGAGTGCTGGGACAAGAAGCACGCCACCTTCATGATCATGGGCGACACCTGCACGCGGGCCTGCGCCTTCTGCAACGTCAAGACCGGCCTGCCGGCCGCGCTCGACGCCGGTGAGCCTGAGCACGTTGCGGAAGCCACCTTCAAGCTCGGCCTCGCCCATGTCGTCGTCACCTCGGTCGACCGCGACGATCTCGCGGATGGCGGCGCCGCCCATATCGCCGCGACCATCCGCGCCATTCGCGCGACATGCCCGACCACCACGATCGAGGTGCTGACTCCGGACTTTCTCCGCAAGGACGGTGCGCTGGAGCAGGTCGTCGCGGCCAAGCCCGACGTCTTCAACCACAATCTCGAAACCGTGCCGTCGCGCTATCTCTCGGTTCGTCCGGGCGCCCGCTACTTCCACTCGATCCGACTGCTGCAGCGGGTCAAGGAGATCGATCCCACCATCTTCACCAAATCCGGCATCATGGTCGGCCTGGGCGAGCAGCGCCACGAGGTGTTGCAGGTGATGGATGACCTGCGCTCGGCCGAAGTCGATTTTCTGACGATCGGGCAGTATCTGCAGCCGACCAAGAAACACCAAGCCGTGATGGCCTATGTCACGCCGGAGGAGTTTTCCAACTACGAGACCGTTGCCTACACCAAGGGCTTCCTGATGGTGTCGGCGAGTCCGCTCACGCGCTCGTCGCATCATGCCGGCGAGGACTTCGCCAAGCTGAAGGCCGCGCGCGACGCGCTCGCGCGCTGATCGAGACGAGATGCCGAGATTTTCCAACAAGCGGCGCGTGCCGCACACGGCCGACCAGATGTTCGACCTCGTCGCCGATGTCGAGCGCTACCCTGAATTCGTGCCGCTGTGCGAGCGGCTGGTGGTGCGGCAGCGCAGCCAGAAGCCCGATGGTCTCGAGGTGATCGTCGCCGACATGACGGTATCGTTCAAGCTGGTCAAGGAGACCTTCACCAGCCGCGTCACGCTCGACCGTGCGGGACGCAAGATCCTGGTCGAATATGTCAGCGGGCCGTTTTCGAGCCTCGAGAACCGCTGGAGCTTCGAGCCGCGCGAGCAGGGCGCCTGCGAGGTGACGTTCTTCATCGCCTATGAGTTCAAGAGCCGCATGCTGGCGATGCTGATGGGCTCGATGTTCGACACCATCTTCGCGCGCATGTCGGCGGCGTTCGAAAAGCGCGCCGATGCGATCTACGGCCGCAAGCCGGCGGTGTCGTCGACGTAAGGCCGCATCGCTCGCCGATTGTCGACCTCAGTCGGCGCCTCACCCTCAGTCGTCATCCCCGCGCAAGCGGGGATCCATCACCACAGGATCGCGTGTGGCGGCACGCCGGTGACTCCGATCTCGTTCTACCACATCTGCTGCGGCGTATGGGTCCCGGGTCAGCGCCTGCGCGGCGCCTCGCGCCGCTGTGGCTTGCCCGGGACGACACCGCGTTTGAAGCTGGCGCCTCCCAACTCGTAGCTCCGCAGCGCTGCTTGACGCGACGTGATACGTGGACGATCGAACCCTACGCCGCCTGCACGGCGTTCAAAAAGTCCTTCACCTTGCTGCGCAGCTCGTCGGCGTGCCTGGCGAGCTGGCCCGCCGCGCCCAGCATCTGCCGGGCGGCGCCGCCGGCGGATTCCACCGTCTGGCTGACCGAGCCGATATTGGTGGCGACCTCGCGCGTGCCGCTGGCGGCCTGGCTGACCGAGCGCGCGATCTCCTGGGTGGCGTGGCCCTGCTGGTCGACGGCGGTCGCGATCGTCTTGGCGATCTCGCTGATCTGGCCGATGGTCCCGCCGATGCCCTGGATCGCCGCGACCGTGTCGCTGGTCGCGCGCTGCATGGCGCTGATATGGGCCGAGATCTCGTCGGTTGCTTTCGCGGTCTGGCTCGACAGGCTCTTCACCTCCGAGGCGACCACGGCGAAGCCGCGGCCGGCATCGCCGGCGCGCGCCGCCTCGATGGTCGCGTTCAGCGCCAGCAGGTTGGTCTGGCTCGCAATGGCGTTGATCATGTCGGTCACGGCGCCGATCTTGGCCGCGGCATCCGCCAGGCTGTTGACCAGGTCGTTGGTCCGCGACGAGGCCTCGACCGCCTCTGAGGCGATCGTCGAGGAGGTCGCGACTTGGCGGTTGATCTCGCTGACCGAGCTCGACAGCTCCTCGGTCGCGCCGGCGACCGACTGGACGTTGGAGGAGGCGGAGTTGGACGCCGAAGCCACCAGCGCCACGCGCTGCGCGGCCTGGTCGGCAGTCGCGGTCAGCGAGGCGGCCGTCGTTTCCACCTCGCGAGAGGCGCCGGAAATGGCATTGGCGATCGCGCCGACGCTGGTCTCGAAATCCTTGGCGATTCGGTCCAGCGCGCGCTTCTTCTCCTCGCGGGCGGCGACCAGATCCGAGAGATCGCGGCGGAAGCTCATGACGTAGGTCTGGCCCTCGACCTGCGTCGGCACCAGCGTGATCTGCACCAGGGCCGGGCTGCCGTCGGCGCGCTTGGTGGTCCACTCGAAGCTGGCATGGCCTTCGCGCCTGGCTTGGGCGTCCATCTCGCGCACCATGTCGGCGGACCGCTTGCCGTTCGGCTGGAACTCCGGCGCCATCGTGGCGGGCGAGCGCGACAGCAGGTCCTGCTTGCTGCGGAAGCCGCCGAAACGGACTGCCGTTTCGTTGCAGGCGATGATCTTGCCCTCGGACATCACCAGAATGGCATCGCGATTGCGTTCGAAGACTTCGGTCATCAAGAGGTTGTGCGCGCGATCAGCCGACTTGCCGGAGAAGAAAGCCATGGGGGGTCCCGAATCCACTGTCAGAGAAGATTGAATCAGAGCTAGCAGGACAAAATTAACCAAAACCTTCGTGGCGCAGGCGCGCGGAAGAAATCGCCGGGCGTCTCAGCCGCCGGACAACCACGGGGACGCCTCTCCCGCAGATCGAGGCGGCGCAGCCGCGCGCGAGGTTTCATGCGCGATCAGCGATACGGCCAAGTTGCGCGTGGCTTTCGTTCACGAGACCGCTATGATGCGCCGGCGCGTTGAAGGTGTGGAGCACAGTTGCGGTTGGCCCTCAATCACCAGACCGCTATCTTCGCCTCAGTGCATGGCCCTGGCTTCAGGGCCATTTTTTTGGTCGCGTCCAGCCGATGCGAGTGGCGTCCTCGCTTCCTGTTTCAGGGCCGCGCTTGCGCCGCCAGGGCTGTCCCAGCGTATCGATCCGGACAAGCTCGGCGTTCCATTCGCGAAGCTTGTCAAAACTGGCGAAGAGCCACCGAAAGGAATCTTCCGGGTCGTTATGGCGGGTCTGAAACACGCCCGCCTGATGATGTTCGACGAGGTAGAGCAGGTTGTTCGAGGGCGAAAGCCTGACGATCTTCACGAACTTCTCCGCGCCAGCGTGATCGATGCGCAGCATGTCGCCCTTGAAGACCCGCATGATCGGTTGCGCCGCTGGCGCGTCATGCGACTCATTGGCTTGATTGGCCTGAAAGACGGTCGTGGCCCGCGCGATCCATCGGCCACTCTCGGCTTGCAGGATGTCGACGAAGGCATTCTCGCCCGTATTGTAGGACTTGTAGATGCGGCCGGCTTTGTCGCGGATCGGTACCAGATAGTCCGGCTTGATCGATTTGGTCAGGCGGACATGGCGAATGCCATTCGGGTGACCAGCAATGTCCCTGCGCTGCGCGAATGACAGCACCGCCGCTTTGAGCGTCTTGCCCTGCTGCCTTTCGCCGGCCACATGGGCTCTGACGAGGTCTCGCAAGCGGCGATCGCGAATGCGGTCGATCTCCTTTTCGCTGATGTCCACGAAGGTCTTCCGATAGACCAGATTTGCACCATCCTCGGTTTCGGGGTGTTCGACGGTCCCATAGGCGGTGTCTTCATGCAGGCGGGCCTGGAGGCCGTGATCGGGCTTGTGCGATACGAGCATCGCCTTCAGCCTGGTCTCGAGATCGATCCGGAACGTCGGCCAGGGCAGGAGAACTTCGATCGTCCGTCGCGTATCGTCATGCGCGCTCGCCATGCGGCGCAGCAGCGCCTGGTCTGTCAGTGCGGCCACCAGCGCGTCGATGGCATGATGACGGTGGTCCTTGCGGCTCTTCGCGGCTCTGTCGTCGCTTCCGGGCAGCAAATCGTTGAGCTCCCATGTTGCGCGGAGCAGCGCCGTCAGCCGGCCCGGCAGAACGTGGATCCTGTGCGGGTGGGTGACCGCTGCGAGATATTGCTTGGCGACGCGCGCCAGCCAGCTGGTCTCGTTGAGCAGGCGTGCCTGAAAGTCGCCGAGCTCCTCGAATTGCGCCCGCGCGCCTGGACCGAAGCGCCAGCGCTTGCCGCGCGGCAGGCGCGCTGCGCGTTCTGCAATGTCCGCCCAATCGTAAGGCCTGCCTTGGCGATGGCCAAAGGCCTCGAACGGCGTTCGATTGCCCTTCTCACGATTGGCGTAGCGCATGCAGACCACTTTGTTGGCCGCGCTGTCGTCCCAGCTGATCGAGAATGGGATGAGGTGATCGATATCCACATCATCAGAGACCAGACGTTCGAGGCCGATCGCCTCGCCCGTATAGGGGCATTCGCTTGCAACATCGCCTTGCTCGTCCCAGAGCCGAAGCTTGAGGAGATTGTGCGCGCTCGCGGGGAGCCCGAGCTTGCGCAATAGGGAGGTACGCCTGTCGTTCTTGCGCTGGTTCTCGGCCTGCTCGCGTTCGAGCTCCGCCAGCCGTCGGGGCGACAGCTTCAGGTCACGCGTCAGCTCGACGGTGATCTCGGCCGGCGGTCCATGCCGTCTGATGAGCTCATTGACGACGCGTCGCAACTGGCCGATCCCGATGTGAACGGTGGGATTCGGCAAGCGGCCCCAGCGCCGTTCGTTGGTGTCGCGCTCATCGTCCGAGCCCACGACATCGTTCTGCAGCCATTGTCCATAATAGGGCAGGTAGCCGGTGGGAGAGAGCTTGCCGCTCGGCAGCAAAGCGTGATCATAGCCGGCCGCGCTGGCGGCCTCCGCGTAGGTCCTGCCAGCTTCCATGAGCGGCAGGACCCGCTTGATCGCCCTCAGTCCAAGCCTGCAATATCCGTCAGGCAGCAAGGCGGACAACGCCCGCTGCGCAGCTGCTTCATCAAGGCGGTGAGTTGTCCCGAGCGAGGCGATGATCGCTGCTTCATCGAGCGCGCTCTCCAGCAGCGCGACGATGTCGATCTGACGATCCAGGGACCGGTCATGCCATGCCGGGCCAAAATGCCTCCTGGCGGACAGGATCGCGCCGGTCGCGTCGCCCTTGAGGTGATCACGCCGGTCGCTTTCAAGGTTGAACCGCGCGTCCGACGGCAATCCGAGAAGGCGGCGGATCTCATCGAAGCTGAGTTGGTCGGTCTGTAGCAGTGCCCGTGCGACCTTGTCCTGATCCTCCTTGCCAAGCCTGGAAGACGTGGGGCCAGTCTCCACCACGGCTAGATTGCGGACGTCCTGCCAGATGCGGAAACGCTGCGCCAGGGGATGCGACCAGGCGCAGCGAAAGCCGTCGACGTCGTCCTGGCTGGTGGCGGGGTCGAGCGAGCATTTCCCGATCGACGGCCGCTTCATCGCGCGTTGAGAGAAGATCGCCTCGCGGATCGTGTCATGCACTTCGGCCGTCATCGTTGGGTGATGCGGTGCCTGTGCCGCCCAGATGGCTTCGAACTCCGCATCAACCATCGCGCGTGTCGGATAGAATTCATACCGCGCCTGGACGTCGCCGCCGACAGGGCTGCGGGCGCGCACTGTGGCGCGGAGCTGATGACGGCGGTTGAGGAATTCGCCGAGCGTGCGCGCGCCGCACGCCTGCATCGATGTCTGCAGTCTGCCGGCCGCGGCCTTGATCGCGCTGGCGTCCTTGTCGCCTTGCTCGATCGCTCGATTGGCAAACAGGCCGCGCCGCTGGTTGAGGTGAAACAGCGCCCGGCCGACATGATGCAAAGGCAGCACTTCATCGAGCGCTTTCGCGCGGAGACCATAGGGATCGAGGCATTTCAATCGCTTTCGGGCCGGCTCATCGGCGGGCATCAAGCCGTGCTTGACCAGCAAGCCCATCAGCTTTCCGCGTCGCTGCAGATAGCGGTCTCGTCGTCGTCGTGCACTGCGTGCGAGGCGGCGACCGGCCGCATTGGATTGCTTGGATTGCGGGTTACGACCGTCGGGGAAAATCCTGACGCCGCCCGGGCCAAGGCCCTCGGGCTGTCCGTGATCGTCGAGCCAGACCACGAACCATCCCAGCGAATTGGCGCCGAGATCCACGCCCAGACGGTAGGCCCGTAAACTCGTTCTCTTCATGATGACTCATTACTCAACCTGCTCCGAGGAAGGAGCAGACAACCGAGCCGTCATTGTTCGATGGACGCAGCGCTGATTCAACTCTGAGGACCGGCTGCTTTGTTCTCGATTGCACCCCAGGTGTCGGATTGACACAACCTCAAGGGGAATAGATGCTGGTGGTGGTATCTATGTCGAATGCGTGGATAGAGGTTTTGCCAACGACGTAGCGGTCTGGTGATTGAGGGCCTCCCGTTAACAAGTTCGAATAGAGCACCAAATGGGGCGGGCTGCGGCTCGCCCCTTCCATTTGGTGGGCGCACTGGCGCGAGTCAGTTCGATGACGCAAGGAATCCAGCGTAATGGACCTTGCAGACGCTGCGCTCGCATCCGTGATCTCGTTTGGCTACGATCGTTGCGACGTCTCCTCACGAGGATTTTCATGCACGATCTCACCCGCTGTGTTCAGCACCCCACAGTGTCTCATGACGGCTTTTCGTCGCTCGCGGTTCCGACCTTTCGCGCCTCGACCATTGTCTATAGCGATCCGCAGGCGTTCGCGCATCGCGCGGAGCGCGGCCTGGACGGCTACACTTACGGCCTGCATGGAACGCCCACGACGCGGACCTTGGAAGCGCAACTGACGGCGCTGCATGGCGGCGAACGCACCGTGTTGGTTCCGTCCGGGCAGGCGGCCGTCGCGGTGACGATGATTGCGGTGCTCAAGCCGGGCGACAAGGTGCTGATACCGGATCACGTCTATCCACCGGTACGTGACCTGTGCGCGAACTATCTCGCGTCGCGCGGCATCTCTTACGCGGTCTATGATCCGCTGATCGGCGCCGGTATTGCCGACCTCATTGATGCCAGCACGAAGCTCATATGGCTGGAGTCGCCGGGCTCCGGAACAATGGAGGTGCAGGATGTCGCGGCGATCGCTGCCGTCGCGAAGGCGAGGGGCGTGCTGACGGGCTGCGACAATACCTGGGCCAGTCCGTTGTTGTTCAAGCCGCTGGCGCATGGCGTCGATTTCGCGATCGAGGCGCTGACGAAATATGTCGGCGGCCATTCCGACCTGCTGCTGGGCTCGATCACGGTCAAGGATCTGGCTCTGCACAGCGCGCTCAAGCAGGTGCTGGGCGTACTCGGCATCGGCGTCTCGCCCGACGAGGCGGCGCTGGCCTTGCGTGGTATCGAGACGATGGGCGTTCGCATCGCGCATAGCGGCCGTGTCGCGCGTGACTTTGCCGAACGGCTGCAGAGCGTGCCTGCGGTTGCGCGTGTTCTGCATCCGGCGCTGCCGTCCTGTCCGGGTCACGAGATCTTTGCGCGCGATTACACCGGCGCGAGCGCCGTTTTCAGCATCGTGATCCGGCCGGAGTTCACGGCGCGGATCCCTGTTGCGCTCGGACATCTGCGGTTGTTCGCGATTGGCGCGTCGTGGGGCGGCACCCACAGCCTGATCGCGCCGATGGACGTCGCGGCCAGCCGCACGGTGCGCCCTTGGAATCCGGTGGAGGGATTGGTCCGGCTCAGCATCGGCCTCGAAGAGCCAAACGAACTCTGGGAGGACCTCACGCGCTTTCTTGCGGCGCTCGGGTCCGGCTGAGCTGCGCTCGTTAACCTCGTGGCGGCTCACATCGGGCGCGGCGGTCCGGAGTTTTGCGGAATCGTGCCGGCTTGGCCGCGATGGTGTATAGAGGGGGCTCGTAATGGCTCGGCGCAAGCACGAGCGAAATCGACCAGGGATGGAGCGACGCATGATCGTCAGCGGCAAAGCGGTGATCCGCATCGTCCTCGGCGTGGTGGCCGTCGCCGTGACGGCGGTCGCGCTGATCTTCGTGTTCGACCCAGCCATCAATTTTGATTTTCCGCCCTCCGCCAGGGAGAAGACGGCAGCGGGCGCAGGGGCGCCGGCCCAGTCCGGATCGGGCGGGGTCGCCGTGCAAACTCCTGGCGCTCAGGACCAGGATCGCGCTGCAAGCCCGCTCGCCAAGATGCAGCAGCAGGCGGGTGGTCTCGCAGACGTGCTGAGCCCGCTCGTTCCTCAGCCGAGTGCCGATAGCGATTTGCCGGCGTTTGACGTGGTCAATGTCGACCCATCGGGTGACGCCGTCGTCGCGGGCCGGGCGACGCCTGGGGCCGCCGTGGAACTGCTGCGCAATGGCGAGGTCCACGATCGCACCGTTGCGGATCGTTCCGGGCAGTTTGCCATGGTTCCACGGCGGCTCCCTGCGGGGACCTACGATCTGACCTTGCGGGCGAAGCTCGCGGATGGGCGAGAGCTGTCCTCGAAACAGAGCGTTGCCGTCATCGTCGAGGCTGGCCGACAGCCGGCGACCGTGGCCCTGCTCGCGCCCGGCGAACCGACCCGCGTTCTCTCGAAGCCTTCGGGATCGATCCCGCAGGCGCTCGCGGTGGACGCGGTCGACGTCGAGCCGAGCGGCATCCTCCGCGTCAGCGGCCGCGCGCGGCCGGGGGCGACCGTGAGACTTTACCTGAATGATCGCCTGATCTCCTCGGCGACCGCAGCCGCCGATGGACGTTTGAACATCACCATCGGCAAGGACGTGGCGCGCGCCAGCAACGACCGGATCCGGCTCGACGAGGTGGATCCGAAGTCGGGATCGGTTCAGGCCCGGGCCGAGGTGCCGTTAAGTCTGCCGGAGGACTCGACGACCGCCTCGCTGCCATCAGCCGCGGGAGCTGCAGGCAAGGCGAACGGCAGTCCGGCAGCTCAGCGCACAGCGCTCGCAGCCGCGGGTGGTTCCCAGGACACGGTCGCTCATGCCGGCGGAGGTGAGCCGAAGATGATCACCGTCACCGTCGCCCGCGGCGACAGCCTGTGGCACATCAGCCGGCGCCTGCTCGGCGGTGGGACGCGCTACGCCGTGATCTACAAGGCCAATCGCGAGCAGATCCGCAGTCCCGACCTGATCTATCCGGGTCAGGTGTTCCTGCTGCCGGCCAAGCGATAATGCGATGCTACCCGCGATCACGCGGCTTGCAAGATTGGCGAAACTTGGGAGAAGCGGTGTCGGCAGATGGCCGCGTCAACCGGCGCTGAGCCGCACGCCGGCGCGCAGGAATTTCTGCGGGTCGACCGCCTCGCCGTCGATGCGCGTTTCGTAGTGCAGATGCGGGCCGGTCGAGCGGCCGGTCGAGCCGACCTCACCGATGATGTCGCCGATCTTCACCTGCTGGCCGATCTTGACGTTGATCTCGGAGAGATGGCCATAACGGGTGGACAGGCCGTTGCCGTGATCGACCTCGACCATGCGGCCATAGCCGCCTGACCAGCCAGCATTGACCACCTTTCCATTGGCGGTGACGCGGACCGGATCGCCTGTGGCTGCACGGAAATCGAGGCCCGTGTGCATCGCGGGCCGGCCGAGGAACGGATCGGAGCGCACGCCAAATCCGGAGGTGAACTCGACCTCTCCGATGACCGGCTTGCGATAGGGCACCAGCGACAGCGTGCGGTTCATCTTCTCGACCTGCGCGCGGGTGATGTTGATGCGATAGAGCTGGCGCTCGAACGGGCCGGATTCGGCGCCGAGCTTCACCGGCACGAAGGGGCCGCCCATCGCGCCCTTCGGGGCCGCAGCTTCGAGCTGGCCCATGTCGAGGCCGAGATCGGTGATCACGCCGCGCATCCGGCGCAGCTTCGATTCGAGCGTCTCTTCCGCCGACGACAGCATTGCCAGCTGCCGCGCTTCGACCTGGTCGAGCGAGCGCGTCAGCCGCGTCAGCACATTGTCGACGCCGGCGAGCTTGGTCGCCTGGTTCGGTTGCACGTTCGCCAGCACGGGGCTGCGCGATTCCAGCCGCGCCTCACGGTCTGGCGGCGCCGTGAAGATCACGGTATCGCTGATCGGCGACGGCTTCGGCGTGGCCGGCGCGGCGGACGGCTCGATCGCGGGGCCGCGCGCCGGCGGACGGATCGCGCCGGTCACATCGGGAATGCTGCCCAGCGCGGTGGCGCGGCCCTCGAGCGCGGTCTGGCGCTTCAGGATCTGGTCGAGCTTCTGGTCGAACTGCTCCTGGTCGAGCAATTGACGGCTGGTGGCGCGATCGACCTTGGCGCGCAGCTCCGCGATCCGATCCTCATAGGCGTATTGCATCTCGGCCTGACGGGCGATCAGGCGCGTCAGCACGTCGTCGCGGAATGCGAAATAGGTGGCGGTCGCCGCCGACCACAGGCCGAGCAGGCTGACGGTGCCGACGACGATCCAGAACACGACCGGGCCGATTCGGACCTGGCGGCCGGCATGCACCAGCGTGTAGTCGCTCTGCGAGGTGGCCGGAGCGGGGGCAGGGTGACCGACCGGAGAGCGCCGCTGCTGCACGGCGCGCCCGCGGTCATGCGAATGGTGCTGGGGATATTCGGCGTACTGGCCGGAACGATGCGACATCGACACTCCCGCGCCGGCCGGAGCTCATCGTTTCCAGCGGCGTCATTTACGGGAGGGATTTGACCCCTGCATGGTTAATTTTTCCCCAACACCATGCGTTGCAATCTCAGAGCTCGCGCGCCGCCGTGAGCACGGCGTCGGCATGGCCGTCGACCTTGACGTTGCGCCACACTTTGGCGACGCGGCCGTCGGCGCCGATCAGCACCGTGCTCCGGATGATGCCGAGGAATTTGCGGCCATAGAGGGATTTCTCGCCCCAGGCGCCATAGGCCTCCAGCATCTCGTGCGTCTCGTCGGAGATCAGCGGCACGGCCAGATCGTGCTTGTCGCGGAAATTGTCCTGCGCCTTGACCGAATCGGCGGATACGCCGAGCACCGCGGTGCCGGCGGCGGCAAACTCCTTGGTCAGGCGGGTGAAGTCGATCGCTTCCTTGGTGCATCCGGGGGTATTGGCTTTCGGATAGAAGAACAACACCAGCTTTTGTCCGGCATAGTCGGCCAGCGAAACGGTTCCGCCGCCGTCGCGCGGCAGCTTGAAGGCAGGGGCCTTGGCGCCCTCGGCCAGTACGATTCCGCCTGCAGCGGGGATGGTCGATGCGGGCTTCGCCTTCGCCGAGGGCTTGGTCGCGGGCTTGGCTGCCTTCTTGGCGACGGTCGTCTTGGCTGTTGTCGTCTTGGTCGCCTTGGCAGGCTTCGTCGTCACGGGCTTGGCGGTCTTTTTGACGGCCTTCTTGGCGGCCATTGCGGCCCGGTTCCCCGCGATCCCATCGCGGACTCCCGGATTGGAGGATTTCTTTCGTGATTCCTTTGACATACGCCTTCCTTTCGTCGCTTTCCGCAGCTCAATCATGAGAGTGTCTCGGTCCTTGTCCGGTGTCCCGGGAAATCTTGCATCCGTGCTTCGGCGCACGCGGGGGGCGACGCCTCTTGCGACGACGTGAAAATCACGGATACCAGCACGCGTGAGTACCAAAGCAATGACGACTCTCGTACCGTCTCCGGATCAGCTGTCCCCGTCACATATTCCGACCGGTCATGGTGAAGCGCAGCTTCGTCGGCACGAGCGGGTGGGCAAACCTCACGGCGGCAGGGTATAGTGACGAGGAGTTTGTGCATCGTCTTCTCCGCGTCGCGGAATTGACGACAGCAGGCGGCTCGATTGGGCCCGTTTCAGTGGGACGGGCGGGGAAGCGGCGATGCCGGCGATCGAAGCGCGCAGCCTGTGAACGGGCGGGGCAACATCGGCGACCAATCTGGCTCGGGCCAGATTGTCACCTACGCATCCAACACCAGGGGCCAGCACCGAGAGGCAATGGCAAGACAGACATCCCCCCACCGGCCCCATCTGCAGGCGGACACCCAGGGCCAACAGTGGGATGACGCCGATTGGGATACGGCTCACCCCCACGACGCGGATGCAGCGCATGACGAGATCGCCGGCCAACGCGTCCGCAGGCTGCTGTCGCGCGACGATTCGGGCTCGGCTGCCCTGTCGGGCCGGTCCGGCAAGGCGCGCAAGGGCGGCCTGGCGCGGCGCATCGGCATTGCGCTGGTCGCTCTGGTCCTGATCCTGGCGATCGGGTTCGGCGGCTTGTGGCTGCGGCTCGGCGCCGGCCCGATCAGCCTCGACCTTGCGACGCCTTGGCTCGCCGCGGCGATCGCGGACAATATCGGTCACGGCAATACGGTCGAGGTCGGCGGCACGCAGATCGAGCGCGCCGGCCGCATCCGGATCGCGGTCCGGATTCGCGACATTGTCGTTCGCGATCAGGAGCAGGCGATCGTGGCCAGCGCGCCCAAGGCCGAGGTGCGGCTGTCCGGCGCTGCCCTTTTGATGGGTCAGCTCCGGGCCGAAAGCCTGAAGCTGGTCGATGCCGAGCTCGCGATCCGCATCACCCCGGACGGCACGGTCACGGTCTCCACCGGTGAGACCAGCAAGCCGCTTGCCACCGGCGTTGCCTCCAAGCGTGATGCAGGCCTGCCGCCGACCTTCCCGCGGCCGGGCCAGCCCGTCACGCCGCCGACCGCGCCCGAGGCGGCGACCCAGCAAGCTGCGCCCGCGAACCCGGCTGCCGCAGGGACCGCGGTGCCGGCGAGCGCCCAGAGCGGCCTGCTGGCCGGTCTCGACTGGCTCGACAGCCTCAGCCTGACTGGCCTCGATGGCCAGAACCTCAACGAGATCGGCTTGAAGAACGGCGTGCTGATCGTCGACGACCAGCAGCGCGGCAACAAATGGACATTCGAAAATATCAGCCTCAGCCTGCGCCGTCCCTCCGGCGGCGGCGTCGCGCTGAGCCTGGGCGAGGAGGGCGCCAAGCCGTGGCTGCTGCGGGTTTTGGTCGGACCGCCCTCCAACGGCGTGCGCTCGATCGACATCAAGGCCGACAAGGTCTCCACCAGCAACATCCTTCTGGCGCTGCGCCTGAAGGACCTGACCTACATGGCCGACCTGCCGCTGACCGGCGAGATCAAGGGCGAGCTCGCCCGTGACGGGCTGCCGACCTATCTGCGCGGCAAGATCAATATCGGCGCCGGCAACATCATCGATACCGATACGCCGGATTATCCGATGGCGATCGACTCCGCCGAGATGAGTATGGAATGGGATGCCGGCCGCCGCGTGCTGGTCGCACCGTTCAAGGTGATCTCGGGCGCCAACCGGATCACGCTGAACGCCAATCTTGAGCCACCCAACGACGCCGTCAATGATTGGCGGCTCGGACTGAGCGGCGGCACCATCCTGCTCGGCGCGATCGAGAACGAGGCGCCGCTGATCTTCAACCGAATCTCGATCAACTTCCGCTTCGACACCGAGGGCAAGCGCGTGGTGCTCACGCAGGCCGAAGTGTCCAACGGCGAGATCGGTGTCGCCGGGACCGGCAGCGTCGAATATGCCGGCGAGCCGCGGCTGAAGCTCGGCTTTGCCGCCACGCCGATGCCGGCACTGGCGTTGAAGCGGATCTGGCCGGCGCTGATCGTGCCGGAGGTGCGGGCCTGGATCATCGAACGGATCGAGCGCGGCAACGTGCAGCGCGTCGACGTCGCGGTGAACTCGCCGACCCGCAACCTGCCGCGCAAGGGACCGCCGATCCCGGATGACGGACTGGACGTCAACATCTTGGCGACCAATGTCACGGTGCATCCCGTCGACGGCCTGCCGTCGGTGCGCGATGCCGACATGAAGGCGCATGTCACGGGGCGTACCGCCACGGTGACCATCGGGCAGGGCGTGGCCGACACGCCCGCGGGGCGCAAGCTGAACTTCTCCGACGTCGTGTTCGAAGTGCCGGACATGGCGCCGAAGCCGTCGCCGTCGCGTCTGCGCATGCGCGTCGACGGGCAGGTCGCCGCGGCAGCGGAGATTCTCGCCTCTGATCGGCTCAACGACCTCTCGTCGGTGCCGATCGATCCGAACCAGACCAAGGGCACGTTCCAGGCCAATGTCACGCTCGCGATGCCGGTCAAGGGGGAGCTGACCAAGGCCGACACCAATTATACGGTCACGGCGGACCTCAGCGGCTTCGCCGCCGAAAAGCTGGTGATGAACCAGAAGCTCGAGGCCAATACGCTGAAGATCGTCGCCAATACCGCGGGCTATCAGGTCAAGGGCGACGTCAAGATCAACGGCCAACCGGCGACGCTCGACTATCGCAAGCCGACCGAGGGCGACGCCGACATCAAGATGCAGGCCGTGCTCGACGATGCCAGCCGTGCGCGGCTCGGCATGGATCTTGGCACGGCCGTGACCGGTGACGTGCCGCTCAAGCTGAACGGCAAGATCGCCGGCTCTCCCGATCGCGATAGCCGGCTCGGCGTCGAAGCGGATCTGACCAAGCTGAAGCTCGACAATCTGCTGCCGGGTTGGGTCAAGAATCCGGGCAAGGCGGGCAAGGCGACCTTCAACGTGGTCGCCAAGCAGCAATCGACCCGCTTCGAAGACATCAACGTCGAAGGCGGCGGGGTCGCGATCAAAGGCTCGCTTGAGGTCGACCAGAACGGCGACCTGATGAACGCCAACTTCCCGACCTATTCGCCATCGGAGGGCGACAAGACGCAGCTGAAGGCCGAGCGCGGCCAGGACGGCGTTTTGAAGCTGTCGATGCGCGGCGACGTGTTCGACGGTCGCGGCTTCCTGAAATCGGCGATCTCGGGCACCAACAAGGATGCCGAGAAGAACAAGGCGCGTTCCAATCTCGATTTCGATGCCGAGGTCAAGCTCGGAGCCGTCGCCGGCTTCAATGGCGAGGCGCTGCGCAGCGTCGATGTCAAGCTCTCCAGGCGCGGCGGCGCCTTCAAGAGCTTCAATCTCAGCGGCAAGGTCGGGCGCGATACGCCGGTCACCGCGGATATTCGGGTCGGCCGCGAGGCGCCGAGCTCCGATCCGCGCGCCCGCCGGCAGGGACGCGAGGTGATCTATCTCGTGACCAATGATGCCGGCGCGCTGCTGCGCTTTGCCGATACCTATACGAAGATGGCGGGTGGCGAGCTGGAGCTCGCGATGGAGCCGCCGACGGCCGACAGCAGCCCGAAGGAGGGGCTGGCGATCGTTCGCAATTTCACCGTCAGGGGCGAGCAGGCGCTCGATCGCGCCGCGTCCGGCGCGGTGCAGGGCGCCTCGCAAGGCATCGCCTTCACGATGTTGCGCGCGGAGTTCACACGGCAGAACGGGCTGCTCTCGGTTCGTGACGGCGTCGTCAAGGGACCGACGCTCGGCCTCACCCTCGAAGGCAGCATCGACTACAACGTCAACCAGGTCCGCGCCTCCGGCACGATCGTGCCGCTGTATGGGCTGAACAACATGTTCAACCAGATTCCGATCGTCGGTCTGTTCCTCGGCGGCAGCAATGAGGGTCTGTTTGGCGTGACCTACGAGGTCGTGGGAACGCCGAGCCAGCCGGTGGTGCGCATCAATCCGATCTCGGCGATGCTGCCGGGCGTGACGCGCAAGATCATGGATTTCAACACGGGCAAGCAGCAATACCCGCCGGGTGAGCTGCCGCCGAACAATTGAGGGGCTGGCGGCGCCGGTCGGCGTTGAGGCCGCTTTCTTGACGAATACCCTTGGTTGTGGTTGGCGCGCGAGACAAGCGACGCCCTGTCCAAGCTCGTCGATTGTCGAGGCACGTCGGCAGACACCTTCTTGGGGGCCCGCCGGTGCACCTGCAGGATTCAATGCGCGTATGGTGCAAGATCAGATTGCGGCATGCGTCGGCTTGCGACTATATTTCCGGTAGTTTCTTACTGTTTCTGAGAGTTCATTGTGAAACACTCGCTTGTCCTGGTCGGACTGCGTGCCGGCGTTTTTGCGCTGCTGGGTCTGATCGTCGCGCCGGATTCAGCCCGGGCCGGCTGCTCAATCGGCGGAACGGTTCAAACCTGCACTGGAGATGTGTCGGCGGGTGTTGCGGTCGATCCCTCCGCGGCCACGCTGCTGGTCAATTCACTGACCACCAGCATCACGCCGACCTCAGGGACTGCCGGCGTTTCGGCCGGGCAATTCACCTCCGATATTTCCAGCACGATCGATCTCGGGCCGTTTCAAATCATCACCTCCGGGGCTGGAGGGGTGAGGTTCATCAGTGCGCGAAACGTAGATCTCACATTCAAAGGGGCGATCTCCACCAATGGGGGTGCGGGGATCGTTGCGTACAGCGGTGGTGAGCCGAGCTTCGATGTCCGTGTCAGCTCGACGGGAAACATCTCGACCCGCGGGGCCGGCGCGGCCGGTATCACCGCCGGCACGAGTTGCTGCGGGGGCGTGACTCTTGACTCGACGGGAGACATCTCGACGAATGGGAACAGCTCCAACGGTCTTGTCGCGCAGGCGGGCGCCTTCTCGAGCGCGGTGACGTCGAAGGGAAACGTGACGACCGCAGGCGACAGCTCGGCCGCCATTGCGGCATTCAGCAGCGGCTCCCTGGCGAGGATCTCGTCGCAAGGCAACCTGGCGACATCGGGAAGCAGCGCTCCAGGAATCACTGCGTCCGGCAGGGACATCGCCATCAATTCGATCGGCAATATCGTCACGAGCGGAAGCGGGTCTGATGGCATCCTCGCGCGATCCACATCCTTTGGCCAACTCAGCTCCATCAGCTCGAACGGCAACCTCACCGCGTCCGGCGACGGCTCCTACGCAATCCATGCCATCACGTCCAGTATAGGCAACACCACCGTGACCAACCTGGGAGGTACGATCTCCGGAGGGCCGGGAGCGGGCGCCGGCATCTACCTGCAGGGAGGCAACGCCAACGTCCTGACGAATTATGGCACGGTCACCAGCGCAGCGGGCACCGCAGGAAGCGCGATTTTGGGCGATACCGGCAACATTGTCGTCAACAATTCCGGCACCATCCTTGGCAGCGTCAACCTCGGCCGCGGAACCAACAGCTTCAACAATCTTGCAGGGGCCGTGTTCGCGCCGGGCGCTTGGATTGCGCTCGGGGACGGAATGACGCTGACAAATAGTGGATTGCTCGCTCCCGGCGGGAGCGCCGCGATCCAGACGACCAATCTCAGCGGCAATTTGATCCTGAATTCGGGCGGAACCTATCTGGTCAAGGTCTCGCCCACCGCATCCGATCAGATCGTCGCGTCGGGAACGGCGGCATTGTCGGGCACGGTGAATGCGGTCTTCAACCCCGCCGCCTATGTGACCAAGCGATACACGATCCTGTCCGCGGCCGGCGGCCTTAACGACACGAGGTTCTCCACCTTGGTGGAGACCAACCTGCCCGCGAATTTTCATGCTGCGCTGAGCTACACCACCAAGGATGTCTACCTTGATCTGATCCTCAATTACGGACTTCCCGGTGGGCTCAAGGGCAACCAGGCCGCAGTCGGGAATACGCTGATCAACGTGTTCACCGGCAGTGGAATTCCGTTCGTCTATGCTGGGCTGACGGCGAATGGGCTGACGCAGGCCTCAGGTGAGGTTGGCACGTTGCCGCAGCACACGACGTTCGATGCAATGGGCCAGTTCATCGGGCTACTCACCGACCCACTGATACAAAGCACGGCCGCGCCTGCTTCGTGGTCCGGCCGGGCAGGGTTTGCGGGCGAGCGCGAGGCGAACCAGGCAAATCGGCGGGCCGACGCGTTTGCGATGTTCACCAAAGCCCCTCCGCTGCCATTCGTGCAGCACTGGAACGTGTGGACCGCAGGCTTCGGTGGGTCGCAATCGAGCAACGGGCAAGCGAGCGTTGGATCGAGTGACACGACCAGCCGAATCTACGGTGCAGCTGCGGGGGCCGACTACCTGTTTTCGCCGAATACGCTGGCGGGCTTCTCGCTCGCCGGAGGTGGCACGAATTTCAGCATCAACGGACTCGGTTCGGGACGCTCTGATCTTTTTCAGGTCGGTGCGTATATGCGCCACACGGACGGACCGGCCTACGTCTCGGCAGCGGCGGCTTATGGTTGGCAGGACATCACGACCGATCGCTACGTGACGATCACAGGCGTCGATCATCTCCGCGCGGCGTTCAACGCGAACGCCTATTCCGGCCGGGTCGAAGGTGGCTACCGCTTTGTCGGACCTTGGAGCGGTGGCGTCGGCATCGCGCCCTACGCAGCGGCGCAGGTCACCACGATCGCCCTGCCGTCCTATTCGGAGCAGGTGGTCTCCGGTGCCGGAAGCTTCGCCTTGAATTACGCTTCGAGGAGCCCGACCGACACCCGCAGCGAGCTCGGCGTCCGTACTGACAAGTCGTTTGCGGTGACAAATGGTGTGCTCTCTCTTCGTGGCCGCCTTGCCTGGGCGCATGACTTCAATCCCGACCGGGCGACTGCCGCAACATTCCAGGCGGTGCCCGGGGCGAGTTTTGTCGTCAATGGGGCGGCGCAAGCCAGAGATTCGGCGCTGACCAGCGCCGCGGTCGAGATGCATTGGATGGCCGGCTGGTCGGCGGCAGCGACCTTCGAAGGGGAGTTTTCGGATACGACCCGCTCATATGCGGGCAAAGCCGTCGTTCGCTACGCGTGGTAGCCGGGTCGCTTCCGGTGCGCGAGCGCAGCAGGTCGCGACGCGCGCGGCTTGCTCAGCTCCGCAGCGCCGGCACGACCAGGAACGGGATCATGCCGATGATGACGCTGACGAGCGCCAGCAGGATGACCGCGTCGTAGCCATGCGTGAGATCGTGGATGACGCCGCCGCTCCATGATCCCAACGCCGAGCCGAGCCCGCTGCCGATCGTGATGGTGCCGTAGATCGTGCCGAGCCGCTTGCCGCGGAAGATCTTCATCGCCGTCGCCGACAACAGCGGTCCGCGCGAGCCGATCATGCTGCCGAAGCAGACGACGAAGCCGGTGAGCAGAAGGATGTTGGGCCAGACCTGCAGCGCCCACAGCATCAGGATGCCGGCGATCGAGACCGCATAAGAGAACAGCACTGACGGACGCCGGCCGATCAGCCCGTCGAGCGCGGAGACGCCGAGCATGCCGAACAGCAGCACGACGCCGGAGAAGCCCCAGGCGGTGGCCGCCTGCAGCGGCGCGAATCCGGCATCGATCAGATAGGCGACGACCTGCGGGGCGATCGCATACATGCCGATCGCGGTGAAGAAGAAGGTCGCAAACAGCGCCCAGAAGGCGTGATGGCGCAGCGCGCGCGACAAGGTCCAGGCATCGTCGGTGAAGTCTGCGGCGATCGGTTTGGTGACGTGGGGGGCGCCGGCCGCAAACAGCCGCCAGGGCAGAAGGGCCAGCGGCAGCAGCAGGACGAATGCCGTGATGCCAAACAACTGATAGGCGCTGCGCCAGCCGATGGCATCGATCAAGAGCTGCGAGCCCGGCAGCAGCAGCAGCACGCCGGCGCCGGTGGCCGAGTAGATCACCGCCATGGCGGTCGGCAGCTTCTTGCCGAACCAGCGTCCGAGCAGGATGGAGTTCGGGACGTTGCCGATCAGCGCGATGCCGCTGCCGACGCACAGGCCGATGCTGAGCTGGAACTGCCACAGCGCCTGGGCATGCGCGGCCGCCGTGAACGCCGTTCCGAGCAGCAGCAGCCCGAGCGCATAGACCGCGCGTGGCCCCGAATGGTCGAACAGCCGGCCGATCAGCGGGGCGGCGAGACCGCCGGCCAGCGCCGTCAGCGAATAGATCGACACCACCTCGGCACGGTCCCAGCCGAAGCTGTCGGAAATCGGCTTGAGAAAGACGGTGAAGCTTTCGCCGAGCCCCCGGCCGAGCACGGACAGCGCAAAGCAGAGGCCGAGCACGACCAAGGCCGTCCGTGCCGCCTTCGCAGGCGGCGGAGCAGGCGGGGTTTCCTCGGCTTGCGCAGGCTCTTGCGGCGCGCTGATCGTCATGGCTGTCAGGGAGCGCGTTTCGACGTTCCCTGACAAGCAGTCAAAAACGAATGCCCCTATGCAGGCTTGACCAGCACATGGCGCTTCTTGCCGAGCGACAGCTTGATCACGCCTTCAGCGGTCAGTTCCTTCGCCGTCAGCGCCATCTTCTCGTCGGTGACGGCGACGTCGTTGACGCGCAGCCCGCCGCCCTTGATCTGCCGCCGGGCTTCGCCGTTCGATGCCACGAGTCCTGCTTTGACGAAGGCATTGAGCACGCCGAGACCGGCGTCGAGCTCGGCCTGGGCAACTTCCACCGTCGGCAGGTTCTCAGCGATCGCGCCTTCCTCGAAGGTGCGGCGCGCGGTCTCGGCTGCGGTGCGCGCGGCCTCTTCGCCATGCAGCAAAGTGGTGGCCGCATCCGCTAGCGCCTTCTTGGCCTCGTTGATCTCGGCGCCCTGGAGCGCGCCGAGCTTCTCGATCTCGGACAGCGGCAGGGTGGTGAACAGCTTGAGGAACTTGACGACGTCGGCGTCCTCGGTGTTGCGCCAGTACTGCCAGAAATCATACGGGCTGCACTGATCGGCATTCAGCCAGATCGCGCCTTGCGCGGTCTTGCCCATCTTGGCGCCGGAGGCGGTGGTCAGCAGCGGCGTGGTCAGCGCGAACAGCTGCTCGGTGCCCATGCGGCGGCCGAGCTCGACGCCGTTGACGATGTTGCCCCACTGGTCCGAGCCGCCCATCTGCAGCCGGCAGCCGGTGCGCCGCGACAGCTCCACGAAGTCGTAGGCCTGGCAGACCATGTAGTTGAACTCGATGAAGCTCATCTCCTGCTCGCGCTCGAGCCTGAGCCGGACCGAGTCCATGGTCAGCATGCGGTTGACCGAGAAGTGCCGGCCGATGTCGCGCAGCATCTCGATCCAGTTCAGCTTGGTCAGCCATTCGGCATTGTCGAGCATGATGGCGTCGGTGGCGCCGTCGCCGTAAGCCAGCACCTTGGCGAACACGCCACGGATCGAGGCCTTGTTGGCCTCGATCTCCTCGACCGTGCGCATGGCGCGGGTCTCGTCCTTGCCGGAGGGGTCGCCGACCATGGTGGTGCCGCCGCCCATCAGGGTGATCGGCTTGTTCCCGGTCTGCTGCAGCCAGTACAGCATCATCATGGTCAGGAAGTTGCCGATATGCAGCGAGCGTGCGGTGCAGTCATAGCCGACATAGGCAGTCGCCTGGCCCTTGGCGGCGAGCGCATCCAGGCCCTCGAAATCGGAGCACTGATGGATGAAGCCGCGGCTCTGCAGCACGTTCAGGAAGTCGGACTTGAAGCCAGTCATTCTCGGCAACTCTGAGTATTTGTTTACGGTGTTGACCGCTTGTCGCGGCTCCGGCACGGAAGGGCAGATGGCAGGGGTCCGGGCGATGTGGCATTATAAGATGCGCCGGGCTTGTACAAGCATGTGCACGGCTCCGGTGGGACCTCAAATCGGCCGCACTTGGCAATCAGGGCAGGGTTTTCAGGTTCGACTGCAATGATTCTGACCGCACTTGGCCTCATGAGTGGCACCTCGCTGGACGGGGTGGACGTGGCCTTGATCCAGACGGATGGGCGGCAGATCAAGAGCCTGGGTCCCTCCGGCTACCGGCCCTACAGCGCCGCCGAGCGCAGCCTGCTGCGCCAGGCGCTTGCAGATGCGGTGCAGATCGAGCGGCGCGAGGAGCGGCCAGGGCGAGTGCGGGAGGCCGAGCAGGCGGTGACGCTGGCGCATGCAGAGGCGATTGCGGCGTTCCTGGCGCAGCACCGGCTGATGCCCGAAGACGTCGACATCGTGGGCTTCCATGGGCAGACCGTGCTGCACCGGCCGGAACGGCGCCTGACCGTGCAGATCGGCGACGCCGCGGCGCTGGCCAAGGCCGTCCACATGCCTGTGATGCACGACTTCCGCGCCGCCGACGTCGATTTCGGCGGCCAAGGTGCCCCGCTTGTGCCGGTCTATCATCGCGCGCTGACCCAGTCGCTGTCACGCGACGGGCCGATCGCGGTCGTCAATATCGGCGGCGTCGCCAACATCACTTATATCGACGGCGAGGATGTGCTGATCGCCTGCGATACCGGTCCGGGCAATGCGCTGCTCGACGATTTCGTCTCCCGGACGACCGGGCAACCGTTCGATCAGGATGGTCGGCTGGCTGAGCAGGGGCGGCCGGACGAAGCCTGGATCGCCCAGGCGCTGCAACTCCCGTTCTTTGCCCTGCCGCCGCCGAAATCGCTCGACCGCAACGACTTCGCTGCGCTGAAGCTGGATCAGGCCATTCCGGCCGACGGCGCGGCGACCTTGACGGCGTTCACGGTTGCCGCCATCGCGCGCGTCGTTCCGTTGTTGCCGAAGCCGCCGGCGAGCTGGATTGTCTGTGGCGGGGGGGCCCGCAACCATACCATGATGCGGATGCTGCGGGCGCGGCTCGCGCCGGCGAGCGTCGAATCGGCGGACGCGCTCGGCTGGTCGGCCGATGCGATCGAGGCCCAGGCGTTCGGGTTCCTGGCGGTCCGCGGCATGAAGGGGCTGCCGCTGAGCTATCCGACCACGACCGGCGTGCCATTTCCGATGACCGGCGGCGTGATCGCGCGTCCGTGATTCATGCAGTTGCATGAACCTTGACAGCTTGATGCACCTGCATCTAGTTTAATGCATCTGCATTGAACTGCCGAGGATGTCATGACGCTGAAGCTGATCAGCCACAAGCTCTGCCCCTATGTGCAACGCGCCGTCATCGCGCTCAAGGAGAAGGGCGTCGCGTTCGAGCGGATCGACATCGATCTCGCCAACAAGCCGGACTGGTTCCTGAAGCTCTCGCCGCTCGGCAAGGTGCCGGTGCTGGTGGTGCGCTCAGCCGAAAGCGAGGTGGCGCTATTCGAGAGCAACGTCATCTGCGAGTATATTGAGGAGACGCAGGCTGGCGCGCGGCTGCATCCGGCGGATCCGCTGACCCGCGCCCAGCATCGCGCCTGGATGGAGTTCGGCTCGGCGATCCTCGGCGACCTCTGGGGCCTGGAGACGACGCAGGACGCCGCGACGTTCGCGGCCAAGCGCGACGCGCTGGCCGCGAAGTTCGCCCGCGTCGAAGCGGCGCTGGGCGAGGGGCCATATTTTGCCGGCGCGCAGTTCAGCCTGGTGGACGCCGTGTTCGCGCCGGTCTTCCGCTATTTCGATGTGTTCGATGCCTACGGCGATCTCGGCATTTTTGCCGCTACGCCGAAGGTCCGAGCGTGGCGCGATCAGCTCGCGCAGCGGCCGAGTGTGCAGACGGCGGTCGGCGCCGACTATCCGGAGCTGCTCCGCGCGTTTCTGGCGCGGCACGATGCGTATTTGTTGAAGCAGGCGGCGTAGCCGCGCCGCTCGTCTCAGGTGCTTACGCCACCCACGCTGTCATCGCCCGGCTTGACCGGGCGATCCAGTAGTCCGAGGCGCCGACGATCAGCCGAGAGGTCGCGGCGTACTGGATCACCCGCTCGCGGGTGATGACAGCAGTGCTTCAAGGCGCGTCCGTCCGAAGGATCGCCGACGTCAGCGACATCAGCGGACGTTGGCGAGGCGCATGTCCAGATAAGCCGTGATCGTCTCCATCAGCGGCTCGAGCTTGCCGTCGAAGAAGTGGTTGGCGCCGGGGATGATCTGCTGGTCGATGACGATGCCCTTTTGAGTCTTGAGCTTCTCCACCAGCGTGTTGACGTCCTTCGGCGGGACGACCGCGTCCTTCTCGCCATGGACGATCAGGCCCGAGGACGGACAGGGCGCCAGGAAGGAGAAGTCGTAGAGGTTGGCGGGCGGGGCGATCGAAATGAAGCCCTCGACCTCGGGACGGCGCATCAGGAGCTGCATGCCGATCCAGGCGCCGAAGGAGAAACCGGCGACCCAGCAGGCACGGGCTTCGGGGTTGATGGTCTGCGCCCAATCGAGCGCCGACGCCGCATCGGACAATTCGCCGGTGCCATGGTCGAACGAGCCCTGGCTGCGGCCGACGCCGCGGAAATTGAAGCGCAGCACCGAAAAGCCGCGATGCGCGAAGGCGTAGTAGCACTGATACACGATCTGGTGGTTCATCGTGCCGTGGAACTGCGGATGCGGATGCAGGATCATCGCGATCGGCGCGTTCTTCTGCTTCGCCGGATGGTAACGGCCTTCGAGGCGGCCGGCCGGACCGTTGAAGATGACTTCAGGCATCAGAGAATCCTTGGCAGAGCATCGACCGACTCCGTCCGTGCTTCATCTGGCGCCTCGCCGACGATATCAGCAGGAAAAGTGGTGATCGAGCACCGTCCGCTCACTTGAACAGGACGGCGCATGCGTGACTGGAAGTTGGCCTTCTAACATGGAGCGCAGGGCAAAAAGCAAGGCTTTTCAACGCCCGGCCATGGCGGCCCCGAGCGTGGATTGCGGCGACGGATTGCTGCGCGCGGCCTCCGGTGGCCGCTTGGCCCCCGCAGGCGCTCCAGGCAGTTAATTGAAAACGCTGGAGTTTTCTTTTTCCCTGCCGGCGGCTTCCGGCGCCGTCGCTGGCGTCTGCTCCGAAAGCGCAACGGCGCTGCGATAGCGTCGGCTGCCCTGGACCGTCTGCCCGGTGTCAAACGTTAGGGTGAAGTCTCCGGAGGGAAGAGAGGAAAGCGCGGTTACCCGGGCCATGTTGACCAGCCGGCCGCGGTGGATCCGCACCAGTTCGAACCGGGCAAGCTCGCTCTCGGCGGCGGTGAGAGTGCCGCGAATAAGGTGCTGCCTGCCGTCCGCCATGGCGTATTCGACGTAATTGCCTGCCGAGGCGACCCACAGGATGTCCGCCGGCGAAATTCGGACGCGGCTGGCGCCGTCGCGCAGCCACAGGGTCGCGGGAGCCGGCGTGTTGCGGGGGGCCTGGCGCGCGGCGCCGTCGCGATAGCCGTCATAGAGCCAGAGCGTCGTGCCGATCAGCAGCGCAGTCATGATGTCCTTGCGGAACTCGTACATGACTGTGGGCCATGAGAGGTGAAAGTCATAGCTGACGCCAGCGGCCCACATCAGGAGCTTGCGCAGTGCCACCATGCCGATGATGTGGAGCGCAGAGAACGCGACGATGGCCAATGCAGCGCGTGCGGCGCTATGGGGTGCAAAGGGCGCCGGGCGGATCGATCGGACGGTCGCGACCAGCAATGGCGCCAACAGGATGATGACCAGGATGCTGGTCATTTCGCCGAGCAGCGGCGTTCCGAGATCGTAGGGCGTGCCCCGCCTGGCCGCGTCCTGGGCCAATGAGAAGGCGTTGACGAGGCCGACACCGACCGAAAGCACGGCTGCCGTCATATAGAACGTCCGATCGTTCGGACGCAGGATCAAACTGCTGAGCTTGTTCATGGGACCGCACTCGCCATCTCATCTCGTAGCGGACATTACCATTGTCTCGCCCCGGCGGCAGCCGCAGACGACCGGTCGCGGGTCGTCGCCGGAGCTGCAGTGGCCGTTGACGACACCAGTTGATATGAAGTGATCCATGGCTGACAGGGTGTACCTCGATTGGAATGCGACGACGCCGCTGCGCCCGGAAGCACGCGCGGCGATGATCGCGGCCATCGATCATCTCGGCAATCCCTCCTCGGTTCATGCTGAGGGCCGCAAAGCCCGGCGGCTGGTAGAGGATGCGCGCGAGGTCATCGCCCGCGGCCTCGGCGCCATGGCCCGCCGCGTCGTGTTCACGTCCGGCGGCACCGAGGCCAATGTTCTGGCCCTGAGCCCAGGGCTCAAGGCGCCGGCCGGCCGGATCGAACGCCTGCTGGTTTCGGCTGTCGAGCATGCGTCGGTCCTGGCTGGCGGCCGTTTTGATCCCGCGAAGATCCAGAGCATCCCGGTCGACCCGTCCGGCGTGGTCGATCTGGGCCGCCTGGACCTGCTACTGGCCGGCGGGCCGCCGGCGCTGGTTTCCGTGATGGCCGCCAACAACGAGACTGGGGTGCTTCAACCGGTTTCGGAGGTCGCTGAGCTCGTGCGGCGGGCTGGTGGGGTCCTGCACGTCGATGCGATCCAGGCTTTTGGAAAGATCCCGCTGGATATCAACCAGATGGGCGCAGATCTTGTGTCGCTTTCTGCACATAAGATCGGCGGCCCCAAGGGGGTCGGCGCGCTGGTGCTGGGGAGTGGCGTCGAGGAGCCGATCCCCGTGCTGCGCGGCGGCGGCCAGGAGCGAGGCCGTCGCGCGGGAACCGAGAATGTGCTGGGAATCGCGGGATTTGGCGCGGCTGCCGGTGCGGCCCTGGCTGGGCTGGAGAGCGATCAGGCGCGGCTCGGGGAATTGCGCGACCGGCTGGAAGCGGGCCTTCGGCAGGTCGCGGAGGTGACGGTATTCTCGTGTGGCGTTCCGAGGCTGCCAAACACGACGCTGTTCACTGCCGACCGGATGAAGGCGGAGACCGCAGTGATCGGGTTCGATCTGGAAGGTATTGCGGTGTCCTCCGGCTCGGCCTGTTCGTCCGGCAAAGTGCAGCCATCCCATGTGCTCGAAGCCATGGGCGTCGGTCCCGCGGTCGCCCAGGGAGCGGTGCGCCTCAGTCTGGGCTGGTCCACCACAGAGGCGGACGTCGATCGCTGCCTGCAGGCTTGGCGAAAGCTGTCGTTGACCCTACTTAAGAGAAGCGACGAAACCGTGCTTGAGCGATTCTAAGGGCGTGATTTCGTCCGTGAAACGTCGTAAGACGGTTCCAGAACGTGTCCACCGCGGTCCTTGAAACCGCGAGCGGAGGATGGAATGCCAGCCGTACAAGAGACGGTCGACCGCGTCAGGCGGATCGACGTTGACCAATATCGCTATGGGTTCGAGACGGTCATCGAATCCGAGAAGGCTCCCAAGGGGCTTTCCGAAGACACGATCCGCTACATCTCGGGCAAGAAGAACGAGCCCGCCTGGATGTTCGAATGGCGCCTGGAGGCCTATCGCCGCTGGCTGACCATGACCGAGCCGACCTGGGCGCGCGTCGACTATCCGAAGATCGATTTCCAGGATCTCTATTATTATTCGGCGCCGAAGCCGAAGAAGCAGCTCTCCTCGATCGACGAGATCGATCCGGAGATCCTGAAGACCTATGAGAAGCTCGGTATCCCCTTGCGCGAGGTTGCGATCCTCGAGGGCGTCGAGCCGAAGCCCGGTGCCGGCAGCCCCGAGACGCGCAAGATCGCGGTCGACGCTGTGTTCGATTCGGTGTCGGTGGCGACGACGTTCAAGGAGGAGCTGAAGAAGGCCGGCGTGATCTTCATGCCGATTTCCGAGGCCATCCGCGAGCATCCCGAGCTGGTGCAGAAATATCTCGGCAGCGTGGTGCCGACCTCCGACAATTTCTATGCGACGTTGAACTCGGCGGTGTTCTCCGACGGCTCGTTCGTCTACGTGCCGCCGGGCGTGCGCTGCCCGATGGAGCTGTCGACCTATTTCCGCATCAACGAGCGCAACACCGGCCAGTTCGAGCGCACGCTGATCATCGCCGACAAGGGCGCCTATGTGTCCTATCTCGAAGGCTGCACGGCGCCGCAACGCGACGAGAACCAGCTGCACGCGGCTGTCGTCGAGCTGGTCGCGCATGATGATGCCGAGATCAAGTATTCGACGGTGCAGAACTGGTACCCGGGCAATTCGGAAGGTGTCGGCGGCATCTACAATTTCGTCACCAAGCGTGGTGACTGCCGCGGCAACAATTCGAAGATCTCCTGGACCCAGGTCGAGACCGGATCGGCGATCACCTGGAAATATCCGAGCTGCATCCTGCGCGGCGACAATTCGCGTGGCGAGTTCTACTCGATCGCGATCTCGAACGGCTATCAGCAGGTCGACTCGGGTACCAAGATGATCCATCTCGGCAAGAACACGTCGAGCCGGATCATCTCCAAGGGCATCGCGGCGGGCCGTTCGCAGAACACCTATCGCGGCCTGGTGACGGCGCATCGCAAGGCGACCGGCGCGCGCAACTTCACCGCCTGCGATTCGCTTCTGATCGGCGACCGCTGCGGCGCGCACACCGTGCCCTATATCGAGGCCAAGAATTCCTCGGCCACCTTCGAGCATGAGGCGACGACGTCCAAGATCTCCGAGGACGTGCTGTTCTACTGCATCCAGCGTGGCCTGAGCCAAGAGGAAGCGGTCGGGCTCGTCGTCAACGGCTTCGTCAAGGATGTGCTTCAGCAACTGCCGATGGAGTTCGCGGTCGAGGCGCAGAAGCTGATTTCGATCAGCCTCGAAGGTTCGGTTGGCTAAGGCCACGGAGCGGGCCCGTCGCGCGGCCTGCGCGTGCTGACATCAAACATCATCCGCCCTCGGACCCGGTCGATCGGTTGCTCCAGGGCAAGCGCTGAGCGGAAAGAGATAATGGCACTACTCGAAATCAAGAATCTGCAGGTCCGCGTCGAGGAGCGCGAGATTCTCCACGGGCTGACGCTGGCGATCGACGCCGGCAAGGTGCATGCGATCATGGGGCCGAACGGCTCCGGCAAGTCGACGCTGTCCCACGTCATCGCCGGCAAGCCGGGCTACGAGGTCACCGGCGGTGAGATCCTGTTCAAGGGCGAGGATCTGCTCGCCATGGCGCCGGACGAGCGCGCCGCCAAGGGCGTGTTCCTGGCGTTCCAATATCCCGTCGAGATCCCCGGCGTCGCCACCATGACCTTCCTACGCACCGCGCTCAACGCGCAGCGCAAGGCGCGTGGCGAGGAGGAATATTCGACGCCGGACTTCCTCAAGAAGGTGCGCGAGATCTCCAAGCAGCTCAACATCCCGCAGGACATGCTGAAGCGCGGCGTCAATGTCGGCTTCTCCGGCGGCGAGAAGAAGCGCAACGAGGTGCTGCAGATGGCGCTGTTCCAGCCCTCGCTGTGCATCCTCGACGAGATGGATTCCGGCCTCGACATCGACGCGCTGCGGATCGCGGCCGACGGCGTCAACGCGCTGCGTTCGCCGGAGCGCTCGATGATCGTGATCACCCATTATCAGCGGCTGCTGAACTACATCGTGCCCGACGTCGTTCATGTGATGTCGAAGGGCCGCGTCGTGAAGAGTGGCGGCAAGGAGCTCGCGCTCGAGCTGGAGGCGTCCGGTTACGCCCAGTTCGAAGACGCGGCCTGATCGCTGTCGTGAATGGATCTGTGATGAACGTAGCTTTGGTCAAGAACGACAGCGGTCCGGCGGCAAGCAGCGTGTTTGCTGCCGCGCAAGGCCGGCTGCCCGGCGCCGGCAAGGTGGCGGATATCCGGCGCGAGGCCTTTGCTGCCTTCGAGCGCACGGGCCTGCCGCACCGGCGCATCGAGGAGTGGAAGTACACCGATTTGCGCGCCCTCGTGCGTGAGGTGCTGCCGCTCGCCGGTACGCCCGACGCGGCTGCGTTGGCGCGCGCCAAGGCCGCGATCGCGTCGGTCGCGATCGACGGGGCGACCAAGATCGTGCTGGTCGATGGTGTGGTTGCGCTCGAGCTGTCCGATCTCGCGGCGTTGCCGTCCGGAGTGTCCGTGCGCACGCTGCGCGCCGTGCTGGACGAGCAGTCCAACGAGTCCCGCGGCGACCTGCTGCTGACCAAGGCCAGCGATCCGATGCTGTCGCTCAACGCGGCGCTCGCGACCGATGGCGTCGTGGTCACGGTGGCGGACGGCGTGCAGCTGTCGTCGCCGCTGCAGCTCATTCACGTCGCCACCGCCTCCAAGGTGGCGCGCTCCAGCCGCTCTCATGTGCTGATAGGGCAGGGCGCCCGCGCTGCGCTGGTCGAGAATTCGATCGCCGCCGAGGGCGCTGCCGCCTATCAGGCCAATGATGCCGCGGTGATCTGGGTCGGCGACGAGGCCGCGCTGTCGCATGTGCGGCTGATGCGGGACGCAACCGATGCCGTGAACGTCTCGTCCGAACTGTTCACGGTCGGCGCGAAATCGAAGCTCAGCCTGTTCAACATGACCAGCGGCGGCGCGGTCAGCCGGCTGCAGGCCTTCATCACGCTCGCCGGCGAAGCCAGCGAGCTGATCGTCAACGGCGTCAACCTGCTGCGTGACAAGCAGCATGGCGACATGACCTTGGTCGTCGACCACGCGGTGCCCGGCTGCACCAGCCGCGAGAATTTCCGCGGGGTGCTCGACGATCGCGCGCACTCGGTGTTCCAGGGGCGCATCATCGTGCGCCAGGACGCGCAGCAGACCGACGGCAAGATGATGACGCGGGCGCTGCTGCTGTCCGACGAGGCCGAGGCCGACAGCAAGCCGGAGCTCGAGATCTTCGCCGACGACGTCTCCTGCGGCCATGGCGCCACGGCCGGCGCGCTCGACGACAGCCTGCTGTTCTATCTGCAGGCGCGCGGCCTGCCGGAAAAGCAGGCGCAGGCGCTGCTGATCCAGGCCTTCGTCGGCGAGGCGATCGAGGCGATCGAGGACGACGACTTGCGCGAACGCGTCATCGCCGCCGCCCAGGATTGGCTGGAGGCCCGCGCATGAGCACGCATCCGGCAGTCGCCAACGGGACCTATGACGTCGCCCGCATCCGCGAGGATTTCCCGGCACTTGCGCTGCAGGTCTATGGCAAGCCGCTCGTCTATCTCGACAACGCCGCCTCGGCGCAGAAGCCGCGCGCGGTGCTCGACCGCATGACGCAGGCCTACACCAGCGAATACGCCAACGTGCATCGCGGCCTGCATTATCTCGCCAATGCCGCGACCGAAGCCTATGAAGGCGGCCGCGAGCGGGTGACGCGCTTCCTCAATGCAAGGCGCAGCGAGGAGATCATCTTCACCCGCAACGCGACCGAGGCGATCAACCTCGTGGCGTCATCGTGGGGCGGGCCGAATATCGGCGAGGGCGATGAGATCGTGCTCTCGATCATGGAGCACCATTCCAACATCGTGCCGTGGCATTTCTTGCGCGAGCGCCAGGGTGCGGTGATCAAGTGGGCGCCGGTCGACGATGAAGGCAATTTCCTGATCGACGAGTTCGAAAAGCTGCTGACCGCCAAGACCAAGCTGGTCGCGATCACGCAGATGTCGAATATGCTCGGCACGCTCGTGCCGGTGAAGGAGGTCGTGCGCATTGCGCATGCGCGCGGCATTCCTGTGCTGATCGATGGTAGCCAGGCAGCGGTGCATCTTGCCATCGATGTCCAGGACATCGACTGTGATTTCTACGTCTTCACCGGCCACAAGCTCTATGGGCCGACCGGGATCGGCGTGCTCTACGGCAAGTATGATCGCCTCGCCGCGATGCGTCCCTTCAATGGCGGCGGCGAGATGATCCGCGAGGTCGCGCGCGACTGGGTCACCTATGGCGATCCGCCGCATAGGTTCGAGGCGGGCACGCCGATGATCGTCGAGGCGGTCGGACTGGGTGCTGCGATCGACTACGTGAATTCCGTCGGCAAGGATCGCATTGCCGCTCACGAGCACGACCTGCTGACCTATGCGCAAGAGCGGCTGCGCGAGATCAACGCGTTGCGGATCATCGGTACGGCCAAAGGCAAGGGGCCGGTGATCTCGTTCGAGATGAAGGGCGCGCATGCCCACGATATCGCGACCGTGATCGACCGGCAGGGCGTCGCGGTGCGCGCGGGCACGCATTGCGTCATGCCGCTTTTGGAGAGATTCAACGTCACTGCGACCTGCCGAGCCTCGTTTGGCATGTACAATACGAGAGAAGAGGTCGATCAGCTGGCACAGGCTCTGATCAAGGCGCGGGATTTGTTCGCATGACCGACACGGTAGACGTCAAAGCTCAGTCCGTCGAAACCCATTCGGCGCTGCCGCCCGAGGAGACCGAGCGGCTGTCCAGCGAGATCATCGCGGCCCTCAAGACGGTGTTCGATCCGGAAATTCCGGCGGACATCTATGAGCTCGGCCTGATCTACAAGGTCGACATCAAGGATGACCGCAGCGTCGATGTGGTGATGACCTTGACCACCCCGAACTGTCCGGCGGCCGGCGAACTGCCGACCATGGTGGAGAACGCGATCGCCAGCGTTCCGGGGGTGGGTGTCGTCAACGTCAATATCGTGTGGGAGCCGCAATGGACGCCGGACCGCATGAGTGACGAGGCGCGTCTCGTCCTCAATATGTGGTGAGGCACGAAGTTTGAATGGTGGGCGGGATTGATTGACCGCCGGGATTGACCAGATGACCGATATGAACAATACGCCAGCGCCCATCGTCAGCAAGCCCAAGCCGCGGCCCCGTCCGCAGGTCATGCGTTTGACCGACGCCGCTGCCACGCGCATCCGCGAGCTGATGCAGCGGGCCGAGTCGGAGATCATTGGCCTGCGGGTCGGCGTGAAGAACGGCGGCTGCGCCGGCCAGTCCTACACGGTCGAATATGCTCACGACATCCGCCCGACGGACGAGGTGGTGGAGGACAAGGGCGTCAAGATCATGGTCGATCCCAAGGCCGTGCTGTTCCTGCTCGGCACCGAGATGGATTATCAGGCCGACAGGATGCAGGCCCAGTTCGTCTTCAACAACCCCAACCAGATCAGCGCCTGCGGTTGCGGCGAGTCGGTGCAGCTGAAGCCTGCCGAGGTCTGATCGTCGGCTTTCCGCCGGCGTTTTCACAACGCCTGTCGTGTTCGCGACATTGACAGCCTGCCTTGAGCGGGACGACAAACGCGTCGAGCGTTTCTGAATCGTCTCGGCAGGAGGGCGCTGCGATGGATCGCGATTATCTCGCTGAGCTGTTCGCCGGCTTCGGGCCGGTCACGATCCGCCGGATGTTCTCCGGCTTCGGCATCTCCGCTGACGGCATCAACTTTGCGCTGGCGTTGCGCAGCGGGCTTTATTTGCGCGCCGATGAAGCGAGTTTCGCCAAGTTCGAGGCCGCCGGGTCCCAGCCGTTCTCTTACGAGACGCGGGCGCGGACGATGACCGTGCGCTCTTATTGGCAGGTGCCGGCGCATCTGTTCGATGACGCCGATGAGTTCACGCTGTGGGCCCGGGAGGCATTCGTCGCGGCGCAAACTGCGGCCCTGCGCAAGCGCAGCAAGACGCGCGCGGCATCCCGGATTGGGCGTGATAAGGCCACGGCAACGGGTGCGGCCAGGCGCGCAAATGCCAAGACACCGGTGACGAACAGCAAGCCTCTCGCGGCACCGAAGACGGTCAAGAAGACCGCAAAGAAAGCGCAGCCGCCTGCCTCCGAGCGGGCCCGCAAGACCGCAACAGGTGCAAGACGGCCCAAAACGTCATCGACGCGGCGCTGACATGGACGCCCGTGTGCTGGGCATTCGTCAGGCCACTTGGCCGCGCGTGGCCGCGGCGAATTCCGGATCGCTCTCGCAGATCACGCGATTGCGTCCGCTGCGCTTGGCGGCATAGAGGCAGGCATCCGCGCGCTCGATCAGCGCATCCGTGTCGTCGCCGGGCCTGAGCATGGAAACGCCTACGGAGATCGTGACCCGTCCGAGAATTTCCCCGGTCGACTTCTTCTTGAGCTCCCGCGCGGTGACCGCGCGGCGGATCTGGTCGGCGACGGTCAGCGCCTGTCGGAGCGGCGTGTTCGGCAGCACCACTGCGAACTCCTCGCCGCCATAGCGCGCCGCAATATCCTGTCCCTTGATCGCATTCTTCAGCGACATCCCGACGAGGCGCAGCACCTGGTCGCCGGTCAGGTGACCGAAGGAATCGTTGAATGATTTGAAGTGATCGATGTCGAACATCAGCAGCGAGAGCGGCTGATTCGACGTCAGCCCACCCTCAACGGCCATCTCGATCATGCGATCGAAATATTTGCGATTGCCAAGTCCGGTGAGCGGATCGGTCAGGCTCTCGGCACGGATCGCCTCGAGGCTCTGCTGAAGTCCGCTGATCTCGTCCTTGGACAGCGTGAGACGCTGCTCGAGCATCCGGTTGGTCTCCCGCATCTGCTTCGTCGAGTGCGCGAGAGCCTCGATGATGTCGACAAGCTGCTCACGGCTCGTCGCCGATGCAAGCTTCTGGTCAGCGCCGGCAAGGCTCGCATCGTAGCTGGCGGTGCGGCCGAGAGCGTCGGAGATCGTGCCGACCAAGTCATCGATCTCGCCGACGACGCGCGCACCGACCTTGTCGATGCGATCAGACGTCTTCAGGTGCGTCAGATAGGATTCGTAGAGCTGGTCGAGTTCGGCTTGAGAAAGCTCGCCGTTGCGCGCGATCGTCTCGTTGAGAATCTCGTTCAGCTGCGTGTTATAGCCCGTCGCATAGACGTACCAAATCTCGTAGTTGCGAGGATTGGCCGAGTGACGCAGAGCTCTGATCTGGCCAAGCGCAAATTCGCCAAAGCCTATCGTTCGTTCGTGTTCGTCAAGCGCATTGACCACAACAGGTTCTCCCCAAATCGCCCGCGTCGCCGTCGCCACAGCAATGAATAAACAATGCCGGACAAGCTAAAGGACGTGTGTGAACCAGGGGTAAATACGGCCGTAGAGTTCCGGATAAGCGTCAAGTTACCCTTACAGGACGCTCGTCATCTCATATGCTCGTTGTACTGCATAAGCCGGTGGTCAGGCTGACGCGTCGTGAGCGGCGGAACTGACGTCGCGTGAACGGGACGCACGATCGCCGTCGGCGCGCTTGATGATGGGCGGAACTTGTTGATCGAGGTTCCGCCGCAACACGTGAGTTTGGACCTCGCTTAGGGGAGCGGCGCGCGTACAGGGCGGAGCAGAAAGGCCGGGAGATGCGAGTGATCGGCCGGCTCGTTGTCGTGATCACGTCGCGGCCGCCGGGGTTCGTGGCGCGGCTGCTCGGTCCGGGCAGGGTCGTTGCGGGGGCTCGGCGCGGGCCGCGGCGTCGCCGCTTGCGCAGGCCGCGGCGCGGCAGCGGACGGACGTGTCTCGCGGATCTCGCGCGGCTCGCGCTCGCGAGGTGCCTTGCCGCGGCTCCGGCGGGCACCGTCGCGCGGCCGCCGTTCATGGGAGTCCTCGTCGGCTGACGCGGCCACCTCGTAGTCGCCTTCCGCCTTCGGAATGCTTTGACCGATCAGCTTCTCGATTGCGGTTATCGATTTCTGATCAGCCGGGCTCACGATGGAGATTGCGGTGCCAGTGCGGCCCGCACGGCCGGTGCGTCCGATCCGGTGAACATAGTCGTCGGAATGATGCGGCACGTCGAAATTGAAGACGTGGCTGACTTCGGGGATGTCGAGACCGCGTGCGGCCACGTCCGAGGCGACCAGCAGCGGTAGCTCGCCCTTGCGGAACTGATCGAGCGCGGCCATGCGGGCAGACTGGTCCATGTCGCCGTGCAGCGCGCAGACGCTGAAGCCGTGCTTCTGCAGCGACTTGTGAAGAATGGCGACGTCACGCTTGCGGTTGCAGAAAATGATCGCGTTCTTCAGGTCCTTTGCCTCGCGCAGCAGCTTGCGCAGCACTTCGCGCTTCTGATGCGCTTCGCGGCCACCGGGCACCTGGAGCTGTGTAACCGTCACAGCGGTCGTGGCGGGCCGGGACACCTCGACCTTCTGCGGATTGTGCAGGAATGTTTCGGTGACGCGCCGGATCTCCGGCGGCATGGTCGCGGTGAAAAAGAGGGTCTGCCGCGTAAACGGCACCAGCTTACAAATTCGCTCGATGTCGGGAATGAAACCCATGTCGAGCATGCGGTCGGCTTCGTCGATCACGAGGAGCTCGACGCCGGTGAGCAGCAATCCGCCGCGCTCGGTATGATCGAGCAGACGGCCGGGCGTCGCGATCAGGACGTCGACGCCCCGGGTGAGCTTGGTGTCCTGGTCGCCGAAGGAGACTCCGCCGATCAGCAATGCGACGTTGAGTTTCTGGCCGGCACCGTAGCGATCGAAGTTCTCCTTGACCTGGGCGGCCAGCTCGCGGGTCGGCTCCAGGATCAGGGTGCGCGGCATTCGTGCGCGGGCGCGGCCCTTTTCAAGAATGGTGAGCATCGGCAGCACGAAAGCTGCGGTCTTGCCGGTGCCGGTCTGGGCGATGCCGAGCACATCGCGACGGGCCAGCACGTGAGGAATCGCCTGTTCCTGAATAGGAGTAGGAGTGGTGTAACCGGTGGCTGCAACTGCAGCCAGCACCTTGTCGGACAAGCCGAGATTGGAAAAGGACATCGAGCCTCTGTGTCACGCGCCAATAGGCGACGGGGCCTCTATTCGACGCCGCCGTTAGGAATCGAGGGGTAAAAGGCTGTGGTCGCGTTCAACCCCGAAACGGCATGCTCTAACGAAGCTGGGGGCTCTCTGACTGACGCTGACCCGCGGCCAGTGCTTGGTGGAATCGAGTAGCGTTTCCAAGCCGCGATAGTGAGAAAATAGGGTCAAATCGCCCAAAGTCAATGGAGGTGGCCAGAGAAGTCCCGAAAAACCTTAATGTTTTTGCATTATTTGCAGGCAAACCGCCGCCCAGTCGTCATAGTTCGGGCTCTCCGAATACCGCCGCAGTCATCTGCAGGGCCGACGGTCGAATTGTCGTCGGAATTGTGGCCTGTCGTTGACCCGGCGGCAGCAGCGGGCGGGCGCATCGACGCTCATGAACCGGCGACGTGAGGTGGCCGACTATCGCAGAGCGGGACGTGGTCGGCGACGTCACGGCGGGACAACAGAGCAGGGACTGATGATGAGATCGATGCGGACGTGGTGGGCCTGCGGACTGGTCGTGCTGAGCCTGCTTCTGGCGCCGGCCGCCCAGGCCGAGAAGCGCGTCGCCCTGGTCGTCGGCAACAACGACTACAAATTTGTTCCCAAGCTGCAGAAGGCCGTGAACGACGCGCGCACGATGGGCGATACGTTGAAGCAGCTCGGCTTCAACGTGATGGTTGCGGAAAATCTCAATCGGCAGCAGTTCAGCCAGGCGCTGCTGGCCTTCGACAGTGCTGTCGAGGCGGGCGACACTGCGTTCTTCTTCTATGCCGGTCATGGCTTCGAGATTGCCGGACAGAACTTCCTGCTGCCCACTGACGTGCCCGCGGCGACAGAGGGGCAGGAGGAATTGGTGCGCGATGCTTCGATCATGGCGGACCGCATCATCGAGCGATTGCAGAACAAGAAGGCGCGCACGTCGATCCTGGTGTTCGATGCCTGCCGCAACAATCCGTTCGAGCGCGCTGGCACGCGCGCGGTCGCCGGCGGCGGCGGGTTGGCGCCGATGACGCAGTTGCCGGAGGGCGTGTTCTCGGTGTTCTCCGCAGGACCCCGGCAGACCGCGCTCGACCGGCTCTCGAACGACGATGCCAATCCGAACTCGGTGTTCACACGCACCTTTGCCAAGGAGCTGACGCAGCCCGGCGTCAATCTCGTTCAGGTCGCGCAGCGCACGCGCCGCGTGGTCAGCGAGCTGGCCGAGACCGTGCGGCACAAGCAGATTCCGGTCTATTTCGACCAGATGGTCGACGACGTTTTCCTGAACGGCATGGCCAAGGGATCGGCCGCAGCGGACAACAAGCCGGCCGAGCCGCAGCAGAAGCTCGCGGCCTTGCCGCCCGTGTCGGCCCCGCGCATTCCTCCGCCCAACGAGTCGTTGAACGCGCCGATCGCGATGTTCTCGCGCCACAATGGCGGTTGGACCGTCACCTTCTCGATCGCCGATCCGACGCTCGGCATTTCCTGGCGCATGGGCGAAGCCGGGGAATTCCGCGAGACCGGCTTCATGGACGTGCTGGATCCGCGCACGCGCAAGCGCATGCCCAATCCCTCGATCCAGCTTCCCGCCGATGCGCCGGCCGGCACGATCGAGGTCCGCTATGTTGACGCGGGTGGCGAGATGCAGGGGCCGTTTCCGATCCGCTTCGAGCCGGAAGCGGCGCTGGTGCGTGACCAGCGCAAGATCCTCGACATGACGGCGACCAGCTGGCTGTCGTTCCGCGAGTTCAACGGCCTGCTCGTCTACTACACCCACCTGATGTCGTATCGGTGCGCCATCCGCGAGGTGCGCATCGGCATCGACAGCGCCGTGCCCGACAAGGTGTTGAGCATGCCGGGTTGCGACATGAAGGACCCGATCGCGATTCCCTCGAATGCCACGCCCTATCTGAAGCTGCCGCCCGCGACGAAATTCGTTTCGGTCGAGCTCACCTATCGCGACGGCAGCGTTTCGGAGATCAAGAGCTTCCGGCGCTGAGGTGCCGCGTCAGGCCGAGATCGAATAGCCGCCATCGACTGGAATGGCTGTGCCGGTGACGAAGTCCGACGCCGGTGAGCTCAGGAAGGTGGCGATGCCGGCAAAGTCGTCGATATCGCCCCAGCGGCCGGCGGGGGTCCGCGCCAGCACGCGGTCATGCAGGCCGTCGATCTGCTGGCGCGCGGCACGGGTGAGGTCGGTGTCGATCCAGCCCGGCAGGATCGCATTGACCTGGATGTTGTCAGGCGCCCAGGCGCAGGCACAGGCGCGCGTGTACTGCACGATGCCGCCCTTGCTGGCGGCATAGGCCGGCGCAAAGCTGGCGCCGAAGATCGACAGCATCGAGCCGATGTTAATGATCTTGCCGCCGCCATTCGCCTTGAGCGCGGGGTAGGCGGCCTTTGAACACAGAAACGCGCTGGTGAGATTGGTGTCGATCACCTCGCGCCACTCCTCGAGCTCCAGCAGATGGGGCGGCTTGCGGATGCTCATGCCGGCATTGTTGATCAGGATGTCGATGCGGCCGAGCTCGCGCGAGACCTGCGCGACCATGGCGGCCACATCGTACTGGTTGCTGACATCGGCGGTAACGGCGATGGCACGCACGCCGCGGCCGGCGAGATCGGCGACAGCGGTCTTCGACTTGGCCGCGTTACGGCCGACCACGGCGATATCGGCGCCGGAATCAGCCAGGCCGCGAGCCATGCCCAGGCCGATGCCACCATTGCCCCCCGTCACGATCGCGACCTTGCCGCGAAGATCGAATCGTCCAGTCATTCTGCATCCTTTCCGGCTATTCCGATTCAGCAGGTGCGTATTTCAGCAGGTGCCTTGTTCAGCAGGTGCCTTGCCAGATCATCACCAAGCCGAGCGCGCCCATGCCGACACCATAGCCGGCCCATTGCAGCTGGTTGATCATGAAGCTCGTCCGCGGCCAAGCCACCACGCCAGTGCCCTGACCGATCCAGAACAGGCCGATGGCGAGCAGGAGCAAGCCGCCGATCAGCAACACTCTCCGCATGGCCGTTCCTCCTTCATCGACGCGCTTCACAGCATCGAAGACGCCGCTGCGGTCATTTTTGTGAAGATTTGTGACGAGGAAGCTAGCGGCCAAGGCGGCGGATGACCAGCCGCTTTCGGGCACAAAACAAAAAGCCCCGGATTGACCGGGGCTTTTCGCAGTAAAGAAGATACCGAACCCAGGCGGCTCAGTATTTGACGGCCGGGCCGGTCCAGTTGAAGCGGTAGACCAGCGAGGTGCTGATGGTCTGCACCCACGGCTTGAAGGTGATGTCGCGACCGAAAAGGGCGTTCGTTGTGTCGACACGCTCGGAGATGTTCTTGCGGTCGTAGAAGGCCGAGCGATATTCGGTCTTCATGAACCAGCCCGGCGCCGAGATGCCGAAGATGTTCAGGTTGTTCTCGACGCCGCCGCCAATGAACCAGCCGCTGCGATCGAAACCATCGGTGTGAAGGCCCGACGCACCGCCCGTGACGGTGCTCAACAGCGTCGTGCCCTTCCAGTGCGAGCTGGAGTAGCCGGCATTGACGTAAGAGAGAACGTTCGGGGCGACAAGATAACCGACGCGTCCGCCGACGGCCCACGAGTAGTCGTTCTTGATGTTGCCAGCGATCAACGCCCCCTGGTCCTGGATAGTGCCCTTGATGCTGCCAAACTGGCCATCAGCGAATGCACCAATCACCCAGGTCGGGTTGACTTGCCAGTCGTAACCGGCACCCACCGTGCCGAACCAGCCTTCGCCGCCCTGCTTCTGGTTGAGACCGATCAGCGCCGCACCAGTGGCCGTGCTGTTGATCGTCGTGTCCGCATTCCAGAGGCCGCCACCGCCGCCGCCGAAAATGTAGAAGCCGGTCCAGCTCGGCGCGAGCGGTGCAGCGATCGGAGCTTTGGTATAGGGACGGGCGGCCAAATCGGCGGCGGATGCGGTACCGGTCATTGCCGCCATAGCGGTCACAGCGAGCAAAAGCTTCTTCATGTTCAATTCCCCAAGATCGACGTGTCGCCTAGACCAATTTGGCAGCGGCGATTCCTTCGCCGTTTCTGCCTGAACTATAGCCGAATGGCGCCCAAATGCTGTTGCCGGCTGAGCACACCAGAGGGGAAAGTGCGGTGCGGAACGACAGTTGTTCCGGTAGGAGCCTGATTTAAAAAGGTAAAAGCAGGCCCACGCGAATGCGCGGAACCTGCAATCAACGCGGGAGAATCGGCCAAAAACTAGACGTCGAGCAGCTCGTCGCTGGCGAATTCCGCCTTTTCCGAAATAAAAGCGAAGCGTGCCTCCGCTTTGGTCCCCATCAACCGCTCGACCGAGTCGGCGGTGCCGTCGCGATCGTCGGCCAGCAGCACGACGCGCAACAGGGTCCGCTTGGCCGGATCCATCGTGGTCTCCTTCAGCTGCGCCGGCATCATTTCGCCCAGGCCTTTGAAGCGGCCGATGTCGACCTTGGCGTTGGCGTTGAACTCGCGCTTCAGGATCTCGTCCCGGTGGGCCTCGTCGCGGGCATAGAAGGTCTTGCTGTTGTGGGTCAGGCGGTAAAGCGGCGGCACTGCCAGATAGAGATGGCCCTCGTCGATCAGCCGCGGCATCTGCCGGTAGAAGAAGGTGATCAACAGAGAGGCGATGTGGGCGCCGTCGACGTCGGCGTCGGTCATGATGATGATACGCTGGTAACGCAGATCCTCTTCGCGATACGACGTGCCGGTGCCGGCGCCGATGGCCATCACGAGGTCGGCGAGCTGGGCGTTGGCGGTGAGCTTGTCCTTGCCGGCCGAGGCGACGTTGAGGATCTTGCCGCGCAGGGGCAGCACCGCCTGCTTCTTGCGGTCGCGCGCCTGTTTGGCGCTGCCGCCGGCCGAATCGCCCTCGACGATGAACAGCTCGGAGCCCTCGGTGCCGGCGTCGGTGCAGTCGGCAAGCTTGCCGGGAAGGCGCAGCTTCTTGGTCGCGGTCTTGCGCGCTGTCTCCTTTTCCTGGCGGCGGCGGATCCGCTCCTCTGCGCGCTCAATGACGAAATCGAGCAGGCGATTGGCCTGCACCGGATTGCCGGACAGCCAGTGATCGAACGGATCCTTGACCGCCTGCTCGACGATGCGCTGTGCCTCGGCCGTCGCCAGGCGATCCTTGGTCTGGCCCTGGAATTCCGGCTCGCGCACGAACACCGAGAGCATGATGGCGGCACCCGCCATGATGTCCTCGGAGGTGATGTTGGCCGAGCGCTTGCCCTGGCCGACGCGCTCGGCGTGGTCCTTCAGGCCGCGGAGCAGGGCGCTGCGGATGCCGGATTCGTGCGTGCCGCCGTCGGGGGTCGGGATGGTGTTGCAGTAGGACGAGAGGAAGCCGTCGGCGTCGGCGGTCCAGGCCACCGCCCATTCGCAGCCGCCATGGCCACCGGTGCGGCCTGACTTGCCGGCGAAGATGTCGGGATGGACCAACGTGTCGGCATGGATCGCCGCCGCCAGATAATCCTTCAGGCCGCCGGGGAAGTGGAAGGTCGCCTCGGGCTGGACGTCCTCGATGCCCTTCAACAGCGACGGATCGCACTTCCAGCGGATCTCGACACCGCCGAACAGATAGGCTTTGGAGCGGGCCATCTTGAACAGGCGTTGCGGCTTGAACGTCGCCTTGGCACCGAAGATGGTCGGGTCGGGCTGGAAGCGGACCTTGGTGCCACGTCGGTTGGCGACCTTGCCGATCTCCTCGAGCTTGCCCTTGGGATGGCCGCGCTCGAAAATCATCCGGTAGAGCTTCTGGTTGCGCGCGACCTCGACCTCGAGCCGGGTCGAGAGTGCGTTCACCACGGAGATGCCGACGCCGTGCAGGCCGCCCGAGGTCTCGTAGACCTTGGAGTCGAACTTGCCGCCGGCGTGCAGCGTGCACATGATGATTTCGAGCGCCGACTTCTTCGGGAATTTCGGATGCGGATCGACCGGGATGCCGCGGCCATTGTCGGTCACCGTGAGGAAGCCCTGGGCGTCGAGTTCGACCTCGATGAAGGTGGCGTGACCCGCCAGCGCCTCGTCCATCGAATTGTCGATGACCTCGGCGAACAGGTGGTGCAGCGCCTTCTCGTCGGTGCCGCCGATATACATGCCCGGGCGCCGCCGCACCGGCTCCAGGCCCTCCAGGACCTCGATGTCGCGCGCGGTGTACTCGCCCTCGGAACCTGCCGCGCGGGCGGCTGGCTTGGCCTGGGCCTTACCCTTGGCGGCGAACGCCGCCAGCGGGTCGACGACGCCCTTGGCCTTGGCTTTTGCAGCTGATTTCAATGGCTTACCCATGGAATTTGATGTTGCGCTTGCGCAAGATGGAACGAATCGTTGAGCCTGACTATGCCATGGACCGGCATAAAACAATGACCCAGGAAACCGCGCGCCTGCCGCCGCGGCGCGGCCGCTGTCGCAATTGACGGCGGAAACCGCGCTGTTCACGCGCGACAGCCGATTGTTGTGACTTGAAGTCGGCGGGCTCCGTGGCGTACCAGTCGACCAAGGGGAACCGCGAAAGCCATCAAAGACTTAGCGATCAGCACGGGAAGGCATCGAGCAGATGGAAGATTTTGGTCGCGCGGTTGCCGATTTCGTGCGCGATCATCAGGCTTGGGCTGCACCGGTGGTCCTGCTGCTCGCCTTTGGCGAGTCGCTGGCTTTCATATCCCTGCTGATTCCAGCCTGGGGTGCCCTGGTGGCCATCGGTGCCCTGATCGGCGCCACCGGGATCAGCTTTTGGCCGGTGTGGCTGGCCGGAGGGATTGGTGCCGCGCTCGGCGATTGGGTCTCGTATTGGTTCGGCTATCGCTACAAGGACCGCGTCGCCCAGATGTGGCCGCTGTCGCGCTACCCCGAATTGTTGCCGCGCGGGGAAGCCTTCGTGCGCGACTGGGGCGTGCCGGGCATCTTCATCGGCCGGTTCTTCGGGCCGTTGCGTGCCTCGGTGCCGCTGGCCGCGGGCATCTTCGAGATGCCCTATATGATGTTCCAGATTGCCAATTTCGTCTCGGCGCTGGTGTGGTCGGCGGTGCTGCTGCTGTTCGGCGACATCATCGGCCGCATCATGGAATGGCTCTGGCGCGCGGTTTGATGCTGGGATCCGACGTCCCCGGCGAGTTGCGATCTTGACGCAGGAACCGGCCGGCCTTATAGGCCTGCGCCCATGATCAACGCAGCGACCAACATGATCGCCGAAATGCGCCGTCGTACCCCCGCGGTACGGGCGATGATCTGCGTTTGAGATCACAGCCCTTGCCGCCGGATCCAGTCCCGCGGCAATCCTTCTCCTTGCAGCGCGATTGATCAGGCGGCTCCTTCGTCAAGCAGGAGTGTCCGATGTATACGCCACCGCCCTTCAAGCCCGACCGCGCCGCGAGCCTCGGCTTCGCTGACGCGCGCGGCTTCGGCACGGTCTGCGCGTGGGATGGCTCCAAGCCGATCGCATCTCTGGTGCCATTTCATCTGGGCGCGTTGAACGACGGCACGCCGCAGGCGTTCTTTCATGTCGCGCGCAACAATCCGCTGGCAAAGGTTGCCGACGGCGCGACGCCCTGGCTGCTCGCCGTCAGCGGCGCCGATGCCTATGTCTCGGCCGATTGGTACGTGTCGTCCGACCAGGTTCCGACCTGGCTCTATCAGGCGGTGCATCTGACCGGCACGGCGCGGATCTTGTCGGAGGCCGAGCTCGCGCGGCAGGTCGATGAGGTCAGTGCCAAGTTCGAGCAGCGGCTGCTGCCGAAGAAGCCCTGGACCTCGGACAAGATGACGGCGGGACGCCTCGAGGCGATGCGCAAGGCGATCGTCGGCATCGTCATGACGATCGACCAGGTCGAAGGCAGCTTCAAGCTCAACCAGCACAAATCCGAGGCGGACTACGCGGCGATCGCGACCAGGCTCGGCGAGCAGCCCGACATCGGCTCGCAACAGATTTCGTCTCTCATGCGGCAGGCGCGGCCCCAGGCCTTTGCCGGCGAAACCCAGACCTGAAGGAGCGTGTCATGACCGTGATCGATAGCAATCCGCCGAAGGCCAAAAGCGCAGCTGGCGCCGCGAGCCGCTCCGTGTTCGTCGACGGTGGCTCCGGCACGACGGGCCTCGGCATTGCCGAGCGGCTGGCCCATCAGAGCGATATCGTCGTGAAGACGATCGCCGAGGACAAGCGCAAGGATCCGGCCGCCAAACAGGCGCTGATGGCCGAGGTGGATCTCGTGATTCTTTGCCTGCCCGACGACGCCGCCAAGGAGACCGTCGCGCTGATCGATGGAATGGGTCCCTCGGCACCGAAAGTGCTGGACGCGTCGACCGCGTTTCGAGTGGCTCCGGACTGGGCCTATGGCTTTCCCGAGCTGACGGCCGATCAGGCCGACAAGATCCGCAATGCGCGCAAGGTCTCCAACCCCGGCTGCTATCCAACCGGCGGCATCGCGCTGCTGAGGCCGTTGGTCGACGCCGGCCTGCTGCCTCAGGATTATCCGGTCACCGTGAACGCGGTCAGCGGCTACTCCGGCGGCGGCAAGACGATGATTGCGGCCTATGAGAATGGCACGGCTCCCAACTTTGAGTTGTACGGCCTCGGCCTCGAACACAAGCATTTGCCCGAGTTGCGGCTTTATTCGAAGCTGACGCGGCGGCCAATCTTCATTCCCTCTGTCGGTAACTATCGGCAGGGCATGCTGGTGTCGGTGCCGCTGCAGCTCGACACGCTGCCCGGCAAGCCGTCTGGTGCGGATCTTCAATCCGCGCTGGCGAAGCACTATGCGGGCAGCAAATATGTGTCGGTGATGCCGCTCGACGGCGATGCGGCCAGAAGCGGCCGTCTCGAACCCGAGGCGCTCAACGGCAGCAACAGGCTTGAGCTCTACGTGTTCGCGAGCGACAAGCATGGCCAGGCTGTTCTGGTGGCGCGGCTCGACAATCTCGGCAAGGGTGCGTCGGGCGCTGCCGTGCAAAACATGCGGCTGATGCTCGGCCTTGCCGACGTCTGAGTTCGCTCTACATTGCTACGACCGCAGACGCGGCCACTTCCATCGGATACATGATGCGTGAGCCGGCATGATGCCGGCTCCGCCGCGCAACGCCGCGCGCCAATGTTGGGCAGACCCATGACCGCCTATGATCTCAGCAAGCTGCCCGTCACCCTTGACGACGTGCGCGCCGCCGCAGCAACGATCCAAGGCGTTGTGCTCGAGACAGCCTGCAATCAGAGCCGCACATTGGGCGAGATCTGTAAATGCAATCTATGGTTGAAGTTCGAGAATCTGCAGTTTACGTCCTCGTTCAAGGATCGCGGTGCGCTGAACCGGCTCAACGCGCTGACCGCCGAGCAGAGGCCGCGCGGCGTGATCGCGATGTCCGCCGGCAATCATGCGCAGGGCGTCGCCTATAATGCGCGGCGCCTCGGCATTCCTGCCACCATCGTGATGCCCGTCGGGACGCCGATGGTGAAGGTGGAGAACACGCGCCGCCACGGCGCGGAAGTCATCATCTCCGGTACAAATCTGGAAGAAGCGGGCGCATTCGCCCGTAGCCACGGTGCGGCGCATGGCATGACGTTGATCCACCCTTACGACGATCCGCTGATCATCGCGGGGCAGGGCACGGTCGCGCTGGAGATGCTCGCCGCGGTGCCCGAGCTCGATACGCTCGTCGTTCCGATCGGCGGCGGCGGGCTGATCTCGGGCATCGCGGTGGTCGCCCGCGCGCTCAAGCCGTCGGTGCGGATCATCGGCGTTCAGGCCGAGCTTTATCCGTCGATGTACAACGCCATCAGTGGCAGAGACTTGCCGATGCGCGGCGACACCCTCGCTGAGGGCATTGCGGTCAAATCGCCGGGACGGATCACGACCGAGATCATCCGCCATCTCGTCGACGACATTCTGCTCGTGACCGAGCCGCAGATCGAACAAGCCTTGGCGACGCTGATCTCGATCGAGAAGACCGTGGTCGAAGGGGCCGGCGCCGCCGGTCTGGCTGCGGTGCTCGCCAACCCCAGCGAATTCGCCGGCCGCCATGTCGGACTGGTGCTGAGCGGCGGCAATATCGACACCAGGCTGATCGCGTCGGTTCTGACCCGCGAGCTCGCGCGCGAGGGACGGCTGACGCAGCTGACGATCGACATCGTCGATCGGCCGGGACAGCTCGCGGCGGTGTCGAGCCTGCTGGGCGACGCCGGCGCCAACATCATCGAGGTGTCGCATCAGCGCACCTTCTCGGTCCTGCCAGCCAAGGCGACGCTGTTGGAACTCGTCATCGAGACCCGCGATCAAGCGCATCTCAACGACGTCATGGCCAAGCTCGCCGCAGCGAATTTCAAGGCGCGTTGCACCTGAGTCCGCCACGCGCCTTTCGCGCGGCGTTCTCCGACTGAGATCGGCGTGGCGCAGGAGGGGACGCTGACGCCGTCGCACATCATGCTTGGATTTCGCAATGCAAAGTCGTGTGCGGCGCAATGCGTAGAGTGTTCCGGAACAGCAATCCTCCCGGAACTCATCGCGTATGAGTTCGCAAACGCAAAACATCCCTGTGAGGTTGATCAGGTCAGAATTTTAGTTGCGCACCTCAATATTTGAGGACACCATTGCGTCCAACAAAGAAGCCGGTTGGGAGGACGTGATGAGACTGCTCGCGAAGCTGGGACTCGCCGCTGCCGCATGCCTGATCGGGGCCAACGCCGCGAACGCCGACACCACCGTCAAATGGCTGCACATCGAGGTCAATCCGGCGCAGGTCAAGATCTGGGACGAGGTGGCCCGCGCCTATGAGGCGTCGCATCCGGGCGTGAAGATCGAGATGCAGTTCTTGGAGAACGAGGCCTACAAGGCCAAGCTGCCGACCATTCTGCAATCAAAGGACCGGCCGAACATCATCTACAGCTGGGCCGGCGGCGTACTGAAGGCGCAGATCGAGGCGGGCGTCCTCGACGACATCACCGATCAGGTGAAGGGCTACAGCGATAGCCTGACGCCTGCGGCACTTGCGGCATTCACCGACAATGGCCGCATCTACGGTCTGCCGATCGCGCTGTCGCAGGTCGGTTTCCTCTGCAACAAGGAGCTGATGGCCAAGGCCAAGATCGATCCGGCCGCCATCAAGAGCTGGGACGATCTGCTTGGCGCCGTGAAGACGCTGAAGGCCGCGGGCGTGACCCCGATCGTGGTCGGCGGCGCCGACAAATGGCCGCTGCACTTCTACTGGACGCACCTTGCGGTTCGCATCGGTGGCAAGCCGGCATTCGATGCGGCGCTGCGCGGCGAGAATGGCGGCTTTGCCGGAGAGACCTTCGTCAAATCCGGCGAGCTGTTCAAGCAGCTCGTCGATCTGCAGCCGTTCCAGAACGGCTTTCTCGGCTTCAAGAACCCCCAGGCCGTTGGCTATTTCGGCGACGGCAAGGCGGCGATGACCCTTGCCATCAGCTCCGCCTATCATCTGCAGCGGGCGCTCGCAGCCGACAAGATCGGCTTGAGCGAGGATAAGCTCTGCTGGTTCAATTTCCCGGCCGTGGCCGGCGGCAAGGGGGCTCCGACCGATACGCTCGGCGGCATCACCGGCTGGCTCGTCACCAAGGGCTCGCCGAAGGAAGCAGTCGATTTCCTGAAGTATTTCATTTCGAAGGACGTGCAGACGCGGTTGGCGGCCGGGAATTTCATCGTCCCAGTCGTGCAGGGCGCCGACGCCGGCCTCAACAATGGCTTCATGAAGCTGATCGCGGCCAACCTGGCGAAGTCGAACTATCATCAGAACTTCTATGACCAGAGCCTTGGCCCCTCGGTCGGCCGCGTCGTCAACGATGTCTCGGCGGAGATCGCGGGCGGCAGCATGAGTCCGCAGGACGCAGCCAAGGCGATTGAAGCGGCCCGCAAACAGGGCAACTGACATGGCCCGTCAGATTGCGAGCTCGTCGGCGATCCACGTCGCCCGGCCGCCGCTGGCCGCGCAAGCGAGCCGCGGACCGAGTTGGGACGGACGATACACCGTCCTGATCCTGTTCCTGCCGCCGGCGCTGCTGTTGTTCACGCTGTTCGTGGTGCTGCCGATCGGGGAGGCGGCCTGGTACTCGGCCTTTAACTGGAACGGCTTCGGCAGGCCGACCAATTGGATCGGCCTGGACAACTACCGCTTTGTGCTGGAGACGCGCGCATTCTGGCTCGCGCTGCGCAACAATGGTCTGATCATCGCGGTCTCCCTCTGCGTCCAGCTGCCGCTGGCGCTGACGCTGGCCCTGATGCTCTCGGAACGGTTCCGCGGCGCGGTGGCGCTGCGCATGCTGTTCTTCATGCCCTACATCCTCGCCGAGATCGCGACCGGGCTGATTTTCAGCTTCGTTTATGACGGCGATTACGGCCTTGTCGCTTCGATCTGGCGCAGCTTCGGCGCCGAGCCACCGCATCTTCTGGCGTCGACGGACACCGCCATGCTGGCGGTGCTGATCGTGATCGTCTGGAAGTATTTCGGCTTCCATATGATGCTGTTCATTGCGGCGCTGCAGAGCATCGACAAGAGCCTGATCGAGGCGGCCAGGATCGACGGCGCGACGCGGACGCAGAGCTTGCGTCATGTCGTCATCCCCTTGCTCTATCCGACGATCCGGCTCTCCGTCTTCTTTGCGATCATCGGGTCGTTGCAGCTGTTCGACCTGGTCATGCCGCTGACGCGTGGCGGACCCGCCGATTCCTCCAATACGATGGTCAGCTTTCTCTACAACAACGGCATTTCCCGCATGCGCGTCGGTTACGGCAGCGCCATCGGGGTTATCCTGTTCGTGATCTGCGTGACCTTTGCGTTCACCTACAAGCGATGGTTCATGCGCGATGAATAGGGCCGACCCCACCAGGGCGCCGTTCGATCCGGCCGTGCTGTTGAAGGCGGCGTTCCTCGCCGTCGTCGCGATCTTCGTGCTGGTGCCCCTGCTCGCGACCTTGCTCGGTGGCTTCAAGTCTCTCGGCGAACTGCGCGTCAATCCTTTTGGCCTGCCGCAGCATTGGGAATGGCAGAATTATGCCGACATCCTGCTCTCGGGGCGCTACTGGCAGCTGCTGCGCAACTCGCTGATCATCTCGACCTTGACGGTCACCCTGACCCTGATCGTCGCGTCGATGGCGGCGTTCACCTTTGCCCATGTCCGGTTTTTCGGCAGCTCGATGCTGCTGAGCTATCTCACCCTGGGGCTGCTGTTCCCGGCCGCCACGGCGGTGTTGCCGCTGTTCATCAAGGTGCGCGATCTCGGGCTGCTCGACAGCTATTTCGGCGTCGCGCTGCCGCAGGTCGCCTTCAGCCTCGCAATGAGCGTGCTGCTGCTGCGGCGTTTCTTCAAGGACCTTCCCTACGAGCTGCTTGAAGCGGCGCTGGTCGACGGCTGCAGCTACGTCAAGTTCTTCCGCCACGTGACGCTGCCGCTGTCGCGACCGATCCTGGCCACGGTCGGCACCATTACCTTCGTCAACAGCTGGAACGCCTATCTGTTGCCGCTCGTGATGCTGAACACCGATGCGCTGTATCCGTGGCCGCTCGGCATCATGGTCTATCAGGGCGAGTATTCCTCGGAGTGGCACCTGATCCTCGCCTTCATCACGCTGACCATCCTTCCGACGATCATCCTCTTTCTGCTGGCGCAGAAGCACATCGTCGCCGGCCTCACATCGGGCGCGGTCAAGGGATGAACACGATCTCACGGAGACCATCATGAGAAAAATAGGCATCGGCATCATCGGATGCGGCAACATCAGCACCGCCTATCTGAAGGCGGCACAACGCTTTCCCGTGCTCGACATCAAAGCACTAGCCGATATGCGCAGCGACGCGGCCGAGCGTCAGGGCTCAGCCTTTGGTCTACCGGCCATGCGCGTCGACCAACTGCTCAAGCGCGATGACATCGAGATCGTGATCAACCTCACCGTGCCGCTGGCCCACACCGACGTCAGCCTCGCGGTGCTGAATGCCGGCAAGCATGTCCACTCCGAGAAGCCGCTCGGGATCGATGTCGCGGAAGCGCGCAAGGTGATCGAACTCGCCGCGCAGAAGAACCTTCGGGTCGGCTGCGCGCCGGATACGTTTCTCGGCGGCGGGCACCAGACCGCGCGCAAGCTGATTGACGACGGCGCGATCGGTGCGCCTGTCGCGGGCAGCGCCTTTTTCGGGTGCCCCGGCCATGAACGCTGGCACCCGGCTCCGGGCTTCTATTATCTACGCGGCGGCGGCCCGATGCTCGATATGGGTCCTTACTACATCACGGATCTCGTGCAATTGCTCGGCCCCGTCGCCAGCGTGATGGGCTCGACCGCACGCCCACGCTCCGAACGCCTCGTCACCAGCCAGCCGATGAACGGAACGCTGATCCCGGTCGAGGTGGCCACGCATGTCGCGGGCACGCTCGAATTCGAGAATGGGGCGGTCGTGTCGGTCACGATGAGCTTCGACGTGCCGAAGCACCGGCACGCGCCGATCGAGATCTATGGCGACAAGGGCAGCATGCTGGTGCCGGATCCGAACCGTTTCGGCGGCGAGGTGCAGGTCGCCAAGACCGGCGGTGAATGGGAGACGATGCCGCTGACGCACGGTCACGTCGATGGCGAATTCCGCTCCATCGGCGTCGCCGACATGGCCACGGCCATCCTGAACGACCGCCCGCATCGGGCCAGCGGCGCGCTGGCCTTTCACGTGCTGGAAGTGATGGAGGCGTTCCAGACCTCCGCCAATGAGGGCCGGCGCGTCGTGATCGAGAGCCGCGTGGAGCGGCCGGCGATGCTTCCCGCGGGGCAAGATACCGGACAGATCGATTGAGGACAAAGCGATGCGCAAGGCAATGATTGTATGGGGCGGCTGGCCGGGACATGATCCGGACCTCTGTGCCTCGATGATCCGCGGCTGGCTCAAGGCCGAAGGGTTCGAGGTGCAGATCGAGATCACGACCGCCGCCTTCGCTGACCCCGCGATTCACGATCTGTCGCTGATCATCCCGATCTACACCATGTCTAAGATTGAGAAGGCGGAAGCACTCAATCTCTGCGCGGCCGTGCGCAGCGGCGTCGGGCTCGCCGGGCATCATGGTGGCATGTGCGACGCCTTCCGCGATTCGGTGGACTACCAGTTCCTGTGCGGCGGGCAGTGGGTCGCACATCCCGGCAATATCATCGATTACCGGGTCGACTTGACCAGACCGGACGATCCCATCATGAAGGGCTTGAAGAGTTTCGAGCACCGGTCCGAGCAATACTACATGCATGTCGACCCGGCCAACGAGGTGTTGGCGACCACGACGTTCAGCGGCGAGCACGCACCCTGGATCGAAGGTGTCGTGATGCCGGTGGTTTGGAAGAAGCGATATGGCGCGGGCCGCGTGTTCTATTCCTCGCTTGGCCATCGCGCCTATGAGCTCGACGTTCCGGAGATCCGCACCTTGATGACCCGCGGGATGCTATGGGCGGCGCGCGAGTGACTGTTGGAGCGACGCCGTCACCCGTCCGCGCCACGCTCGAGGACGTCGCGCGGACGGCGGGCGTGTCGCTCGCCACCGTCGACCGCGTCATCAACCGCCGCGAGGGCGTGCGGGCCAAGACCGTCGCGCGTGTCGAGGCCGCCGTGGCTAAGCTCGGCTACCGCGCCGACATTGCTGCCGCGCGTCTTGCCAGGGGCCAGAGCTTCCGCTTTGCCTTCGTGCTGCCGACCGGCGGCAACAGTTTCATGACGAATTTGACCGAGCAGGTCCAGCGAACGGCGGAATGGCTGGCCGGGCAGCGCGGCTTCATCGACATCCTCCATGTCGACGTGTTCGACCCGGATGTGCTGGCCGGCACGCTGGAGACCTTGTCGCCGGCCTATCAGGGCGTCGCCGTGATCGCGCTCGACCATCCGAGGGTGCGGGCCGCAATCGACGAGCTTGCTTCCCGCGGGGTCGCGGTCGTGACTCTGGTGTCCGACGCGCCGAGCTCGCGCCGCCTGCATTATGTCGGCATCGACAATCCGGCGGCGGGACGGACGGCGGCGACGCTGATGGGGCGTTTCCTTGGCGGCCGTGACGGGACTGTCGCGGTGATCGCGGGGTCGTTGTCGCTGCGCGATCACGCCGAACGGCAGTTCGGCTTCAACCAGATCCTGTGCAGCGAGTACCCGAGTCTTCGCGCGCTGCCGACGATCGAGGGCCGCGACGACAGCGAGCTCACGCGCCAGCTCACGGCCGAGCTGCTGGCGCGCCATTCGGATCTGCGCGGCATCTATTGCTGCGGCGCCGGCAACCGCGGCATCGCCGACGCCCTGGAGGCGTCGGGGCGGGCCCGCGAGGTCGTCTGGATCACCCATGAGCTGACCCAGCATACGCGGCGGTTCCTGGTCCGCGGCACGCTCGACGCGATCATCAACCAGGATCCGGGCCACGAGGCCCGCTCCGCGGCGCGCGTCCTGCTCGCGCATTGTTCGGGCGAGCCGATCAGCCCCGATCAGGAGCGCATCCGCATCGACATCTTTCTGCGCGACAATCTGCCGTGATCTAGCAGAGCGGCCGGGAGCATGATGCGTTTTCGTGGAAACGCATCTGGTCTAGAGCCAGCCGAAGATCGCGATCGCCAACACGGCCTGGGCGGCGAAGCCAACCAGAAAGGCGACCGTTCGGAACAGCGGCAGGCCGAGCGTGTAGACGATCACATGGGCGACCCGCGACCAGAAATAGACGGCGCAGGCCAGCACCGTCCATTTGGTCGAGTAGTCCATCGAATTGAGGATCAGCACCAGCGGCGCGAAGATGATCAGGTTCTCGACCGCGTTGTCATGCGCGAACATCAGCCGAGTCGCCCAGGGCGCGTGCGGCTTGTCGTTGCGGGAGGGGTTGGCCATGGCGCCGGTGAGGCCGCGGACCTGGCAGCGGTTCAGAATATAGGGAACCCAGAGCAGCCCGGTCAGAATGACCGTGAGCGTCAGCCAGAACAGTTCGCGCGTCATCGAGATCCCCTCAACTGATTACCGTCCCGCCCCGGCGGGACCGAGGCGTTATAATCAATTGCCGCGGATCACGCTACGCGCGGACGCGCACATACGAGCCCGGCGCGTCCTCGATCGGTGGATAGGCATCGTTGCCGACGCTGCGGGCGGGAACCTCTTCCGGATCGAGTTCGGCGAGCCACGCGCGCCAGTCCGGCCACCACGACCCCTTGTGCTCCTGCGCGCCCTTCATCCAGTCCTTCAGCGAGATGTCGTGGATCTGGTCGTTGGTCCAGTACTGGTATTTGCCGGAGGAGGGCGGGTTGACCACGCCGGCAATGTGGCCCGAGCCCGAGAGCACATACTTCACCGGGCCGCCGAAGAACTGCGAGCCGTAGAGAACAGAATCCGCCGGCGCGATGTGGTCCTCGCGCGTCGCCAGATTGTAGACCGGCACCTTCACCTTGGAGAGATCGAGCAGCGTGTTGTCGAGCACCATCGTGCCCTGCGTCAGCCGGTTCTCCAGGTAGCAGTTGCGCAGGTAATAGGAGTGGTTGGCCGCCGACATCCGCGTGGCGTCCGAATTCCAGTGCAGCAGGTCGAACGCCGCCGGCGGCTGGCCCTTGAGGTAGTTGTTGACGACATAGGACCAGATCAGGTCGTTCGACCTGAGCATGTTGAAGGCCATCGCCATCTTGCTGCCTTCGAGCACGCCCGAGGCCTGCATGTCGCGCTCCAGCGCCGAGATCTGCGTCTCGTCGACGAACACCAGCAGGTCGCCCGCATGCGTGAAGTCGACCTGCGCGGCGAGGAACGTCGCAGAGGTCACGCGCTGGCGGCGCTTGTCGGCGAGCCAGGCGAGCGTGGTCGCGAGCATGGTGCCGCCGACGCAATAGCCGAGCGTGTGCACCTTCATCTCGCCCGTCACCTTCTCGATGACGTCCATCGCGGTGAGCGGACCTTCCTTCATGTAGTCCTCCCAGGTCTTGGTCCCGAGCTTCTTGTCGGGATTGACCCAGGAGATCACGAATACCGTGAGGCCCTGATCGACGCACCATTTGATGAAGGATTTCTCCGGGCGCAGATCGAGGATGTAGAACTTGTTGATCCAGGGCGGGATGATCAGCAGCGGCGTGCGCAGCACGTTCTCCGTCGACGGCGCGTACTGGATCAGCTGCATCATCTCGTTCTGGAAGATCACCTTGCCCGGCGTCATCGCCATGTTGACGCCGACCTCGAGATTGGCCGGGTCGGATTGGCGGATCTTCAGCGTGCCCTTGCCGGCCTCGATGTCCTCGGCAAGCATCTGCATGCCACGCACGAGATTGTCGCCGCTCGACGACAGCGTCTGCCGCAGCACTTCCGGATTGGTCAGGACGAAGTTGGACGGCGCCAGCGCATTGGTGATCTGGTTGACGTAGAACTCGGCCTTCTTGCGTGTCTGCGGATCGAGCCCTTCGGCATTGTGGACGAGATCCTGCGCCCATTGTGTCGTCAGCAGATAGGCCTGCATGACGAAGTCGAAGAACTGGTTCGACTTCCATTCCGGATCGGCGAAGCGCTTGTCGCGCGGCGACGGCGAAATCGCCGGTGGCGCGTCTTCGCCCGCGAGCCGACGTGAGGCCGAGCCCCACAGGTCGAGATAGCCCTTCGCGATCTTGGTCTGGATATCGCTGGCGCGATCCTTGTCGGACAGCCAATAGTCGGCGACCGCCGTGAACGACTTCACGACTTCGGCCAGCTCGGTCGGCGGCCGGTCCTGAACTTCACCGGTTTCGCGCGGCTTCAAATAGGCTGCGAGAGCCTTGCCGCTCGTCTCCATTGCTCTCGCGATATTCGTCGCGAAGGCTTCGGCGTCGAATGTTTTTGTTGATTGGGTGGTGCTGTTCGAAACGTCGGTCATGGCCTGATCACACTATCGCGTCGGGAGCGGTTCGTCACCGCGCGAGATCAACAATCCGCGAGTTTGCGGTTAATTCGATTATTGCGTGTTGCGTTGCGAAAAAGTCTGGCGTTTCTGACCCATTGCGTTCGTAGCCGAGATTCTTGTTCAACCCTGTAACGTTTGGGGTGACAATTGGTTGTGCTGCGGCAAAATGCGCCGCGTTGCGATTGGCTGGTTTGTGGCGGGAGTGGGGGCTTGGTTTGAGGTGGTTGGGACGGAGCTGGACGACGCGGACGCAGGCCATCGCGGCGGGCGTGGTGTTGTCGTATGCCGCGTTGGCGCTGTCCGGCTGCTCGAGCCCGATCGCCGACATGCCGTCCCTGGATTCCGATGCGGTGGTGCGGCCGAAGGAGCCGGGCGGATATCTCCCGGTGAACGACGTGCCGCGTGAACGTGAGACGCCGATCATCTCGCCCGAAGAGCGCGCCAAGATCGAAAAGGAGCTGGCGGCCGCGCGAGATCGCCAAGCCTCCGCAGGGACGGCCGGCAAGGACCGCTGACCCGCCGCCGCCCGGGACGACGTTACGGCTTTGACCCACGTAATTTTCTGGCGCGGCGCAGCGTCCATGATAAAACACCGGAATCAACCGCACCTGAGCGTGTCGTCGCCGGCTAAGCCGTAAGGTCGTGCTAAGTTTATGTTTTAGCACGAATTTCGGTACATCGCCCGCGCCGCCGCAGAGCCAGCGATGCTGGCTGTATCGCCCCCGGTTGCCGGAGCCGAGAGACCCATGGAAGATTTCTATCGCATCCGCCGTCTGCCGCCTTACGTCTTCGAGCAGGTCAACCGGGCCAAGGCGGCCGCGCGGAACGCCGGCGCCGACATCATCGATCTCGGCATGGGCAATCCGGATCTGCCGGCCCCGCCCCATGTGTTGGAGAAGCTCAAGGAAACCCTCGGCAAGCCGCGCACCGACCGCTATTCGGCATCGCGCGGCATCGTCGGGCTGCGCCGGGCGCAGGCGGCCTATTACGACCGCCGGTTCGGGGTGAAGCTCAACCCTGACACCCAGATCGTCGCCACGCTCGGCTCGAAGGAAGGTTTCGCCAACGTCGCGCAGGCGATCACCGCGCCGGGCGATGTCATTCTGTGTCCGAACCCGAGCTATCCGATCCACGCTTTCGGCTTCCTGATGGCGGGCGGCGTGATCCGCTCGGTGCCGTCGGAACCGACGCCGCAATTCTTCGAGGCCGCCGAGCGCGCGATCATCCATTCGATCCCGAAGCCGCTCGCGCTGATCGTCTGCTATCCGAGCAACCCGACCGCCTATGTTGCGAGCCTGGATTTCTATCGCGACTTGGTTGCATTCGCGAAGAAGCACGAAATCCTCATTCTGTCGGACCTCGCTTATGCCGAGGTCTATTTCGACGACAAGAATCCGCCGCCCTCTGTTTTGCAGGTGCCGGGCGCGATGGATGTCGCCGTCGAGTTCACCTCGATGTCCAAGACCTATTCGATGGCCGGCTGGCGGATCGGCTTCGCCGTGGGCAATGAGCGCATCATCGCGGCGCTGGCGCGGGTCAAGTCGTATCTCGATTACGGCGCGTTCACGCCAGTGCAGGTTGCGGCGACAGCGGCGCTGAACGGGCCCGACGATTGCATTCGCGAGATGCGCGAGACCTATCGCAAGCGCCGTGACACGCTGGTCGAGGCGTTCGGCCGCGCCGGCTGGGAGATCCCGTCGCCGGAGGCGTCGATGTTCGCCTGGGCGCCCTTGCCCGAAGCCTTCAAGGGTCTCGGCAGCATGCAGTTCGCGACCCTCATGGTGGAGAAGTCGGGGGTCGCGGTGTCGCCGGGCGTCGGCTTCGGTGAGCACGGCGAGGGCTATGTGCGCATCGCGCTGGTCGAGAATGAGCAGCGCATCCGGCAGGCTGCGCGCGGCGTCCGTCGGTTCCTTGAAAGTGGCATCGAAACGTTGCACAACGTCGTGCCGATCGCCAATCGGCGCTAAACCTTCTGCTGCTTTCCTATCGACAGGTTCTCTGATTCCATGGTCGCACCCCTGAGAGTGGGCATCGCGGGCCTCGGCACCGTGGGTGTCGAGGTCGTTCGTCTCCTTGAGCGTCAGGGGCGCGTGCTGACCGAGCGGACGGGACGACCCGTGCGCGTGGTCGCGGTCACTGCGCGGTCGAAGGCCAAGAAGCGCGGCATCGATCTGTCCGGTATCAAGTGGGCCAAGGATGCGCTCGCGCTGGCAAGCGATCCGGACGTCGATTGTCTGGTCGAATTGATGGGCGGTGCCGGCGATCCCGCGCTGTCGGCGATCGATACCGCGCTCAAGGCCGGCAAGTCGGTGGTCACGGCGAACAAGGCGCTGATCGCCAAGCATGGCCTGAAGCTGGCGAAGGCCGCCGAGAAGCATGGCGGCGCATTGAACTTCGAGGCCGCCGTCGGTGCCGCCATCCCGGTGATCAAGACCCTGCGCGAGGGGCTCGCCGGCACTGATATCAGCCGCGTCTATGGCATCCTCAACGGTACCTGCAACTACATCCTGACCCGCATGGAGCAGGAGGGACTGTCGTTCGACGAGTGTCTGAAGGATGCGCAGCGTCTCGGCTATGCCGAAGCCGATCCGTCGTTCGACATTCATGGCCACGATACCGCGCAGAAGCTGGCGATCCTGGCGAGCCTCGCCTTCGGCACGCAGGTTGCGCAGAACTCGGTCTATGTCGAGGGCATCTCCTCGATCGCGCCGGAGGACCTGCGCGCGGCGGCCGAACTCGGCTACCGCGTCAAGCTGCTCGGCGTCGCGGTGCGGACCGCCAAGGGAATCGAGCAGCGGGTGCACCCGACGATGGTGCCGAAATCCTCGTCGATCGCCCAGGTAATGGGGGTGACCAATGCGGTCACGATCGATGGTGAGGGCATTCCGCCGATCACGTTGGTCGGGCCCGGAGCAGGAGGCGCCGCGACCGCGTCGGCCGTCGTTGCTGATATCGCCGACGTCGCGCGCGGCATCCGGGCGGCGCCGTTTGGCCGGCCGGTCGACAAGCTGCAGGCCACCGAGAAGGCGCCGATGGAGCGGCATGAGGGCGGCTATTACATCCGCCTGATGGCGCGCGACCATGCGGGCACCGCGGCCACGATCGCGACCCGTCTGGCCGAGCAGAAGATCTCGATCGAATCGATCGTGCAGCGCCATCCCAATGGCGGCGAGCCGCCGCCATCGGCCGGCAAGGGCAGTCCCGTCCCCGTGATCCTGGTCACCTATGCGACCCACGAGGATGCTGTGCACAAGGCGCTGCAGGCTGTGCAGCGCGACAAGGTCATCAGCGGCAAACCTCAGGTGATCCGAATCGAGAAGAATTAGCGCATGATACCCAGGGAACCGCTTGTCCCTGCTCAAACAAACGCGTGGCGTTTGTTGATGGTTCATGCTCAAACCGGGGAAGTTCTTGGGCGGAGACCGGCCATTGCTGCCGACCGCCTGATCCCGACGCCGCCCCTGCGGACGGCGTCTGAGCGATAGGTTTTGATGGCGGGTGTCCGCCGAGACGTCTTGAGGAGTTGGCCGATGTCGACGCAGATTTCTGTCCCGCAGCAATTGTTGCTCGAGCGCATTCTGACGCTGGAGCTGGTGCGCGTGACCGAGCGAGCTGCGGTGTCGGCGGCGCGGCTGCGCGGCCATGGCCAGGAGAAGCCGGCCGACCAGGCGGCCGTCGACGCGATGCGCCGCGAGCTCAACAAGCTGCCGATCGAAGGCACCATCGTGATCGGCGAGGGCGAGCGCGACGAAGCGCCGATGCTCTATATCGGCGAGAAGGTCGGCCTCAATGCCGGCCCCAAGGTCGACATCGCGGTCGACCCGCTCGAAGGCACCACGCTGTGCGCCAAAAACATGCCGGGCGCGATCGCGACCATGGCGATGGCCGATGGCGGCACCCTGCTGCATGCCCCCGACGTCTACATGCAGAAGCTCGCGATTGGTCCCGGCTATGCCAAGGGCGTGGTCGATCTCGACGCCACCCCGGCCGACAACGTCCGTCGCCTCGCCAAGGCCAAGGGTGTCGACCCCAGCGCGATCACGGTGCTGGTGCTGGATCGTCCACGTCATGCCGACATCATCCAGGGCGTCCGCTCGACCGGTGCCGCTGTGCGCCTGATCACCGATGGCGACGTTGCCGGCGTGATCCATTGCGCCGATCCCGACAACACCGGCGTCGACATGTATCTCGGCACGGGCGGCGCGCCGGAAGGCGTGCTGGCCGCAGTGGCGCTGCGCTGCATCGGCGGCCAGATGCAGTGCCGGCTGATCCTCGACACCGAGGAGAAGAGGGAGCGCGCAGCCAAGATGGGCGTCGGCGATCCCAAGATGATCTACGGCATCGAAGACATGGCCCGTGGCGACTGCCTGTTCGCGGCCACCGGCGTCACCACCGGCTCGTTGCTGTCGGGCGTCAGGTTCCGCAAGGACGGCGTCATCGAGACCGAGACCGTGGTGATGCGCTCGGTGACCGGCACGGTGCGTTACATCCGCGCCGAGCACCGTCAGCTGGAGAAATTCCACCTCGACTGACGGCGGAGTGCCGCGATGTCCGATCTCTCGATGGTCAAGGCGCTGGTGTTCGACGTGTTCGGCACCGTCGTCGACTGGCGCACCAGCCTGATCAACGACTTCACCGCCTGGTCGAAGACCCGCGGCATCCAGGGCGACTGGATCGCGCTGGTCGACGGCTGGCGCGGGCTCTATGTCGGCTCGATGGACGAGGTCCGCAAGCATCCTGAGCGCGGCTACGCCATCCTCGACGTGCTGCATCGCCGCTCGCTGGAGACGCTCGTCGCCCAGCTCGGCATCAGCGGCCTCACCGAGGCCGATCTCGATCATCTCACCCGCGGCTGGCACCGGTTGCATCCGTGGGCCGATAGCGTCGCTGGGCTGACCCGGCTGAAACGCAAATACATCATCGCGCCGCTCTCCAACGGCAATGTCGCGCTGCTCACCAACATGGCGAAGTTCGCCGGTCTCCCCTGGGACCTGGTGCTCTCCGCCGAGCTGTTTCAGCACTACAAGCCCGACCCCGAGACCTATCTCGGCGCCGCGCGTCTGCTCGGTCTTGCGCCCGGCGAGGTCATGATGGTCGCCGCGCACAACAATGATCTCGAAGCGGCCCAGCGCTACGGCCTCAAGACCGCCTTCGTCGCGCGGCCCACCGAATACGGCCCGCTGCAGAGCCGCGACTTCGAGGCCACCGGCGCCTGGGACATCGTCGCCGCCGACTTTGGCGGCATCGCCGGCCGCCTAGGCTGCTGAACCGTCTGCATCACGCGCCAGAGATGATCACGCCGTACCAGCCGAGACCCTTGTAGGTCTCGTAGCCGGGCGTGGCGTGAAAGGCGACCAGGCGGCCCGATGCGTCCTGATAGAAGCCGCTGGGCTTGCCGTCGAGCCTGAGCGAAACGCGCTCGCTGAGGATGCCCTGGCCGTCCGACGCAGCAATGACACGGCCGTTGGAGTCGACCAGCAGCACCCGGGCCTTGTCGCTTTCGCTGACGCGAACGCCCTGCACGATGGCGCGCGCCTGTGCTTCCCAATCGAAATGGATCGCGAGTACCCCGAGCGGCTTGCCATGGGCCTTGCCGTCCTCGCGCACCGATGCGCAATAGGTCGCGACCTGGGCGTTGCCGAGCAGCGGCTGGCACTCGACGTCACCAGCGACATAGTCGTCGCCCGAGCGCAGGCCGCGCGCCTCGCGAAACCATTTGGTATCGGCCACGCTCTGGCCGACGACGTTGAAGCGGTCCGCCCGGCCGTTGGCGATGACCTTGCCGCTGGGATCGCATAGCCAGAGATCGAGATAGACCGTGTAGGCGGAGAGAATCACCGCGAGCCGTTCGGACACATGGACGACGCGGGCAGCATCGGGCGAAGCCGCACAATCGACCACGGCCGAATCCGTCGCCCACCAGCGCACGTCACAGGTCCGCTCATAAAGATTGCGGTCGATCAGCTCGATGGCGTTCAGCGCGAGATCGACCATGCGCTCGCCGCGCGCCCGCTCGGTCATGCGCTCGATCGAGCTCTTGAGATTGCCGGTGCGTGTCGTCAGCTGTCCTTCAAGCTCGCGGGCGATGGTCTCGACCTGCTGGCCGACGGCGCGCACCTCCTGCGCCACGACGGCAAAGCCGGCGCCCTGCGCGCCGACGCGCGAACTCTCGATCAGCGCGTTCAGCGCCAGCATCTTCATCTGATTGGTGATCTGCTGGATCGACTTGGTCTTCTCGCAGGCGATCTGATTGACCTCGCCGGTGAGCCGCGCGATCAGCGCGGAAACGTCGGTCTCGTCGTCGGCACGGGACGCTTGCGGGGAAACGAGGGAATGGGACGACTTCAAATCAGGCGCAGTCAGCATCGGATGAACTCCATGTTGCTGTACGTCTCTCCCGGCGCGGAGATCGCCAACAAAAAAATAAACGGTTCTTTTGATTGAAATTGTAGGGAGTTCGCCTAACGCCCGTTTAATGCACCCCCTTCGACATAGCTGTAATTTTAGGCAACTGTTATTAGGTACCGCAAATCGCATCGACTTCGTTGGATATCTGGCAAAACCCCTGGGGTTCCCGGCCTGGAACCTGATCGCCGCGCGTCGTTGCTGTAGATTCGGCCGCGGCCTGCGAATCGCCGCACCGCGCAAGAGGCTTTGCGACCCATGACACCGCTTGCCACAGCCCTGCCGATGAGTGCGCCCCAGGCGTTCCTCGGCGTGCGGCTGTCGCTCACCAACAAATTGTGGCGCGACCGGCTGGATGCCCGCGGCGCAGCGCGGGCGCTGGCGATGGTGCAGCGCTATCAGCTGCCGGAGATGCTGGCCCGGGTCCTGGCCGGACGCGACGTCGACATCGACGCCGTCAACGACTTCCTCGACCCCACCATCCGCAAGCTGATGCCAGATCCGTTCACGGTGACGCAGATGGAAGCCGCGGCCAAGCGCATTGCGGATGCCGCGGTCAGGGGAGAGAAGGTCGCGATCTTCGGCGACTATGACGTCGACGGCGCCACCTCGGCGGCGCTGCTCGCCTGGCATCTGCGCCATTGCGGGCTGGATCCGCTGATCCACATTCCCGACCGCATCTTCGAGGGCTATGGCCCCAACGTCGAAGCCATCCGCGCGCTCGCCGGCAAAGGCGCGACCCTGCTCGTCACGGTCGATTGCGGCACGACCAGTCTGGAGCCGTTGGCCGAGGCGAGGCGGCTCGGCATGTCCGTGGTTGTGATCGACCACCATCAATGCGGCGAGGAGCTGCCCGAGGTCGAGGCACTGGTCAACCCGAACCGGCCCGACGATCTCTCCGGCCTCGGCTATCTCGCTGCGGTGGGGCTGACCTTGGTGACTCTGGTCGCAGTCAACAGGGAGCTGCGCGGCCGCGGCTTCTGGAGCGGGACGCGGCCGGAGCCTGATCTCCTGAGCATGCTGCATCACGTCGCGCTCGGCACCGTCGCCGACGTCGCGCCGTTGATCGCGCTCAACCGCGCCTTTGTCGCCAAGGGCCTGATCGCGATGCGCCGGCGCGACCATGTCGGCCATACCGCGCTGATGGATGTCGCGCGTCTCAACGGCCCGCCGGAGGCGTGGCATCTCGGCTTCATGCTCGGGCCGCGCATCAATGCCGGCGGCCGCATCGGCCGCGCCGATCTCGGCGTGCGGCTGCTGTTGGAGAGCGACGTTTCCGAAGCCGCTCGGATCGCCGCCGAGCTCGACCGGCTCAACAGCGAGCGCCGCATCATCGAGCAGCACGCCGAGGCACAGGCCGAGGCGGAAGCGCTGGCGTCGCTGGGCCTGGAAGACAAGGGCGCTGTCATCGTGACGGCCTCCGAAGGCTGGCATCCAGGCGTGGTCGGGCTGGTCGCGTCCAGGCTGAAGGAAAAGTTCGCGCGGCCCGCCTTTGCGATCGCGCTCGAGCCCGGCGGCATCGGCACCGGATCGGGCCGCTCGATACCGGGCGTCGATCTCGGTAAGGCCGTGCGCCACGCCGTGGAGCAGGGCCTCCTGATCAAGGGCGGCGGCCATGCCATGGCCGCCGGCGTCACCCTGCGCAAGGAACGGCTGGCGGAATTCCGCGCTTATCTCGAAAGCGCGCTCGCGGCTGACGTGGCCGAGGCGCGCCACGTCAACGAGATCCTGATCGATGGCGCGATCAGCGCGCGCGCCGCGACGCCGGAGCTGGTCGCGACGCTCAATCGCGCGGGTCCGTTCGGCAGCGGCAATCCCGAGCCGATCGTGGCACTGCCGTCGCATCAGCTGGTCTATGCCGACGAGGTCGGGCAGGCGCATCTGAAGCTGCGCTTCAAGTCCGGTGACGGCGCCACCGTCAACGCCATTGCGTTCCGCTCGGTCGGCCAGAAGCTCGGCAATGCGCTGGTTCAGCATCGCGGCCAGGTCCTGCATGTCGCCGGCACGCTCACCGTCGATCGCTACCAGGGCGTTGAGCGCGTGCAGCTGCGCGTCCTCGATGTCGCCGTGCCGGACCACGGTCCGGCGATGATCCGGTAGCAGTCCGCACATCCGCTGTCGTCCCGAGTCATCTCTCCGTCGTCATGGCCGGGGCAAGTCCGGGCAAGACGAAATAACTCATCAGCAGGCTCTGATTTGACACAGCCCGTTCGATCTCAATCCCCGAGGTCGCGGACGCCGGAACGACAGTGGAGCGTGTGACGCGCATCGTGGCCCGCATGACGCTTCGATCTCGCCGCGCCATCGCGCCCGAGTGATGCCTGATCAAAGCCCTCATCGGAGGAGAGAGGGCGCAGGGAATGCCGGGTGAAGACCTCACCCATGGCCCGCCTGCAAACGAAAAAGCAGGCGGCAGTCACCACAGGTCAGGCCGATCAACCGGCATTCCCTGCGCGATGGGTTTAACGTTTATACGCGATCTCCCCGGTGTCCGGCTGATAGCCACCGTCGTCAGCGGGATCATCATCACCCACCGGCTTGGCGCCAGCTTCGGGGCGCCAGGACCACGCGATTTCACGTCCGCAACCTGCCGTTCGCCCGCGCGCTGCGAGAGCACGCTGCGGCAAGATCGCGGCCACCGCATCCCATCCTCCACGTTCGTGACGATCGCGAAGCGTCCCTCTCATGAGGACGGAACGCGCAGAGTATTTCTGATTTTCGGAATAAAGGCAAGCAAAATCTCGCTTGCGTCTGCGGTCGAGGTCATCCCACTGACATCGCAGCGGTTCATGACGTTTACGCGCAGCTGCGCGGACCATCGCGCGGCGACGCGACGGCGGACGCCGTCGGGGCGTACCTCTGTACCATCCGATCATCCTCGTCTAAATTTGCAGCGAGTGAACCGACCGGAATGAGGACACTTCGATGGGGCGTCTGCCTGCCATGATCATGGCCCTGCTGGTGGGTTCGTCGTGGGCCCATGCTGAACCGGGCAAGCACTGGCAGACGGCAAACCCGAGCGAAAAGCCGTGGTCTGCGGCGATTTCGCGGGAGGTTCAGCAGTTCGCCGACGAGCAGAAGCCGACGGCGATCATGGTGGTCAGGGACGATGAGATCATCGCCTCGTCGGGCGACATCAGCGCCAAGGTCAATGTCCGGTCCGCGCGCAAGAGCCTCATCAGCGCCTTGTACGGCATTGCCGTCGAGGAAGGCCGGATCAACCTCGACAGCACCCTTGCCGAACGCGCCATCGACGATAGCCCCGACGCCCTGTCGCCGGCCGAGAAGACCGCAACGGTTCGCCAATTGCTGATGGCGCGGTCGGGCGTCTATCATCTCGCGGCCTACGAGACGCCGCAGATGAAGCAGCTCCGGCCGGCGCGCGGAAGCCATCCGCCTGGCAGCTTCTGGTACTACAACAATTGGGATTTCAACGCGCTCGGCACGATCTATCGGCAATCCATGGGCGACGTGTTCAAAAGCTTCGAGACGCGGATCGCGCGCCCGCTGGGCATGGAGGATTTTTCGACGAGGGATGGTCATTACCAGAAGGAGGACTCGTCCTCGCATCCGGCCTACGTGTTTCACATGAGCGCCCGCGACCTGGCGCGATTCGGCGTGCTCTTTCTCAACGGCGGACGCTGGAACGGGGCGCAACTGGTGCCGGCGCATTGGGTGACGGAATCCACCACGCGACTGTCGGACACGGAGCAGCAGGAACGCGGCTATGGCTATCTCTGGTGGACGTATGCGAAGTCGGATTCGGGCTTCAGTGCCTTCTTCGCCAATGGCTATGGCGGCCAATTGGTCGTCGTCGTCCCGTCGAAGCACCTCGTGCTCGTCGAACTGGTCGATCTCGACGCGAACCCGCATGGTGTCCGAACCCAACGCGCTCTCGATCTGGTGAGCAGGATCAGCGCGTCGGTGCCATGAGGGAGCATACGAAGGCTATCGCGCTCAACCTGAGATCCGATCACGTCTCAGCAAGTTTGCTTGCATGGGGGCCGGGCTCAGCGCCAGAACGGCTTCGGCAACTGCTCGAGATTGAATTTGGGGGCTGGCCGGGGAGCGGGCGGAGGCGCATCGTCCGGCGCGGAGTACAGCAGGAACGCCTCGAAGGGCACGTCGGGCGCTTCCTCCGCGCGGCCGGAGCAGGTGAAGGGAATTGTGCGGCAGCAGCCTTCCAGGCTGAGTGTCAGTTCGTCGGGACCGAACAGCGATGGCTGTCCTGGGGCGTGCCGCTTCGTTCTGATGATGGCTGTGAAGCGATCGCCGCGGGCCTCGTAGCTCCCGCTATAGCTCAGCACGCCATCGCCGCCGCGGACGTTGCCCGCGGCCAATTGCACGATCCCGGTCCCCTGGCCCCTGGGGGTCTTGAACCAGGCGGAATAGGTACCTTCCTTTATCATGGGCGTGGCCCCCCATCGATCGACTGCGGCATCGTTGTGCATCGCAAATTAAAGGAAGGTGAAAACAGCCGTCCGAAACCGGTGAGAACCCGGCAATTTATTCGTATACAAATGGTGAGCCGTTTGGCCGCTCAGCTGCCTGCGTCCCGACTGGCCAGGCGGCGCGCCGATCATCCGCGATCGCATGAAATTAGCCGGACGGCGGCCGGCGGCCCGGCGTATAAGAGAATCTGATCAGGTCATCTCCAAGGACATGCAATGGCATCCGAACCCCGCTCGCCGCGTCTGGCCGTGCTCATCGACGCCGACAATGCCTCGGCCAAGATCGTCGACGGGCTGTTCGAGGAGATCGCCAAGATCGGCGAAGCCAGCGTGCGCCGGATCTATGGCGACTTCTCCAGCCCGCGCTCGAAGCCGTGGGCCGATACGCTGGCGCGACATGCGATCGTGCCGCAGCAGCAGTTCGCCTATACGACCGGCAAGAATGCCTCCGACATCACGCTGGTGATCGACGCGATGGACCTGCTGCATAGCGGGCGGTTCGACGGCTTCTGCCTGGTGTCGTCGGACAGCGACTTCACGCGGCTGGCCGCGCGCATCCGCGAACAGGGCATCGACGTGTTCGGCTTCGGCGAGCAGAAGACGCCGGAGAGCTTCCGGCAGGCCTGCCGCCGGTTCATCTACACGGAGAACTTGCGCAGCGACGCTGCGAGCAGCAAGGACGCGGACAGCGCGGCAGTGCCGAAGTCGCTGCTGCCGGTCAGCGCGGCGACGCCGATGATCAAGAAGGTCATCACGCAGATGGAGAGCGAGGACGGCTGGGTCGCGCTCGGCGAGGTCGGCAAGCAGCTCTCCAACCTGGTGTCCGACTTCGACCCGCGTACCTATGGCTGCCGCAAGCTGAGCGATCTCGTCCGCAAGACCGGAGGCTTCGAGATCGAGGAGCAGTCGAAGGGCGGTGGCTCGGTGCGCATCCGCGTCAAGGCGGCGACCGCGCCGCAACCCAGGGCGAGAGCGCCGAGGGGCCACCGCGAGGCGGCCAAGCCGTGATATTCCGGCGCAGCGCTGCGTGTGACGGGCAACCCGGCTCTCCGGCGCGGCGAGCGAAGCAAAGCGATCCCAAGTCTTCGTGCAGCCTGGATTGCCTCGCGTCGCTCGCAATGACGCGAGAGGACATGTGATCGCCCAAAGCCTGCCCAACAAGGCGACTTGATCGGCTGCTCAACCGCCCTGTCGCAGCTTCGCCAGCACCTTCAGCCCGCCATAGCCGTCGGCGGGTGTGAGGCCGGCCTTGGCCTGGAAGTCGCGGATCGCCTTCATGGTGTCGTTGCCGACGCGGCCGTCGGTGCCGCCGGTGTCGAAGCCGGCCGCCGTCAGGCGCTTCTGCATCTCCTGGACCTCGGCCAAGGTCAGCGCGCGCTCGGAGCCGGGGAAGGGCTGCAGGAAGGGCGGCGCCCCCAGGATGCGGTCGCCGAGATGGCAAATCGCGAGCGCGTAGCTCATCGCCGGATTGTAGGACTTCACCGAGTAGAAGTTCGGTCCGAGCAGGAAGGCGGGGCCGCCCTCGACGGGGATCCACAGCTGCGCGGTCGCGTTCGGCTGCGGGAAGGGCTGGCCGTCGGCGCGGGTGACGCCGGCGGCCTGCCATGCCGCATAGGTCCTGCTGCCCGACATGTTGCCGGGTGCCCGCACCTCGTAGCCCCAGTGCTCGCCGCGATGATATTTGCCGCGATTGACGAGATAGCGCGCGGTCGAACCGAGCGCGTCGTCGGGACGGCCGAACGGCGAGATCTTGCCGTCGCCGTCATAGTCGAAGCCGACGTTCAGCCAGACCTCGGGCATCCATTGTGTGTGGCCCATCGCGCCGGCCCAGGAGCCGCGCATCTCCTCCGGCGTGCTCCAGCCGCGGTCGACGATTTTCAGCGCGTTGGTGAGCTCGGTCTCCCAATAGGCCTTGCGGCGCGGCTCGTTCCAGGCGAGCGCGGCGAGCGCGGGAAACACCGGCCGCATGTGGTTCTGCTGCACCAGCGGATCGCCGAACGCGGACTCGACGCCCCACAGCGCCAGCAAGGTGCCGCGCTCGACGCCGAAATCCTTCTCGATGCGCGCGAACAGCGCCTCGTTCTTCGCTAGCGCCGCCTTGCCGTTGATGACGCGCCAGTGGGAGACGCGGCGGTTGATGTATTGCCAGAGCTGCTCCTTGAACTCGGGCTGATTGCGCATCTCCTTGAACACGGTCATGTCCGGCTCGAGCCGTGCCATCACGCGCGTCCAGGTCGCCTGCGAGATGCCCTTGGCAAGCGCGCGGCCGCGGAAGCCGTCGCGCCAGGCGTCGAATTCGGCCGGCGCGGCGGCTGCAGGCAGGGCAGGAACGAGCAGCGCGGCGGCACCAAGGCCGGAACGGAGCAGGGTGCGGCGGGTCGGGGAATCGGGCTGGGTCATGGCCCGCATTCTAGCGGCTGCTGCGGACGGACGGCAGACCCCGCGTGGCGCTCAATCCGGGTGGAACTCGGCGGCGATGCGCGCCAGCCAGCGGCGGATGGTCGCGACATCGCGTTTTCCCAGGCCGGCGGCCAGCCGCTGCTCCAGCGCGGTCGCCCGGCGCCGCGCCTTGGCCAGCAGCGCGAGGCCGCGCGCGGTCAGGGTCCATTGCAGCATCCGGCCATGGACCGGATGCGAAGCCCTGCGAATGGCGCCGTCGCGCTCGAGATTGCCGATGATCACGTTGACGGTCTGCGGCGTCAGCAGGGCCATGCGCGCGCAGTCAGCGCCGGACAGGCCGGGATAGGCCTTCAGCATGGTCAGCACCACGAATTGCGGATGGGTCAGGCCGGTGGAAGCCAGCGCGCGCTCGAGCGATAGCCGCGCCGCAGCCTGGGCCTGGCGCAGCAGATAAGCGAGATGGCCGTCCTCGCCGCGCTTGCCTTCACCGGGCGACGGCAGGGCTTGGCCGGCCGACGCTGTTCGCGCACGAGGCGGGCGCGACTGCAGCGTGGACGGACGGCCCGGCGGCCTTCGCTTCGTCGATCGAGAGCTTGCCTTGCGCATGGTATCAGAGCTCTGATAAATTATCAGAAGGCTGATAACATAAGAGACGTCAAATGTCACACGCGCGCAGCGATTGCACGAGTTTCAGGAACCAGGCGCCGGAGCTCTACGATGCCATCCTCGCGGTGAGCCAGCAGGCGGCCAAGGCCGGTCTCGACAAGCAACTGCTCGAACTGGTCAAGATCCGGGCGTCGCAGATCAACGGCTGTGCGTTCTGCGTGCAGCATCACGTGCTGCTGGCCGAGAAGCTCGGCGTGTCCGCCGACAAGATCAACCTCGTCGTCGCCTGGCGCGAAGCGCCGCAATTTTCGCCCCGGGAGCGCGCGGCGCTCGCCTTCACCGAGGCATTGACCAAGCTGGATGGCGGCGTCAGCGACGAGGTCTATGGGTTGGCGCGCGCCGAATTCTCCGAGACGGAGTTGGTGTTTCTGACCTCGGCCATCGGTGTCATCAATCTCTGGAATCGCTACGGCGTCGCCTTCCGCTGGACGCCGGCGGAGCGGCCGGCGCGCGCCATGACCTGAGCTGCAGGGAACCGCGGCCAAGCCGCGCGAGTTGTGTCTTCAAACGAGGAGGCGCACATGACCGAGCCGAACGAGGCGCTCAAGCCGGACGATTTCCCGCTCGAGGCGGAAAAGGGCCGCGTCTGCCGCCAGGACGGCAAGCCGATCGCGCGCACCGACACCGAAGCGATGGCCCACGAGATCGCCGAGCGTCTCAATGCCGAGGAGCATCGCCGGGAAGAGGACAAATGGTCGGCGTGAGATCGGCCGCTTGCAGTCGTGAACGGCCGGATCAAGTCCGGCCATGGCGATGCGGCGGCCGCCGGCCGTAGCTCAGAACGGATTCGCCGGCTGCGCGCGCTTGGGCCCTTCGGGCTTGGGCTCCACGGCCAGCCTCGGGTCGGTCGGCATCACGCGCGCGCCGGCAGCACGCGCGACCTGTCCGGTGGCCGATTGGCGCGCCTGCTCGGCGGATTTGATCTCCGGCGGATGCCAGCGGTCGCGCACCAGCATCGTCAGCGCGCCGACGCAGAGGAGCGCGATCGCCGCTGACACCAGCGCCAGCCCAGTCCTGCGATGAGGCGTGTCTGTCACCATCCGCGATCCTCCTTCGACCACTAACCCGCGGGCGGGGAGGTCGGTTCCGGCAAGCCGGGCCGCGGCGCGATCAGTTCCGATCACGCCCTGCGGCGGCATCGGCCTGTGGGCCGGCGGCGGGCGGAAGCGCACCGGTCATCGCCGGCGCCGGCGTGACGGCTGACGACAGCGCCGGTGGCGTCGTCTCCGGGCCGATCTCGCGGCCACGGCCGCCGATCAGGCGCTCATAGGCGGCGACCAGCGTCGTATAGGGATTGACCCAGATCCAGCCGTCGCGCGTGAACAATTGCACGTCGAAATGCAAATGGCGCGTGGTGCCGTTGGGATGGTCGAGATAGTTCGAGACCACGCCGATCGGTTCGCCTTCGCGCAACGGCCGGCCGTTGAGCAGGCCGTCTTTGTCCATCGCCATCGGGTTCATGTGCATGTAGCGGAAGCGGATATGCTCGGTGCCGCTGTTGACCTGCACGGTCACCGCCTGCTGCTTGGCCGATCGGATCACCACGCCGTCGCGCACCGCGAGCACGCGCTGCTGCCACGGATCGCAGCCATCGGGGCCGTCGCGCCGCGCGGGACAGGCGCCGGGCCGGATGTCCTGGCCCTGATGGCCGAGGCCGCTGGCGCATTGGCCGACATTGAAATCGCGCGCCTCGCAGAAATTGTCGCGCCAGGGATACTGGCTCCAGGGCTGCTCGAGCTTGTCGCTGGCGCGACGGCGGCCGAACGATTGCGAGTGCACATAGGCCGGCGCATCCAGCGGGAAGCGGATCTGCGCATAGGCGGTGCGGTCGGCCCGGCCGGTCTGGCCGCGCGCGCCGCTATTGGCGACGATGTCGCCCGACGGACGGTAGGTGAAGTCGGCCGAGAAGGTCTCGGGCCGCTCGGCGGCCATCGGCGTCATGGCGGGCGGGAGGCGGGCCGGCAGACCGCCAGCCACCCGCAGCGCCTTCAGGAAGCGCTCGGCGATCGGATAGGCCTCGCGGCAGGCCAGCCGTCGCGGCCGCGGCGCACTGTCGAGGCATTGGATCGAGACCACATAGGGCACGCCGAAGCGGGTGAAGGCGTAGCGCACATAGCCTTCGCGGATGAAACGGCGCAGGTCAGGATAATATGCGGCCAGCGCCTTGACCGGATCTCCCTTGCCGCCGGCCGGATCGGCGATGTCGTAGGTGATGGCCGAGCCAGTGATCTGGATCTCGACCGGTTTGGCGAAGACCCGCGACGGCAGGCCATCGGTCGTCTCCGCCGGCAGCGAGAACACCGCGTCGTAGCCGGACGGGCCGGCGGCGAACAGGTCGGTGTGAAAATCGGCCTGGACATCCTTCGGAGATGCCCCGGCGCTGGCGCCATGGCGGCGCGCCGCCAGATAGGCGGTGGCATCGAACGGCAGCAAAACGGGGACCGGACTGCGTCCGATCCCCGTGAAGATCGCCGAGGTCACGCCGTTGAGCTGGATCAGCGCAGGCCATCTGCGCGGGTCATCCGGACCGACGCTGCGCCGGCGCGCGCTGAGGGCAAAGTCGGCGGCGACCTCGGGCGCCGCGTTGAGCTCGGAGCGCAATTGGTCCGACGCGGCTCGCCAATCGGTGCGATGGACCGTGCGGGCCGGCGAGGCGAAGCCGTCGGCCGCGCGCCCTGCGGACGGCGCGGCCAGCATCATGATCGCCGCCAGGACGGCAACCGTGATGATGCGTCTTGCCCCTCTGCTTGCCCCCAATCCCGCACGCCCCCCGGCGTCAGATCAAGCCATGCCCTGTGCGGGCCTCAGTCCTTGGCGCGCTCGCAATACGAGCCGTCTTCGGTCATGACGACGATGCGGGTGCCGACCGTGATGTGCGGCGGCACGCCGGTGCGCACGCCATTGGACAGCACCGCCGGCTTGTAGGACGACGACGCGGTCTGGCCCTTGGTGACCGGCTCGGTGTCGACGACCTCGAGCGTGACGCGCTGGGGCAGCGCGATCGACACCGGGACGACGTCGTGCATCGAGAGCTTGACGGTCATGTTCTCCTGGAGATACGCCGCCTGCGAACCGACGACGTCCTTCGGCACCAGCACCTGGTCGTAGGTCTCCGGGTTCATGAAGTGGAAGCCGTCCGGATCCTCGTACAGATAAGTGTAGTTGCGCTCCTCGATCGTGACCTTCTCGACCTGGTCGGTGGTCTTGTAGCGCTCCGAGATCTTCACGCCATCGCTGATTCGGCGCATTTCGATCTGGCTGACCGGGGTGCCCTTGCCGGGATGGATGTTTTCGGCCGTCACGACGACGTAGAGCTTGCCGTCTTGCTCAATGACGTTACCCTTGCGAATAGAGCTGGCGATGACTTTCAAAGCTGTTTTTCCTGATCTAGGGGCCCGGCAACGGGCAGCGCCGGGCGGCGGTCGGACGCCGGGTTCGGTTTCGGGGCGCAACATACTGATTTTGTCCGGCCTTGCCAGTCTTTTACAGCCCCGGCGACAGATCCGATGATGTCCGGGGAGCCCAAACCCTCGCCGTGGTGGTCGCCCCAGCGCCATGCCGACGTCCGGCCGTTCCTGCAAGCGCGGGCCGCGATCATGCGCGCGGTGCGGGCCTGGTTCGCGGAGCAGGGGTTCACCGAGGTCGAAACCGGCATCCTGCAGGTGTCGCCGGGCAACGAGACCCATCTGCACGCCCCGGCGACCGAGCTCACGGGGGCGGACGGAACCCGCTTGAAAAGGTATCTCAGAACCTCACCGGAATTCGCCTGCAAGAAGCTCCTGGCCGCCGGGGAGCGCCGCATCTTCGAATTCGCCCGGGTGTTCCGCGACCGCGAGCGCGGCGACCTGCATCTGCCGGAATTCACGATGCTGGAATGGTACCGGGCCGAGGCGCCTTATGATGCCATCATGGCCGACGCCGTCGTCCTGATCGCTCACGCCGCCCAGGCGACCGGAATCCAACAATTTTCGTTCCGCGGCCGGACCGCCGATCCGTTCGCCGAGCCCGAGCTGCTGACGGTCGCTGCGGCCTTCGCGCGCTACGCCGGCATCGATCTGCTGGCCACGATCCGCAACCGCACGGGCGACCGCGCGGCGCTGGCCGCGGCCGCGGCGGGCAAGATCCGGATCAGCGACGACGACACCTGGTCGGACCTGTTCAGCAAGCTGCTGGTCGAGCATGTCGAGCCGCATCTCGGACAGGGCCGCCTCACGGTGCTGTATGAATATCCGAGCCCGGAAGCCGCGCTGGCGCGGGTCAAGGCAGGGCAGCCTGAGGTCGCCGAGCGCTTCGAGGTCTATGCCTGCGGCGTCGAGCTCGCCAACGGCTTTGGCGAACTGACCGATGCAGCCGAGCAGCGCCGGCGGTTCGAGCAGGACATGACCGAGAAGCAGCGGCGCTATGGCGAGCGCTACCCGCTGGATGAGGATTTCCTGGCCGCGGTCGCCGAGATGCCGCAAGCCAGCGGCGTTGCGCTCGGCTTCGACCGGCTGGTGATGCTGGCGTCGGGCGCTGCCAGAATCGATCAGGTGGTGTGGACGCCACCGGCAGGTGAGCGATGAACAGAATTGAACGGCCCACGACATTGCGCAGCGCTGCCGACCTGGTTGCGCAGGGCCTCGCTGCGCCGTCCGACGAGGCGACGCTGGAGCGCGTGGCGCAGCGTTATGCCGTCGCGGTGACGACGCATCTCGCCGACCTGATCGACGCTGACGATCCCGACGATCCGATCGCCCGCCAATTCGTGCCGTCGGCGGACGAGTTGAAGGCGCATCCCGGCGAGCGCGGCGATCCGATCGGCGACGATGCGCATGCGCCGGTGCCGGGCATCGTGCACCGTTATCCCGATCGCGTGCTGCTCAAGCTCGTGCATGTCTGCGCCGTGTATTGCCGCTTCTGCTTCCGCCGCGAGATGGTCGGGCCGGGCAAGGACAATGCGCTGTCCGAGGAGGCGTATCGCGCCGCGCTCGCTTACATCCGATCCCATGGCGAGATCTGGGAGGTGATCCTGACCGGCGGCGATCCGCTGATGCTGTCGCCGCGGCGGTTGAAGGAGATCATGGCCGATCTCGCCGCCATCGATCACGTCAGGATCATCCGCATCCATACGCGCCTGCCGGTTGCCGATCCCCAGCGCATCACGGCGGCGCTGGTCGATGCGTTGAAGGTGCAGGGCGCCGCGACCTGGGTGGCGCTGCACGCCAATCATCCGCGCGAATTGAATGCCGCGGTACGGAGCGCCTGCGCCCGGTTGATCGACGCGGGAATTCCGCTGGTCAGCCAATCCGTGCTGCTGCGCGGGGTCAATGACGATGTGGCCACCCTGGAGGCTCTGATGCGCGCCTTCGTCGAGACGCGCATCAAGCCCTATTATCTCCACCACGGTGATCTCGCGCCGGGGACGGCGCATCTGCGCACAACCCTGGAGCATGGCCAGTCGCTGCTTCGCGCATTGCGCGGCCGGGTGTCCGGTCTGTGCCAGCCCGATTACGTGCTCGACATTCCCGGCGGCTACGGCAAGGCCCCGGTGGGGCCGCAATACCTCACTGCGGAGGATTTTGTTGAGCAGGATCATGCCGCAGGTACGCAAACCCGCTATCGTGTGATTGACTATTGCGGCGAGGCGCATCTCTATCCGCCCGCGGCCGAGTGAAGTGTCCGGCCGATTCCGCTGACACGGAGGAGCAACATGAAGAGACTTGCGATCGCGATGGGGCTCCTGATCCTCGTGACCGATGGCGCGACGTTGGCGCAGAGCACCGGCGCAAACAGCGATGCATCGATGCAGATGCAGAAGAAGCGCCGTCAGCCGCGCCCGAGCGATCTGCCCAAGGCCGAGCAGGCCGCGGAGGACAGTTCGATGAGCAATGTCAGCAAGGAAGACCGCGAGCTCGATCGCAAAATCAAGAGCATCTGCCGCGGCTGCTGAGCACGGCGAGCTTGCCGCGCGCCGATCGTGGACCGTGGCCAGGCTGAGCGGATCATGGTGCTTCGGCGTCGCGAGCCCATGCGAGCACTTCGTCGAAGCCGGGCTCCGACACGCCTCGCATGAAGGTGGCGAGCGACATCATGCCGAATGCCCTGGCGATGTCAGGCCCATCAACGGCGAGGCGTCCCTCGAGGACGGCGCGGTGGAATTCGGCGGGCGTCAGACCGTCGATCGTGTGTTCCGGCGCGGCGCCGGGGCCGGCGGCCAACGCCTCCAGCGCAATGCCGCCGTAGAACAGCCGGGCCAGCAAACGAGTCACGGCCAGCCGAGCCAAGAAGCTGCGGCTTGGCGTCCTGCCGGCGGCGACGCAGAGAACCTTCGCAAGGTCCTCGGTCGCCGCCAATTCAAAGGTCACAATGGCTAAGTCGAACAGCGGATCGTTGCAGGCTGCGAGCTCCCAGTCGATCAGCCACAGCCGCCTGCCATCGAAGATCAGGTTTCGCGGGTTGGGGTCATTGTGGCTCGAAACCAGACCGCATGGGGTCCAGGGAATGGCAGCGCGGATGCGAGCGAGGTTCTCTCTGTGACCATCCAATAGGCCGCGGGCAAGCAGGCCCGATCTGTCCAAGGTGGCGAGCACCGTGGCAACGATGTCGCCCGGCTGGTCCAGCGGCACGAAAGTCGGCGTCGACTGCAGCCGGTTGACGAGACCGCCGAGCTCTCGGACCAGTCCAGCTGTATTCCCCGGATGCTCGGACAGCGGTCGCGGATCGACGAAGTCCATAATGGCGACGCCACCCACCGGGTCGGCATAATGCACAGCGGGCGCTACGCCTGCCGCTGCCGCAATCGTCATGCAGGCAAAGCCGCGCCGACGGTGATGAACGGCCGTTCGCTCAGGCTCGACGCGCAGGACGTAGCACCGTTCCCCGATATCGACCCGACAAATCAGCGCTCCCGACACGCCGCCTTTCAGACGCCTGAAGCGAGCAGCCATGCGACCAGCGCCGAACGCTTCGGCGAGAGCGTGGCGTACGATCTCCTGCCGCGATGAGGGGATCAGGTCGAGGCATTCAACCACGTGGGTACTCCGGCTGTGGTGAGCGCGAGAGGAGAACGTCGGGCGTCGAATGCGAACCGGGCAGCCGTCGCGCGCATCGGCAACCTCGCCGGAAGCGGCGCCGGATGGCGCCGCTTTGTTCATCTGTTCGCGTTACGCCGAGCGCTCGCGCACGGACTCGTTGCGCCGTGTCCGCCGCGTGGTGACGGCGTCGGCGAGTTGCTCCAGCACCGCGACCGTCGTGTCCCAACCGATACAGCCGTCGGTGATGCTCTGGCCATAGGTCAGCGGCACGCCCGGCTTGACGTCCTGGCGACCGGCGACGAGATGGCTCTCGATCATCACGCCCATGATGCGCTGCTCGCCGGCCGCGAGCTGGCCGGCGATATCGGCGGCGACGAGCGGCTGGTTCTCCGGCTTCTTGCTGGAATTGGCGTGGCTGGTGTCGATCATCAGCCGCGCCGGCAGGCCGGCCTTGACCAGTTCGCTCGCAGCCTGCTCGACATGGGCCGCGTCGTAGTTCGGGCCGCTGCCGCCGCGCAGGATGATGTGGCAGTCTTCATTGCCGGTGGTGGCCGCGATGCCGGAGCGCCCGCCTTTGGTGACCGCCATGAAATGATGCGGATGGGCGGCTGATTTCACCGCGTCGGCGGCGATGCGGATGTTGCCGTCGGTGCCGTTCTTGAAGCCGACCGGGCAGGACAGGCCGGAGGCCAGCTCGCGATGGATCTGGCTCTCGGTGGTGCGCGCGCCGATCGCGGCCCAGGCGACGAGGTCGGCAATGTATTGCGGCGTTGTCATGTCGAGGAATTCGCATCCCGCGGGCAGGCCGAGATTGTTGACGGCGGACAGCACGTTGCGCGCCAGCCGCAGGCCCTTGTTGATGTCGAAGGAATTGTTGAGATCGGGGTCGTTGATCAGGCCCTTCCAGCCCACCGTGGTGCGCGGCTTCTCGAAATAGACCCGCATCACGATTTCCAGCCGGTCATTGAGACGCTCGCGCAAGGCGGCGAGGCGGCCGGCATAATCGATCGCGGCCTTCGGATCGTGAATGGAGCAGGGGCCGACGATGACCAGCAGGCGATCGTCAGTGCCGTTCAGGATGGCGTGGATCGCGTTGCGCGCGGCCATCACGACGCGGGTGGCGGTGAGGGTGCGCGGGATCTCACCCATCACCTCCACCGGCAGGCTCAATTCCTTGATTTCCTTGATACGAAGATCGTCTGTGGTGCTCAGCACGGCGGGCTCCTGCGTGTCTTGATGCGCACCTGCCGGCAATAAAAAAGCCGCCAGGTCTGGCGGCTTGTTCGGATATCTTGCTGCAATGTGTCAGATTGAGCGCGATCCTCCCGCCGCCAGCGAGCTGTCGTAGCTAAAGTACCAATAATAGCTGGTGGCGAGGGTGATCATGCCAGCCCTATAGCGTCCTGCCGGCGGCTTGTCATCCCGAAAATCGCAACCGCCGAGTCCCAGCCGCAGGTTCTCAGCCGCTGCGTCTCAGCCGTTGCGTGCCGCGAGTGCCATGCCGATCATCGACAGGCCGCCGAACAACAGGTTGATGCCGACCAGGAGGCCGATCGCCCACAACGCGGTGCCGGGCAGGCCGGAAATGATGATGCCGGCGATGGCGATGTCGACGATGCCGGAGATGGCCAGCCACGACCAGCGTCCCGACAATTCGCGCCGATGCTCCAGCGCGTACATGATGGTCGCGACGCCCTCGGCCAGGAAGTAGACGCCGATGACGACCGTGAGCGTCACGGTGCCCTGGACCGGCTGTGCCACCAGAATAAAGCCAGCGATGATGGCCAGCGCGGCCGACAGCAACGACCACCAGAAGCCGGGCATCCCGCGCGCCCAGAAGGTGAGCGCAAGGCCGGCGATGCCGGAGATCAGAAACATCCAGCCCAGAAAGATGGTGACTGCGAGGCTTGCGAGCGGTGTCAGGATCATCGCGAGGAGGCCGAGAACGGCGAGCAGAATGCCCTCGATGAGGAACGCCTTCCAATGCGCGCGAACTGCAGCTCCCATCTCCGACCGCATGCGTTCGAGTTCGGGGGGGATCGTGTCCTGGGGCAGGGTCATGGTCTCAACTCCGGTCAGGCGCGCTCGATGCCGCACGCTCCGGCCACGGACATGGTGCGGAACCGCCGCCCAGACAAGCACGCGAAGCGCATTTCGTTGCAACCGGGAGGCTGATATGCCGGCTCAGGCGGTCGTGCGGATCCGATTGCGGCCGAAAATGTAGATCGTCGTTGTGACAATCAATAGCGCGGCTCCGAGCAGAATGGCGGTCAGTCCGAGCGGGACGAGCACACCCGCGACATTGCGGTCGGGGTTGAGCAGCCAGTGCCGCACCGAGGTCAGGACGAAGCCGAGCCCGATGAAGCCGGCGGCGCCGCCGAGCAGAACCAGCGCCCACATCCGTCGCAACTGGCTCAGCCGCGCGCGCGCGACGTCGGTGCGCGGCGTGTGATGACGGGCCACCCGCCGCACCAGCCGCACGGCAAGTGCGATCGACGAAAAGCCGATCAGCACGCTGACGCCGCCGAGCCACAGCCGCGCCGTCGGGTCGAGACCCGAGCCTCGTTGCAGCATCAGCAGCGGGTAGTCGAACGCGGCATGCAGCGCCACCGGCGCTGCCAGCACCAGGACCCAGCTCGACCACCGCGCCCAGTCGCGGTTGTGGCGATGGGCGCCCAGCGCCGTCCCGGTGCGGGCGATCGCCAGATACGCACCGGCGATAATGCCGAGTGCGCCATGGAACGGCACCGTGAGGATGCTGCGCAGCACGGCCAAGGACCGCCACATCTCGGCGTGCTGGACGAGATAAGCGAGGTTTTCGTAAGCGGCGAAGCCGAGGCCGACCGCCGCGCCATAGAACACCGTATCCATGGCATTGCCGAACTGCCGGCGCCGCGACGACATCGCCGCGATCACGGCGATCTTGGCAATCTCCTCGGGGATCGACACGCCGAAAATGGCCCGCACCAGCTGCGCCATCCACGGGTTGTCCAACTGCAGTCCAACGTCGCGAAACGGCGCCCTGACGATGCCGAGCAGCAGCACGCTGGCCGCGCCCAGCAGGAAAGCGGTCCAGATCTTGAGCGGCGGTCCAGCATTGTCGCCGGCGGCAACCACAAGCCACAGGATCAGGAGCGCCGGGGCAATGGCAGCCGTGCCAATGACGGTCGGAATGGCTTCAATCAGGTTCATCTGAAATGGCAAATAGGCCGTGTTGTCCGAACATCCAATGCCGCCTGGGGACCCAATCGCGGTTCCCATGCGCAGCTGGACGGTGATGTGAGCTGCGCGCGGCGGGCAACGGTCGGCGGCAGCGGGGCCGCCGGATCGAGATGGCCAGCTGTCAGGTCGTCGCCGGGCCCCGCGTCAGGCTGAGTTCGTGGTTTGACGCGGCCACGCGGCGAAGGGTTCAACAATTGCGGCAGATGCGCGTGGTGCGCGGGGCGGGACTGTCCCCCTCCCGCCGGGAAGGCGGCTCGCGCTGGCTGTCGCCTGCGGTCGCATCGGAACGGCTGCTCGGGGGGATTTCCGCCGTCGTCGGCTTCTCGACACAGCTCAGCCGCGGCACCGGATCGGCGACGCGCCTGCATTCGAGGCCTTCGGCAAAGGCAGACTGGCCGACCGCACATGCAATCATGACAATAGGAAGAAGTTTCATCGTGCCCCTCGCAGTTTACGCTTACGTCTAGCGGCTCCAGCGGAGCCCGTCATGCAGGCATCGCGCCGGTGGCGCGGATCGGCAATACCCGCCTTATTTCGCCCCGAAAACGTGCAATTTTTAGGCGCGCTTTTGCGCAAATTCAAATATCGCGCGTAATCCGGCGGTGCTGTTCGCAGGCAGGCGGGCGGACTCGACGGTCTTGATGTGAGGCAGGGATCGTGGTCGGTTGCCGGGATGATCTCGCCGCCTGCCTCCCGTGCTTCGCAAGTCTCGCTGCCTCGCTACCGCCGCGTCTGGGTCGACGATGCCGTGGCCGCGATCGAGGCTGATCAGTGCCGGACAGCTGATACGCATCTGATCCGCCTCATCGTGCCGGCGCTGGCGGGCATCGACATTTACCTGAAGGACGAATCGACGCATCCGACCGGCAGCCTGAAGCATCGGCTCGCCCGCTCGCTATTTCTCTATGCGCTCTGCAATGGTCACATTCGCGAAGGCACGCCGGTGGTCGAGGCGTCCTCGGGGTCGACCGCGGTGTCGGAGGCCTATTTCGCGCAGATGATCGGCGTGCCGTTCTATGCGGTGATGCCGCGCACCACCTCGCCTGAGAAGATCGCGGCGATCACCCATTATGGCGGCAATTGCCACCTGATCGATGATGGCTGGGCGCTCTATGCCGAGGCGGCTGCGCTCGCGGCGCGGCTCGGTGGTCATTACATGGATCAGTTCACCTTCGCCGAGCGCGCCACCGATTGGCGCGGCAACAACAATATCGCCGAATCGATCTTCAACCAGCTGCAGGGCGAGCGCTGTCCACTGCCGGAATGGATCGTGATGGGCGCCGGCACCGGCGGCACGTCGGCGACCATGGGCCGTTATTTGCGCTATCGCCGTTATCCCACGCGGCTCTGCGTCGCCGACGTCGAGCATTCCGCCTTTTTCGATGCCTTCTGCTCGGGCGATGTCCGGCAGACCTGCGAGAGGCCGTCCCTGATCGAGGGCGTCGGCCGGCCGCGTTGCGAGCCGTCCTTCGTGCCGGGGGTAGTCGACCGCATGATCAAGGTGCCGGACGCGGCCTCGATCGGGGCGATGAGCGTGCTGACAAGGCGGCTGCGCCGGCCGGTCGGCGGCTCGACCGGGACCAACTTCCTGGCGCTATGCCGGCTTGCCTCCGAGATGCGCGAGGCCGGTGTGATCGGATCGGTCGTGACGTTGATCTGCGACTCTGGCGAGCGCTACCGCCAGACCTATTACGATCCGCAATGGCTGGCGGCGCGCGGCCTCGATCCGGCCCCCTATGACGCGGCGCTGTCCGCTTTTCTCGACACCGGCGCGCCGCTCCGCCTCGCCATTCCCGACGCCGTCAATCCGCGAAGTGACTGAAGGGCGGCGGGAGTCGCCGGGGGCGCCGAAGCGGCGCGACGGCGACCTTAGGGGACCGCCAATGCCCGGCCTTGTGCGAGATCCCTGATCTGGATCAACGAACGACCGGCCGAACTGGGCTTTGGTCCGCCCTCGCAACAGACCATTGAACGCTTGCGGAAACTCCGGTCTTTGCGCCGCGGGCAGGGGAAGGACGATCAGGTGATGAACTACGACAGCTATTTCGACCGCGCGCTCGACCAGTTGCACCAGGAGCGCCGCTATCGTGTGTTCGCCGATCTCGAGCGCCTCGCCGGCCGCTTTCCCCGCGCGATCTGGCACGCACCCGACGGCCCCAAGGACGTCGTGATCTGGTGCTCCAACGACTATCTCGGCATGGGCCAGCACCCGAAGGTGATCGGCGCCATGGTCGATGTGGCCGCGCGCATGGGCACCGGCGCCGGCGGCACCCGCAACATTGCCGGCACCAACCATCCGTTGATCGAACTGGAGCGCGAGCTCGCCGACCTCCACGGCAAGCAGGCGGCGCTGGTGTTCACGTCGGGCTATGTCTCCAACGAGACCGGCATCTCGACCATCGCCAAGCTGCTGCCGAACTGCCTGCTGCTCTCGGACGCGCTGAACCACAATTCGATGATCGAGGGCGTGCGCAAGGCCGGCACCGAGAAGCAGGTCTGGCGGCATAACGATATCGCGCATCTCGAAGAGCTGCTGCGGGCAGCCGATCCGGACCGTCCCAAGCTGATCGTGTGCGAAAGCCTGTATTCGATGGATGGCGATGTCGCGCCGCTGCATCGGATCTGCGATCTTGCCGAGCGTTACGGCGCCTTGACCTATGTCGACGAGGTCCATGCCGTCGGCATGTACGGCCCGCGCGGCGGCGGCATTGCCGAGCGCGATGGCGCGATGGCCCGGATCGACATTCTCGAGGGCACGCTGGCCAAGGCGTTCGGCTGCCTCGGCGGCTACATCGCCGCCAACGCCAATCTGATCGACGCTGTCCGGTCCTATGCACCCGGCTTCATCTTCACCACGGCGCTGCCGCCGCCGGTCTGCGCCGCCGCGGCCGCGGCGATCCGCCACCTCAAGACGTCGCAATGGGAGCGCGACCGGCACCAGGATCGGGCTGCCCGGCTCAAGGCCGTGCTGAATGCCGCGGGCCTGCCGGTGATGCCGTCCGACACCCATATCGTGCCGGTGCATGTCGGCGATCCCGAGAAGTGCAAGACGGCGTCCGACCTGCTGCTCTCCGAGCACGGCATCTACATTCAGCCGATCAACTATCCCACGGTGCCACGGGGGCTGGAGCGGCTGCGGATCACCCCGTCGCCCTACCATGATGACGGCCTGATCGACGCGCTCGCCGAGGCGCTGGTCGACGTCTGGGACCGCCTCGGTCTCGCCCGCGCGCCGCAGGCGCTGGCCGCCGAATAGGCCTGTCCCAGCTGACTGTCACGCAGCCCTGTCAGTTTGATCTGCCGCAATGCCGCCCGCGCTCGCGCGGGCGTAGTCTTTTGTGATCGGGGAACAAGCCGGCTCGGCCGGGCCCGGCCGGCAAACAGGCGAGGCAGCCCATGGCCAAGATCATTGAAGCGCTGCTGGAAGAGCACGGCAATATCGAGAAGCTGCTCGCGGTGCTCGAGCACGAGCTCGATCTGTTCGACCACAACCGGCGGCCGGATTACGACATATTGCAGAGCATCATCGCCTATTTCGAGGACTATCCGCAGCGCTGTCACCATCCCAAGGAAGAGATGATCTTCAGCAGGCTGCGCGAGCGCGATCCGGCGGCGGCCGCGACCTATGGCGACGTCGACGACGAGCATGAGAGCGAGGCGCAGCGGTTGCGCGGCTTTGCCGATGCGGTGAACGCGGTGCTGGCGGACCAGGAGATCCTGCGCGAGAGTTTCCACGCCGCGGTCCACCAGTTCATCGACAGCCAGCGCGAGCACCTGCGCAAGGAGGAGACGCTGCTGTTTCCGGCGGCCCTGCATGCGCTGCGGGCCGAGGACTGGGCCGACATCGACGCCCGCATGTCCGACGAGAAGGATCCGCTGTTCGACGGCGACGTGGCGGAGAAATTCCACAACCTCGAACGGACCATATTGCGCTGGGAGCAGGAGGCCGAGCAGGCCCGCCTCGCGGCCGCCAAGTGACATCCTGAAGTGACATCCTGTCTCACCGGCGCTTTGTCTCAATTGCGCCGGGCAGGCAGACCATTATAGTTGCCCATGGGGCAAGGCACTCTTCTCGGAGTTGGCTATGACCGCTTTGAATACTGGGCTCGAGCCGGTCCGGAGCTCGATGGCCAGAGGCGCCGCGGATGCGGCCGCCAAACCGGCGCAGATGCCGATGTCGCGGCAGAACGCGTTCGGCAGCCACGGCTATGACATGTATCCGCAGGAGCTTGTCCGGCTGTCCGGCTGCCAGGAGCTCAAGCTTCGGCGCGAGAAGAAGCGCGCCTTGGTGCTGAGCTGACTTGGTGCTGAGCTGAGGCCAAGCCGCTCCGCCACCACGTGACGGTGTGCCGGCGGCATCTCGGTTGCGGTGCTCGGCGCGTGAGATCGTTTTCATTCACGCCATCAGCGTTAACGCATCATTAACCAGGTCGCGCGACCCTGTTCGCATGCTCCCCCAGGAGTGCGACGGAATCGGACGGCCGGAGCCGACAGTCGCGACAAGAGGCCGGCGGCGTAACGCCCGCCGGCCTTTTTGCTGATCGATCGGCAAACTCAACGCAACGGCCATGGCCATCGCCAAAGCGCTCAGTTGCGCCGTGCCAGCGAACGTAGAAAACCCTGGTATTCCTCGTTCAGCTCCATGTCGACGGCGGGCGCCAGTCTCAGCAGCGCATTCGCGATGAAGGCCTGGTCGTTGCGCGGCTCCTCCAGCACCTCGCGGAGGACCGGGACGTTGTCCTCGATGTGATGCAGGAAGGCGACGCCTTTTTCTGCGGTCTCGGTCCAGCGCGCCCGCGTCCATTTCGCCAGCGGGTACATGACCTCATGGATGAAGTTGGATTTGCGCGCCTTCTCGAAGAAGCGCAGGCCAGCGCTCCAATACTCCTTGGCGCGGAGCGGGGGCGGCGGCAGGTCGCCGGCCAGCATCTTCTTGCCGGCCTGTCCGACGAAGTCATCCAAGGTGGTCGGTGCATCGATCGTGGCGCGGAAGTGCCACAGCGCGAACGAGCCCGGGAAGTCGGTGCCCATCTGAGCGAGCAGCGCGGTCTCGACCTGGTCGAGCGCAGCCTTGTCGCCCTTCAATGACGCCGTCATGGCGAAGGCGAACAGCGCGTCATTGCCGACCTCGTGCACGCCGCCGGTCTTCAGCTGTGCGGCGGACAAAGCAGGCGTGCTGCCATCTGCGGGCACCGTGGCCTCGCCGGCGCGCTGCGCCTTGATGAAGGCGGTGATCTCGAGCCAACCCATCAGGTTGGCAATGAAGGCCTCGGGATCGACATGCACGATCGCGAGATTGAGCGGCTCCTTGCGCGTTCGCAGCTCCGACATGTCGGTCATCTCGCACTCCGTGGCTGTCGCTCGCCGGCCTGTCCGCTGCGATGTCAGCTTTCTGACATCGCTGGGGCGCCGGCGAGACGTGCAGAGGAGGGCAGCAAGAAGGGTGCCATGACATCAGCGTCTTGCGGGCTTCCGACCGCGCCGGAACGAGTCTTGCTGGGGCTGCTTGCGATTCGACAATTGGCAACGGAGCTTCGCCCCGCATGTTCACCCGGGTCTGCAAGGCCGACACGATCGATGAAGGCGGGATGCGTCTCGTCATCGCCGATGCCCACCTCATCATCCTCGCCTGGCCCGACGATGGTGAGCTCAAAGCGTTCCAGGGCGTGTGCCCCCATACGGCGGCGCCGATGGCCGAGGCCGGCTTTGACGGCCGTGTGCTCAGCTGCCCTGTGCATCACTGGACCTGGGATGCGCAGACCGGTCTGCCGCTGCACCCGCAGGAAAGCGCGCTGGCTGCCTATCCGGTCAAGGTCGAGGACGGGGTGGTCTATATCGACACCGATGGCATCTCTCCGTCGTTCGCCGCACGCTGAGCCGCGCCGTTCAGGTCGGGGACGACGCGCACGGGCCGCTTGCCCGGCCGACCAAACGCCTCTATACGTTCGGCGCGCGCGGCGCGGAATCATCCTCGATGGTTCAGCCGGCCTCGCAGATCTCAGCCTTAACCCGCTGATTTGCTGAAGGTTTTGCCAAGAACGTGCAAACGGCGATGACGCCGGGGCCGATGGTCTCGCTGCATCGTGCGTCTTGCTCCCTTCGTCTATCGGTTAGGACGCCACCCTTTCACGGTGGAGAGAGCGGTTCGATTCCGCTAGGGAGCGCCAGCAAAATCAATCGCTTAGCTCAGTTGCGCAAGATCGTGTCCAACAACCGTCCAATATACGGCCTTGGACAGATGCGGACGATGAAGGCCTGCAGCTCCAGTTAGACGAGATTTCCCAGCTTCAGCGGACATGGGATGAGACAGCCTAATTTGCGTCAGCCGATCGCATTGCGCGGCTGATCTGCCGCCGATTCGGCTCGAAGCCCGTGGTCAAGACCGGCATGTTCGTGCCGCCGCAAATGCGCAAGCGCGGCGCCAACGGCCGGTGGATCTATCGCCCGCCGACAGAGGCGGAGATTAGGGATTACATCCATGGAGAGGCTTGGTGATGCCGCCTCGACACGCGGCGCAGGAATGTCGTAGGCCGCCTGGTCGCCCTGAAGCTCCGCGGAAGTTACAAGAGAGCGCAAAGCCCACTTTCGGTAGAAGCAGCGTCCAGATATGTTTTCGGTTCGAAACTAGGCCGGCAAACTCTATGGCAGACGAAAATATAGAAGCTTCCTCGGCGGATCTGTTGATCGCCAGCATGTTGATCGACGTCGCGTCGATGGCAAGACATCTCCGCGGCGCGTTGAAGGTGCTCTTGGCGTCGCCACAGGTGGATCAAGCAACCCGTGCAATATGCCAGGAATGGCTTACATCGTTTGATGATGCGCACGCTTCTTATGAGAAGGAAATTCGCAAATTTATCGCCTCGGTAAAACGTCCGGAGTCGGCGAATGGTTGATCCGAATTCGGGCGACGACGCGTTTCTGAAGGCGCGGCTTAACCAGCTCGTGAGCGAGGCATTGAAAACCGGTGGTTCCGATGGCACATCAGGCGGCATGGAACCTCGCGTCGCAAAGTTGGAAGCCGCAGTCGAGCACATCCAGAAGGATGCGAGCGACATAAAGGTTGACCTTCGCACGCTCCGAGATAACGCTAGAACTGACTTTCGCATCCTATTTGGCGCGATCATCGCCGTCGCTCTGGGGCTAGCGGGCCTGATGGCGCGCGGCTTCCATTGGCTCTGACTCCAAGATTGCGCTTAAGCCTCATGCGTTATGCTGTGGCAGCACCCGTGTCACCGGCGCCTGATTGCCCGGCTCAAGGATGCCGCTCCGGGAACGCGGCCGGGACGAAGTGCGCGTTCGTCGGCACGGAGATGATGGCCGTCATTGTGCAATCGTAGCCAATGCGCACGGCTGGGCAACCGCATGACCGACGAAGCACGAATCGAAGACCTTGAGCGGTATCTGATCGAGATGGTGAGGCCAACGCTGATCGAGTTTGAGGCCAATCCATCATCTCGGCGCCACGCCGACGTCAAATGCGTGGTGATAGCGCACGCATTTGACTATCTAGAAAATCCCCGAGCTCCTCAAGTGCGCCGGAATGCTTTTAAGCATCAGCCAGCCGATTTCCAGATAGTAAATTAGGTTGCGCACGCATCTAAGCACGTGGAGACGGACGGCGGTGCCGTCGCGGAGTTGGTAGGAATTGAGGTTGGCGTAGTCTCCGGGGTGATCAACCTCGAATCATCCGGCGTTGAAGCGTCGGACTGGAGACTACGCCATGAACAAGCTTACCACGAAGCCCG
>Ga0272443_10000120_pt1 | contig 146815 bp, 149 predicted proteins | sample SSMAcet12_FD_193581 | JGI IMG/M metagenome (GOLD analysis project Ga0272443, IMG submission 193581) | Marine sediment archaeal communities from Little Sippewissett salt marsh, Falmouth, MA, United States - SSM-Acet-12 | ecosystem: Environmental > Aquatic > Marine > Wetlands > Sediment ... | reverse complement strand
TTCCAGGCCACATCACTATCCAAGAGAACTTTCAGATGCAATAGTGTTCAAGATCCTGGAATACAGATAGAAACACAGGAGGTGTGCAGAGGTGATCCATCATCTTCTGAAAAGGGATGATATTGAGGTTTCCCTCTCCTCGGTGAAAAGAACCTTGAAGCGATATGGGATGACGAGGTATTCGAAATGGAAGAGATGGCATGTATATCCTTCCAGGCCCCTTCCTGAAAACCCTGGCATCCTGGTGCGAATGGATACGGTACACAGGATGGTGGGTCACTTGTATGTATATACGCTGTTGGATGTGAGATCCCGGTGGGCGCATGCGGAAGCCTGCGAACGGATTGGTGCAGGCAGGAGCGTGGAGTTCGTGCGGACGGGAAGATGTATTCTTCCTTTTTCCATCCGGACTCTGCAGACAGACCACGGATCCGAGTTCTCCAAGTGGTTCACGAGGCAGATGGTGGCAGACGGGATTCAACACCGGCATTCCCATGTGAGGCGTCCCACGGACAACGGACATCTGGAGAGATTCAACAGAACGCTCCAGGAAGAGTGCCTGGACCGGGTTCCGGATACCTTGGCCGCATACCGGAGGGAGATTCCTCGGTATCTAGACTGGTACAACACCAAGAGACCCCATATGGGGCTCAAGATGCAGTCTCCGAAGGATGTGCTCAGGGAGTATGAGTGTTGCGAAGCTATTGACTAGAAAACAGAGAACAGGTGTGCTCCCCGCGCTGGACGATGTTAGAACCTGTTTTGCGATTAACTGGATTAAGCAGAGATAGGAACTTGAATTTTCTGCCTACCAGCAGAAAACTGCACCGCGGTTCTTGGAAGTTTTATAATCTTAAACACAAAATTTCTCTTTGCAGCGTCAAGAACTTCTACACCAACTACATATTCATTTCTGTCATAGTCAACAATAATACCCTTCGCCATCTCGCGGGTTTTATACACTTTCTTATCACTAAACTCGACGTACATGGCGTCTACGTTTTTATCGTATCGTTGTTTAATTTTCATAAAAAGTGGTGATTAGTTTAATTTTATTCCCTTCAGGTCTATATACAACTATAAGCTTCTTATTTCTCGTATTATGCGTGGCTCGTATAACTTTATCTCCTTGAGGAATCCTTTCTTCTGCGTCTAATACCGCCTCTTCGACTTGTTTCTTTCTTATTCCTCGCCGTGCCATTTGCTCCAAGATATGTCTACTGTATTCAAAGTTACTTTTTGCCATATCATTTTCTTGAGCCAATTTTACTATATCACATAATAATTGTCCTAACAATCTTAATTATTCACCATATGGGACGTAGTTGGAACGGAGATTAAGGGAAAATCTTAACTTTCAGAATTAATAATTCTTATATAATAGGCACTATCTCCATATAGGGTGTAATTACCTTCTGCGTCCATTCCGGCAAAAACTTCTACCTCTTTTCCTATATCATCAGAAAGAAATACCGTCCTCTCACCTGAAGGAAAGAGGGTTTTGCCCCGGGGTCCACGAGTGGCTTCCATTTCGGGCGTGGGATCTCCTCCGAGATCTGTAATAATCCAACGTCCATCCACTGAGATTTTACAAACTCCATCATGGTCGCAAGCTCTATCAACAGCAGTTATCTTCCCTGACCAAGGACCTTGTGTGACATCGTTAGATGAATTAAATACTACATAAACAACAACAAGCACGACTAGTATAATAATTACCCCCCATATAATTCTTTTCATGTTTTTATTATACCAAAAACCAAACAAGCCCCAAATCCTACGCGGGATATAAAAAAATAACTAGATTTTATCTAGTTATTTAGGGGGCTCCCCGCGCTGGACGATGTTAGAATCTGTTTGGTAGCTGTGTAGAGATTAAGTTAATCCATGGACTTATAATCAACCTTAACCCACGTTGCTCTTGGTTTGAGATAATTCCGTACTTCCTGGTGAGCGGGATGATCACCGTATCTCTTTATTGCATCTTCGTTCTCAAAAGAGGATACCTGCGCAAAATCGTACCGTCCATCTCCAGCTTCTTTTATTTGTTTACCCACCTCCCAATCAATAATCTCTGGAATCTTATTCTTTAAGTCTCTCAGCATCTGTATGCCTTTTTCTTTTTCTTCTTCAGGAATGCCAGGATTAAATTTGAAAAGAAGTATATGTTTAATCATATAAAAAGTATACCAAAATATAAGAGGTTCTAATCCGACTAGGGGGTATAAAAAATAACTAGATAAAATCTAGTTATTTTGGTCGCTCCCCGCACTGGACGATGTTAGAACCTGTTTGATACTTAATCCTTTGCGATAACCCCTGCCTTCAGTAGCTTTTCATACTTTTCTGGAAGATTTCGATAAATGTATTCTATTAGCTTTCCCCTACCTCTTACTTCTGGAGAAATGTCATTTTCTTTTAAGAATGAAGTTATTTTCTCTATAGCCTCCTTCTTTCATCTTCAACAAGAAGTTCTACTTCTGCTAAAGAATATCCAAAATTCATAGAGTCTATATCTATTCTGAATTCTCTCCTCCTATACGTTCTTCGTATAGTTATAATTGGTGCAAAAGGCTTATATCCAGTATTTCTTAAATCTTCTTCAAAACTACCGGATGTAGGAATACCCAATCTTTCTCTTATATCATTCTCATTTTCAAGTTCTTCGTACTGATCCATTACTCTTCTGTTTATAGCAACGCCTTCATTTTTTGTATACTTGAGTTCCCATTCTCCATTTCTTTCACGAAGCCAGACATCTTTACTTGTTAAATCATGAGTATCTGTGTCCCAATACACATCTTTTATTTCTTTTTCTTTTATAAACTCAGAGCTATGTACAAGCTTTTCTTTATTCTCCTCCGTTAGCGGAATTTTTACTTCTATTTCAATCATGTTTTTCTTTGAATTCCTTAGAATAATACTTCACAAATTTACCCCTGCTTTTCGCATACTCTATCTCTTTTTTGGTTGATTCCCCTATATATTCACCAACGTCTATAACAAAAATACCGTCAGACATATCAATCTTATCAAGGTGTAAATTCCACAGGTGTTCCGCTGTCTTGGGAGAATATTCAATCCCCTCTGCCTTGCTATAAAACGCTGGAGAGAGAACGATTTTTCCGTCCATTGTTAGTTTTCTTCCTGTTTCTATAAATTCATCTTTGAATCTAGTGCTTCCAGATAGAGTTATAATTTCTCTTTTCATATGAAGAGTATAGCAAGAATTAAAGAGGTTCTAAATCCTATGCGGGGTATAAAAAAATAACTAGAATTTTCCTAGTTATTTGAGGGGCTCCCTCTGGTGGACGAGTTCAGAAGTCTTAACTGGGTTAAAATTAAAAGAGATATTGAAGAATTTATGGTTTTAGAAAAATTTAGAACTTCAGAACTAATTTGTTAGAATCCTTCTATGGATGAAAAAACATTAAAACTACTGGTTGATTTACATATCAATAATAAGAGACAAGGACCTGGCTCTGACGAAATTGTTAGAGAGATTTTAAGTATTCTTAAAATAAATAATAAATCAGAATTGGAAATAGCTGATATTGGTTGTGGGACAGGAACTTCTTCAATTGAAATTCTAAAAAATACCAACTCTAAAATTACCGCGGTTGATTTTTTACCTGAATTTTTAGAAAAATTAAATACAGAAGCTAAAGAGCAGGGATTAGATAGTCGTATAAAAACCATTGAAGCAGATATGACGGATCTGCCATTTAACAATGAACAGTTTGATGTAATTTGGGCAGAGGGCGCTATCTACAACATAGGTTTTGAAAAAGGAGTTAAGGAATGGAAGAAATTTCTCAAAAGGGGTGGGTATATGGTCCTTACAGAAATTACTTGGCTTAAAAAAGATATACCAGAAGAGATTAAAAGACATTGGAATAAAGAATATCCAGAAATTGATTTTGCAGATAATAAAATAAAAATTCTAGAAAAAAACGGATTTGAAATGGTTGATTACTTTACCTTACCAGAGAATTGTTGGATTGATGAATACTATACCCTGCTTGAAAATGAATTTGGTGATTTTTTGAATAGAAATGATAATACTGAGGAAGCAAAAGCTATAGTTGATGAAAACAAAAAAGAGATTGAGCTTTATAAAAAATATAAAGATTGTTTAAGTTATGGGGTTTATATCGCTAAAAAAGTTTAAGCCTTGATACTTTACTTTGCTTTACAAATACTCACCACATGGGACGTAGTTGGAACGAGCATAGAATGGGAAAGCACGGGTTTTAACCCATGCTTTGATGTTTAATAAATTGACGAAATCTTTTAATTTGTTCTTTGTTCTTAAAACCAAATAATTCTTTCCATGCACGTTTTCTACAATAATATGTTACGAATATTGTGAGTAACACCGATACTGTCAGAATAAATATACGAGTTGATCCTTGAGTGTTTAGTCCAACAATCGTAACAATCGGGAGTGCAAAAATAAAAAACAAACCAAGTAATGTCCATTTCATAGCTTTATCCTTATATAATTTGTAAAAATGATTTTTCTACAAAAAAAATAACATGTTATGTGCTATTCGTCAATAGGGGCTCACCAAGTGGGACGTAGTTGGAATAGATATCGAAAATCAAAAATAGAGACCATCTTACGATAGTCTCTTTAATTAATTGAATTTTCTCAAATTTTGATCCCGAAAAGGAATATCTCATCGGAATCTGATGCCTTTACGCGATTGATTTCTTGATCTTCTGAAAGTTCATATACAATACCCGAAGACGTCATGTACCTTCCAACTTCACGCTTTTGAGAAAATCCCCTACTCTTAAAAAAATTGTCCAATGCTATTGCTGTTTCCAAGAGTCTTAATGTTTCCTTTTCTGTAGCTAATCGAAAACCCTCTGCTTTTAGAAGATCTTCAAAATCCCATCTTTTAGAATAAAGCATCGCAAATATTTTATTTGCTTTCATCTTTCCCTCTTTTTGGTTGTTAATAAATTAAAAAGTTTAACTAACGACAAAATACCACGTTATGTGGTATTCGTCAATAGGGGCTCCCCGGGTAGGATTCGAACCTTTTATATACAATGTGCCCTTGAGAGGAATCGAACCTCTATTTCAAGCTCCGGAGGCCTGCGTCCTATCCGTTGAACGACAAGGGCTTTTCGGTCCCAGTATCCCTAAAATAAGCACAGGAAGCAAGTATGCCCCACAGTACCCATAGCATGAGTTTCCCAGACTGGAGCGTCCAGAGAAAATGGTCGAAAAGTCCGAATATGAGGGGAACGGAAAAGAGCGCTAAGAGCTCGTACTTTTTTCTTTGCAGGGCTTTATACGAAGGGATGAGAAGAAGCAGTACGAGATAGGCAGATCCCAGTACCCCGATTTCCGAAGCAGACAGGAGGTAAAGATTGTGGACCGGCTGGTGATTGCTCAGGCGTTTTATACCCTTCTGCTCATACAGGCCCAGAGATTCGGATATCGCGACTTGATTTCCCATACCCGCGCCCCAGGGCTTCTTCTGGAGCGTGGAGAGGCCTATTTCGTTGTACAGGATTCTCAGATTTACGGACGGCTCCGTACGGGAAAGGGATGCCCGCGGCACGACTGCCCACCCCAGAGACGCGAGGATGAAAACTCCCGTGAGAAAAAGGAGCGTAAAGAGCCTTCCGAACGTTTTCCACTCTCTTTTTATGAAAAGCAGGAAAAGTAGCAGGCATGAGGAAATAAGTACCGTGATCCATCCGGATCGGGAAAAGGACAGGGCTATTCCCGTTCCTATGAGAAAAACTCCCCCGGACAAGATGCCGAGATGGATGAGGCTCTTACGGGGAGACGGGGGGTTGCGAAATCTCCATACGAACAAAGCAAGTAGAGACACGAAACCCGCGGCGAGGAATCCCGCGAGAATATTGGCGTGCGGAAGGGTTCCATAGGCCCGCAAAAACAGGCCGTCCCCGATCCATACCCGTCCTACGTTCTCCGTGAAGAGGGATATCGGAGATTCTCCGAGAAGTTGCAATCCCAGGCTGCGGTTGTATCGGAACTGGAAAACGGAGAGGAGCGCCTGGAAGGCGGCTGAGGTTCCCAGAGCGGCCAGAGCCGCCGGCAGGCTCAGGATCTCATCCTTGAAGGCAAGGATGAGAGACGAGGCCGCAAAGAGGATGAACGCAAGTCTTGAAACCTGGACGAAGGCCGTAGCGGGAAGGGGGGCGGAGAAAGCCGGGAGGAAAGCTAGAAAAACGAGGGGTAGCGTCCAGCGGAAAATTCTGAAGATTTTTCTCAGTCCCAAAGCCCAGATAGAGCAAGCGGCGAAAAACAGCAAAAGGATGTCGGTTCCGTAAAGGAATAGAGACGTGATCTCGTCCACTGTTCCCGCAGGAGCCGACAAAAACTTCTTGGTCCCGAAGGGTATGGAGACAAGAAGCAGTAATGCCAGAATTTTGAGGGCATTGTGTTTTTTCATCTACAAAAGAAGCTCGGCAAAGGAATAAATGATTGCCGCCACGAATACGACATAAAATACGAGGGCTAGGTTCCGAAAACGATGCGAAACGAAGTGCCTGCGCCACATGGATATGATGAACATGGATTCAAGGGATACGAAAAGCCCTCCGGCAAAGCTCATGACTAGGAAAAAGTCTTGGAGGCCTACAAGATACAGGCCGAGAGGCACAATTGTAGGCACAAGAGCCGAAGCGAGCCACGGCATACCCGCATCGTAATTCAAAATGTCCCTTACGTTTGTTCCAAGCATTACAAAAGACGTGAACAGGGCGAAGAACCCCAGCCCAGCCAGGGAGGCTTTCATCCACACCGGCAGAAGAAGAAGTCCTCCCAAAGTATCTGGGGTTATTTCGGGAGCTATGCGAAATACCCCAAGAATGAACACGAGGTAGACGAACGCCGGAAGAAGCGTTCCTGCTGTTATAACAGTACTTATCTTGAAGCGCGGCTTTTTTATCTTGCGATACATGGCCGTAGCTTCGGATACCGCCGACCTTCCTGAAAAGGAAAAGAGGAGGGGGCCGAAAGGTAATAATATAAGACCCAGGGAAAGGGTTTCCTTTTCCGGCAGGGAGATTTCTCCCGGAGACCCGAATCCGAAAACCAAAAGGAGCACCACAATGGAAAGGATGCAGGCGGTCCCTATGACCTCTGCAAATCCCAGGTAATGCGGCTTCAGGAAGAAGAACAGGGATCCGAAGGCCCAGAACGTCATGACAATCAAGGTCTCTGGAATGTCTACGACGAAATTGGCAAAGGAGGGCATGAGGGCCAGGTAGGCGACGAGGCCGAACAGGAGCCCCCCGAGGGCGGTGACGGAAGCCAGGGGAACCAGGTTTTTATAAAAGTATTTGCGGATGAGAAACAGGAATTCATGGCGCCCTTCCTGTCTCTCCATGAGTTGGGCGTACATCCGATATACGAATCCGTAAAGGATGGCGAACGCGAAAAGATACACAAGCCCCGCAGTGAAACCGATGCGGCTGAATACATACGGCAAAGAAAAAACGCCGGCACCGATAATCGAGCCCGCAATGATACTTGCAAGGAAAAAGAAGGATTTATGCATTGTTCAAGCGGAAAACACCGTATCGCCTTCTCTGACTTTTTTGCCGACTTTGATAGCGATTTCCTGGCCCTTCTTGGCTTTTTCTACCGGCTGGTGATCGAGTTGCATCGATGAGATGGTTTCGGAAAAATCCGTGGTAGCGCCCTTGAATTCCACCTTGTCTCCCACAGCGACGGAAGCTGAGCACTTCACGACTGCCACGCCGATCCCTCCGAAAAAATGGGTTACCTCCCCGATGGGCTTCTGTTTTGTATCGTTCATATGTTTTTAAAATATACGACCTTTGCCCCCATTCCTCTCTTCTTCCTCGTGGATTAGTTTTATAACCTTTTCAACCAAATCTTTGGGATTTTTTGAAAAAACGATTTTCCCCGGTCCGCGGTGGGACGTTTCTACGATCTCGCGGATGCGATCCGCAGTGCCACCGCTGCCCTCAAGTATGCCAATGGGCTTTTTGTCCTCGAAAGCGACAGTGAATTCATTCAGCGTTCCAATCCTCCCGCATACGATAATAACGGCATCCGACGAGCGCGTGAGGAGGAGATTCCGGCCCGAATAGTTGAAACCGGTGTAGACAATAACATCGTGATAGTCGTAAGGAAGCTTGTAGGATTTTATATGAGCCTCCCGGGAAACTGCGGGCGAAAGCCCGATGACCATTCCGCCTTCTTCCTTTGCCCCCTTAGCCGCCCAATGCGGCATGCCTGTCGTGGCCCCCGTTACGAGCACCATCCCCTGCTTGGCTATTTCCCGCCCGATAGCTTCGGCGTTCTCATGGGATCCCTCGGAACAAAAGCCCGTCTCACTGGCCCCTGAAACGCATATCTTATACTTCGGAAATTGTGATGGGATTTTCTTCTTCATGAACCTCTTGATTATAACACCACGGAATCCCCGTACGAAGGAACTTCGGCGGAAACCGCAAATTCGTCCCGAATCTTATGGGAAAGGGATTCGGCCTGATCCTCCTCCCCCTGGACCACGAAAGCCTTCTTGAGTGAAAGTCTCATGGGATATACCCATTCCAGAAGTCCGATCTGGTCTGCGTGGGCGGAGTACGCCTGAACCGAGGACACTTCGGCTCTTATGCGTACCTTCTCTTCCATGATAGTAGCCTCCCCGGCGCCTTCCAGGATCTCTCTTCCAAGGGAGCCTTGTACCTGGAATCCCACAAAAAGGATGGTCGTGGAGGGATCCGGGAGATACCTTTTCTCATGGCGGAGAATCCTTCCTCCTTCAGACATGCCTGATCCGGCGATAATGATCTTGGGAGGATCCACTTTGTCTATTTTTCTGGACTGGTAAGAGGTCTGGGTGAGTTCAAGTCCCGGAAAATTGAATATGGCATCTCCCCCGTGAATGAGCCTGATGGCGGACTCCTTGAAAAAGTCTTTGTCTTGGGAGTATTTCTTATACACACCCGTAAGCTTTATGGCGAGGGGGCTGTCCAAGAAAACCGGGATCTGGGGTATGCGCTTGTTTTCCACAAGGGCGTTCAGGTCAAAGAGCATCTGTTGGGTTCGCTCCAGCGCAAAGGAAGGAATAAGGAGGGTTCCTTTTTTCTTCACCAGGCTTTCCACGACATCTTCCAAAAAATCCCTGCCGATCTGCTTTATCTCATGCCTCCTCCCCCCGTATGCGGACTCCACAAGGGCGTAATCCGCCTCTTGAATCGGGTCGGCCGGAAGGATGAAGGGGGTGAATTTATTTCCCAGGTCTCCGGAAAATGCGATCCGCTTCCCGTCTCCCTGTATCAATATGGAACTCGAGCCCAGTACGTGTCCTGCGTTGAAAAATTCCACACGCATGTCCCCCAGGGCAAATTCATTCCGGTAGGAAACGGTTTTCCACAAAGAGAGGGAGGTTTTTACGTCCTGGGAATCATAGAGGGGCTGGATGCCCTTTTCCTGGGCCTCGTACCGTATGACGCGCTCGGAGTCGGCAAAGGCTATCTTTGCAAGATCCTTGGTGGGAGCCGTAGAGAAAATAGATCCCTTGAACCCCTCTTTTACGAGCTTCGGAATCCTGCCCAAATGGTCTGCATGGGCGTGCGTTACAAAGACCGCATCTATGCTCGAAGGCTTGAAGGGAAAGGGCTTGGCATTGAATTCGCCGCACACGTCGCAGCCCTGCCGGAGCCCGCAATCCACGAGGACGCGCGTCTTCTTGGTTTCCAGAAGATAGCATGCTCCTGTTACAGATTTCGTCCCGCCGAAAAACGTGAGTTTCATGATTGTTATTTTCCCGCGTTCCTTTTCTCTCCCAGTAATTTCAGAGCTTCCCGGAGATGCTCTTCCAGGGACTTCCCTTCCGAGGGAGTTTTCATGTCGTTCAAGACTCCTTGAACCTCGTATTTCTGGTACCCCAGGCTGGAAAGGACTTCTTCCAATTCCTGCCTTACGGACATCTGCTTCACGATCTCCGCGGAATGGGAGAGCTCCAGTTTGTTTTGCAGATCTATGGTGATGCGTTCCGCGGTTTTCTTTCCCACTCCGGAAGCCCGGGTAAGGACGTCCGCCTTCCTTTCCAAGATGGCCGCTGTTATATTCTGGACCGAATCTATGTCTAAAATGGATAAGGCCGACTTGGGGCCTACCCCGCTTACCCCGCACAGGAGTTCAAAAAGCCTCATGGAGGGCTCGTCCAGGAATCCGTAAATCTCCATGCGGTCGTCGCGGGAGTACAGGGACGAGAAGCATTTCACCGGAGATCCGGGTTCGGGCAGCCTTCTGAGGCTCTCCTCTCCCATGTATACCTGGAACCCGAGTCCGGATACCTCGATAATCGCGTACTGGCGGCCTTTTTGTGCAAGTTTTCCCTCTATGGAGTAGAGCATGTCCCTATTATAGCGGTAGCATTGACGATTGTCTTCTCTTCGAGTACCATGACTCCTGTTATGCCGTACACAGCATCAGGAAAAAAGAGCTTGCGACAAAGCGAGGTCCGCAGGGAGCGGAACGAAAAACGGAAGAGGAATCTTTCGTGGACCGTGAAGGATTATACCCGCACCGTGGAAAGCGGGAATTCCGGGGAGGCTGAGAAGCTTCTTCCCAAGGTTTACAAGACCATCGACAAGATGGCTAAGGTAAATATAATAAAGAAAGGAAAGGCGGACCGCATGAAATCGCGACTTACGAAAAAACTCTCTGCTTCGAAGAAGGAGGCGAAATAGAAAACCGGCTTACGAGCCGGTTTTTTTTAGTATGAAGTCCAGGAACACTTCTTCGTATTCCATGGCTCCGCTTTTGACGGCTATATCATAGTCGGCAAAACGTATTGTTTCCTTGCCCCGCACCTGGTATGCCAGGGAATTGAATATATAAGACGGACTTTCCCTTTGGAGGAAAAGCCTCTCAATGGCTGTAAGTTTCTCCCCTACGGTACGCGATCTGAGAACTTCTCCGGCCAGGCGAAAGACCTGTTCCTTGCGGGAAAAACTCATCTGGGTCTCCACATCCTCTTCCGTAATCTCCCTGCCCCCGGCCAGAAGGGAAAGCTTCTCTATGGTCCGGGCCCCGATCCAGCTTCTATTCTCTCCGCTGTTCTGTACTCCGCGGACCATGAGCTTCCAGGCCGCAGACGTGAAAGCCGCTTTCTCTTCTTCAGTTTTTTTCTTGAGAAAACTCTCTAGGGAATTCCCTTGGAGTTCTTTAAATTCCTGGGACTGGGCGGGCCTTTGGATCAGGAAAGAGAATTTCTTCAGGGGAGCTTTTTCTTCAGAAAAGATAAGCGTTACGCCCTCTGTTTCCAAGGCTTGTTTTATTGTTTTGATCCATTGTTTTTCGTCCACTGTGGTTCCGCCGCGTATGACGGCAACCTTGGAGGATACGAACATGGAGGGTTGCGCAAGGAATTCCTTCACGGATTTCCAGGAATCCGGGTCGGTTCCGAGATCGAAGCGGGCAATATCCGTCTGCCTGTATTTTTCTTCGTATGTAGCGATAAGCTCCCGCAGTTTTTCTTCTCTGCGATACGAATCCGGCCCGTGCAGGAATATGATCATATTTGTAGTATACCCGCTGGGCGTTAAAAAGAGAAAAGCCGCATGATTAGTGCGGCTGTGTAATGATTTCAAAACCTCTGCCCTCAACCCATTCCAAGAGCCAGATATCATTGGAAAGAGTCGGATTATACGAGTTTATTCTCCAAATCTTCTTTGCTCCCTTATACTGGGAGCCTCTCTTGCTAGGTGCCGGGGTAAACGCCACAGGAATCTCGAAGCTCGAAACCCGGGAATTTCTTATAAGAGAAAGGTTGATGCCTATCTCTATTTCTGCCCCGGGCAGAATAACGAAAGTATGATTTCTTACCAAGGCATTCGCCGGAAGAAAGGCGGTATTGCGGATCATGAGGATCGCATCGTAATACTCAACCTCTCCCCCTGCAATTTCTCGAACCAGCGCTCCGGTTGCATCCTTCACGCTTACAGTATAAAAACCGACGCAGCCGGGAAGAAAGAGAGAGACAGAGAGAAGAAAAAGAAAAAACGCTTTTTTCATAACTTACCTCTATTATTAATGTTCTATTATCTTGTTTATACAATACTATATATAAAATGTCAAACTGAGGCCGGAATTTCTCCCTGAATGCTGTATAATACCCGTATATGTTCAATGCGAAGCAGATAGAGTCCCAGCTCCGGGACCAGAGGAGGCAGGGTGAGGAAAACGATGCCAAGCGCCGGGCGGAAAAACGGGGACTCCCCTATCTGAACCTCATCTCTACCAGGACACCCACCGAACTCGAGGCTATGAAGCTCGTGGAAGAGGAGGAGGCGCGCAAGGCCCTGCTGGCGCTTCTCCAGATCGTGCGGAAAAAGCTCGTGGTGGCCGTATTCGACCCCGAATTGCCGGATACGAAAAAGATACTGGATGACCTCAAGAAAAAGTACACGCTTATAATCTATGTGTGTTCCAGGACAAGTCTCGAGCATGCCTGGGGATACTACGAATACCTTGAGGATGCGAAGGAGATTAGCGGAAGGGTGGAGATGGAAAAAGACAATATCTTGGAACTTGAGAAGCGGGTTACGAGTATTGAGGTCTTATCAAGGGAAATAAGGAACTTCAAGAACCCTCATACTTCCCAGATCCTGGATCTCATTCTGGCCGGAGCCATGGCTCTCAAAAGTTCGGACATCCACCTCGAGCCGGGAGAAGAAAAGAATGACTTGCGACTCAGGATAGACGGGATCCTCCATACCGTTTATTCGGAGTTTCCGAAACACACGTATTCGTCCCTGGTAACACGGATCAAGCTTCTGTCTTCCCTCAAGCTCAACGTGAAGGACGAACCCCAGGACGGGCGCTTCACGATAGACGTCGGCGACCGGGACATAGAAGTGCGTACGTCCGTCATACCCTCGGAATACGGAGAGACCATTGTAATGCGCCTTCTTGATCCTTCGGGTCTTAAGGGCAAGCTCGAAGAGCTCGGATTTCGGGAAGACGACCTCCGTATCGTTGGAAAAAAGATAGAGGAACCAAACGGCCTGATCCTGAATACGGGTCCCACCGGGTCGGGTAAAACTACGACCTTGTACGCTTTCCTGAAGCATATCGTGAATCCGGGCATCAAGATCATCACGATTGAAGATCCGATCGAATACCACCTGGAGGGCATTTCGCAAACCCAGGTGGATCCCAGCGCGGATTACACCTTTGCAAGCGGGCTTCGATCTATTCTAAGGCAAGATCCTGACATTGTTCTTGTGGGAGAAATTCGGGATCAGGAGACCGGGGAAATAGCCGTAAATGCCTCCCTTACGGGGCACTTGGTGCTCTCGACGCTCCATACCAACGACGCCGTAGGGGCCATCCCGAGACTTCTTGATATCAACGTGAAACCCCAGAGTCTGGGTCCATCTCTGACACTCGTAATCGCGCAGCGTCTCGTACGAGTTCTCTGCCCCCAGTGCAAAAAAGGGAAGGAACTTGATGAAGAAGTAAAGAAAAAGCTTCGGGAGTTCCTGGAAGGACTCCCGAAGAGGGTGGATACGAAAAAATATCAGACAGAAACCGTATGGGAACCCGGAGGATGTGATGCATGCGGAAACATGGGATACAAGGGACGCACCTCGGTCTTTGAGTTGTTTGTTATTTCAGAAAACGTAGAGAAACTCATATACGAGAATCCCACGGAGATCCAATTGAAGGAGGCCGCCCGAAAGGAGGGCATGGTATTCATGCAGGAGGACGGGATACTCAAAGTCCTGGAAGGAAAAACAAGCATCTCGGAAGTGGAACGCCTGACAGGAGAGATCGGATGGCTTCCCCACGAAGACTGACTCCCCGAAAATAAAAAATCACCGCAATAGATCCGTGGGCAAGAATTGCCAGAAAGGCAAGAAACATTTTTCAAGCAATAGAAGCTTAAAAAAAGACTGATCCTCTCGAGGAGTTTTCCAGCCGAAACCAGAAAGTCCTGAAAATCTAAAGAAGAATCCGTTTTGCCCACAGGTCTATGGCGGCGATATTTCCTCAGTTTCTAGGTAGGAGGATAGCATAAACGTTTTTTCTTGTCAACCCTTTTTAGGGCTCTTTAAAAGGGGGCAAACGGGACCCAAAATCGCAGATGACACCATAAAATCTATGCTTTATCATAGTAATATGGGTAAAAATGAAGAAAAAGCGAGGAACGAGCCTACTGACATCGAGCTCACGCTCCGGCCACAGATTTGGGATGAATACGTGGGTCAGGAAAAAGTGAAGCAGAACCTCCGGCTCATCATTGATGCGGCCAAAAAACGGGGGGAGAGCTGCGACCATCTCTTATTCTACGGACAAGCGGGCCTGGGAAAGACTACGTTGGCATACCTTGTGGGAAAAGAAATGGACTCCTACGTGAAATCCACTACCGGACCCGCTCTGGAAAAACCGGGTGATGTAGCAGCACTACTGAGCAACGTAGAACCTCACGAGATTCTCTTTATCGATGAGGCTCATCGAATCAATAAGCTCGTGGAAGAGATTCTCTACCCGGCTTTGGAAAGCAGAAAGCTTCATCTCATTGTCGGGAAGGGCTCTTCCGCCAGGACTTTTTCTTTGGACATTCCTCCTTTCACGGTCATTGCCGCCACAACAAAAGTCAACCTGATCTCGGCCCCGTTGCGGTCCCGGTTCGGCGCTACATTCAAGCTTGATTACTACCTCACGGAAGACATAGAAAGAATCGTACGTAGATCTGCGGAGATCCTGAATGCGGAAATAACGGACGAAGCCGTGGAAATACTGGCCAGGGCATCACGATTTACCCCGCGCACCGCAAATCGACTTCTCAAGCGTGCCAGGGACTATGCCGATGTATACGGAGATGGGAAGATTAATGCCGGAGTTGCAAAGAAAACCTTGGAACTTCTCCAGGTAGATTCCAAGGGCCTGGAAGAATCCGACAGAGAGCTTTTAAGGCTTATCATAGAGAAATATGATGGAGGACCCGTGGGACTTAAGGCAATCGCGGCCGCCCTGGCAGAAGAGATGGGGACCATTGAAGATGTCTACGAGCCTTTTCTTATGCGTCTGGGACTCCTTGAGCGCAAACCTTCGGGGCGGGTTGCCACACACGAGTCTTACAAACATCTCGACATCCAACCGAAAAGAAAACTTGTTTAGTGGAAAAAGAAATCGTGCTTAAAAGCAATGGGAAAGAGGATACGAAACGAATCGCCCGTGACCTGGTCGCGACCCTTTTAGAAGAGCCCTCTTCGGAATCTGGGGCTTCGATTCTGGCTCTCACGGGAGATCTAGGATCCGGGAAGACCCAATTAATCCAGTACATGGCGGAAGAATTGGATGTGAAAGAACCTGTAATGAGTCCTACGTTCCTTATTTTCAAGAAATACAGGATTTCAAAGGGATCCTTTGACCGGTTTGTGCATATGGACGCATACCGCATTAAGAGCGTTTCCGAACTGGAGAATCTGGGATTCGGAGAAATCCTCAGGGATTCCGCGTGCATCCTGTGCATCGAATGGGCGGAAAATGTATCTTCGGCCCTTCCTCCGGAAACGGTGTGGGTGCGTTTAGAGCACGGACAGGGCGAAAACGAGCGAATCATTAAATTTCACACATGAAAAAACTCCTCCTCATAGATGCCCACTCCCTTATCTATAGATCTTTCCACGCGCTTCCGCCCCTTACCTCTCCGGAAGGAGAGCCTATCGGGGCCGTATACGGCCTTGCAAGCACTTTACTAAAAACTCTTCAGGAAGAGGATCCTGATTATGTGGCCGCGGCTTTTGATAGGCCCGAGACAACGTTCCGCAAAGAAATGTTTGAGGAGTACAAGGCTCACCGACCCGAGGCTCCGGATGACCTCATATCCCAAATAGAAAAATCGAGAGAGTTGTTCGTGAAATTCGGTATCCCCGTTTTTGAAATGGCCGGGTATGAAGGAGATGACATTATAGGGACTCTGGTTAAAAAAATGGGATCCAAGCCTGTTCGTATAACTATACTGACAGGCGACCTCGATACGCTCCAATTGGTTCAGGGTAACCGGGTCGCGGTAAAAACACCGAGAAAGGGTGTTTCAGATATCAAGGAATATAATGAAAGGGCGGTGGAGGAAAGATTTGGGATACCTCCCAAGCGCATGATTGATTACAAAGGCCTGGTGGGAGATTCTTCGGATAACATTCCGGGAGTCTCCGGAGTCGGGCCTAAAACCGCGCTCAAAATCCTGGAAAAATGGGATACCGTGGAAAAAGCATTCGCAAACGTAAAAGAAGATGATCCCCTCTTCAAAAAAATGGAGGGACAGAAAGACATCGCTTTTCTTTCTAAAAAACTTGCCACGATATCCGATTCCGTCCCTATATCCGTGCATCTCGAGGATCTCGAATATAAGGGCATAGATGAGGAAAAGCTTGCCTCCTATCTTAAATCCATGGAATTCTCCAGTCTGGTGAATCGCATCGAAAAAATGGTGCGCGATGCTTCAAAAAGCTCTCGCGGCCCATCTCTTCCAGATCACAGAATTGTAGACTCGTCCGAAAATGCTCGGGAAGCCTACGAGAAGGGCGGAAATCTTCTAGTATCGTACGAGTGGAAAAGAGTGTTGAAAAACTTTCCTCAGAAAGTCAGGGATCTTCCGAGAAGACTGTTCGACCTAAAAATTGCGGCATGGCTCATAGATTCGGATGCAGAGAGCTTTGATCTCGAAAAACTGGTGAAAGATTACGGGATCAGGGAAAAAGAGGGAAGTGCCTTAGAGCCACTGTTCAGAGTCTTATATACAAAACTCAAAGAATACGAGCTTTTAAAATTGGCGGAGGAGGTAGAATTTCCTCTCATTTCGGTGCTTGCGGAAATGGAGATTGAAGGAGTGCGCATTGATAAAGAGCATCTCCTGTCTTTGAAAAGGGCCATAGAAGAAGACATGAAAGAATGCGAAAGCGAGATATACCGCCTAGCAGGTAGCGAATTCAACGTTCGTTCTCCCCAGCAGGTTTCCGAGATACTCTTCGACCGCTTAAACATACATCCTCGGAAAAAACGGACCACGAAAACGGGCCTCAAATCCACTGCAGAAAGCGTGCTACTTTCCTTGAAAGAAGAGCACGAGATCATACCGCTCATTCTCCGATTCAGGGAAAACGAGAAGATACGCTCTACGTACGTGGAGCCCATCTTGAGCTTTGCCGAGAAAAAAGGTGAAGTCCACACATCTTTTGTCCAGACCGGTACCGGGACGGGAAGGTTGTCTTCGGAAAAACCCAACCTCCAGAATATTCCCCAGGAATCTAAGTGGTCCGGAGACCTGAGAAGTTCCTTTATTGCCAATGAGGGATGGTCTTTTGTTTCATTCGATTATTCTCAACTCGAACTCCGGCTTTTAGCTCATGTCAGTTCGGATGAAAAATTGAAGTCGGCCTTCAGGAACGGGAAGGATATTCACGCTCTGACAGCATCTCAAATATTCAATATCTCCACGGAATCCGTATCTCCTCCCTTGCGCAGGGTCGCAAAAACCTTAAATTTCGGGATTATATACGGAATGGGGGCGAGGGCTTTCAGTGAAACTAGTAAAATAACGGTTCCTGAAGCTAAAAAATTCATAGACGAATATTTTGCGAAGTTTTCCCGCGTGAAAGAATGGCAGGAGTCCGTGAAATCAGAAGCTCAAAAGATGGGATACGTGACGACGGAAACCGGGAGGCGGAGATGGTTCCAAAGGGGAGATAATCCGCGAATCGCTTCCGAGATAGACCGGGCCGCCGTGAACATGATCATCCAGGGACTGGGTGCGGATATTCTCAAAATGGCTATGGTCCAAAGTGCTTCTTTGCTGAAAGAAAAGGGGGTCTTCAGAAAGAAGGCTAAGCCGGTTCTCAGCATTCATGACGAATTGATATTCGAAATTTCCGATGATATCCTTGAAGAGATAATCCCCCCACTCCGAGAAGTTTTCGAAACAGCGTATCCCCTGGAAGTGCCTTTGTCCGTCGAAACGAAAAAAGGAAAGAGCCTGGGGAACATGGAATAATATGAAATCCGGAGAATCCATGCCTATAACAAAAGGAAAGGGACTTTTTCTCATTATCCTGATTCTCGCATTTGCGGGAGTGGGTATATTTTCGGTTTTTAAGCCGTCTCTCTTTTCCGCTCTCGGGACCCTGGTGGTCGGGATCGTCTGTGTTTTTTTGTCGCTTTCTACGTCCATACGCTCTCCTCAGAAATCGGGGGTGGGGGGGGAAGTCTATCCGAAACTAAAAGAAGCGCTGGAGGAGGGCTTTATAATCTACGACCAAGAATTCCGCGTTTTGGAAATGAACGGAGCTGCAGAAAAAATCTTTGAAATTTCCCAGAAGGAAATTGTGGGGAAGAAGGTAGATCCCCAAATGGCCAAAGATAAAAAATGGAGGGTTTTGGCGTCTGTTATCTTTCCTTCTTTGGCCACGTCTGTAGTCCAAGTCTCGGAAGCAAGTGTGTGGCCGAGAATCGTAAAGGTTTTCGTAGGTGAGTCGGGTCTCCACCTCGAAGTTATCTCGGACCAGATTAAAAGAGACGGGAAAAGGGTCTTTTTCAAACTCATTAGGAACGAAACGCGGGAACGGGCTATTTTAAGCAGCAAGAACGAATTCATAAACACGGCAGCACATCAACTCCGCACCCCTCTCACGAGCATAAACTGGGCCCTGGAATTCATACAAAAATCCACCGAAGACTCTCCTGAGATACAGGAAGTGGCAAGGGAAGCTATTGGAGTGTCGGAGAGAACTCTCAAGATCACAAATGATCTCCTTGATGTTGCGAAGATAGAAGAAGGGAAGTTCGGGTATAAATTCGGTCTTAGAAACATAAACGAGTTCGCTCAAAAAATATACGAAGCGGCGCTTCCGTACGCCAATCAACAATCCGTATCCCTTTCTCTCGAGACTCTACCGGAAGAAATGGAAGTGTATATAGACGAAGATAGGCTAGGCCTCGCTTTCTTCAATTTGGTAGATAACGCCATAAAATACAACACAAAGAACGGAAGCGTCCGAATAATCTTGGAGCGAACCGGCTCTGAATACGTGAAAGTTTCAGTCCGGGATTCGGGGGTTGGAATTCCCGAAGAAGAACGGGATTCCATATTCAAAAAATTCTACAGGGGTTCGAACGCAGAGCAGCTGGAACCGAATGGAAACGGGTTGGGGCTTTTTATAACCAAAAACATCATAAACCGGCACGGTGGGCAAATAGGCTTTGAGACGGAAGTAGGCAGAGGAACGACGTTCTGGTTCACTATTCCCCTTGATTCAAGGCGGGTGCCGGATTTCAACACGTCCACGGTGGAATAATATGGCGGGTCACAGTCACTGGAAGCAGGTAAAGCACAAAAAAGGCGCCGAAGACAAGAAGCGGAGCCTTTTGTTTTCTAAGCTTTCAAAGGCCATCTCTATCGCGGCGCGAGAAGATTCGGATCCCCAATTCAATCCCTCCTTGCGCTCTGCCATTGAAAAAGCGAAGGAGTTCAATATGCCTCAGGACAACATAAATCGGGCCATACAGCGCGGAGCTAAAAGCGAAATGTCCCTGGAAGAAGCCTTGTATGAGGCATACGGACCCGGAGGGGTGGGTATGCTTATTAATGTCGTTACAGACAACACTAACCGCGCCGCCGCGGAAATCAAGAAAGTTTTGAAGGACTTTGATATAAAACTTTCGGAACCGGGAAGCGTGCAGTGGATGTTCGAAAGAGAGAAGGAAGGTTCAGAATGGGTGCCAAAATTCCAACAAGAAGCCAAATCTGAGAAAGATTCTCTGGAAAAACTGTACCAGGCCCTGACCGGACTGGAAGACGTCCAGGAGGTTTATACCAATCTGAAATGATGCGTATTTTAGGAATCGATCCCGGAACCTCCCGTATCGGGGTAGGAATCGTGGAATACTCCCATTCCGAATACAAGCATATATTCCATGACCTAATCACTCCGAGTGGTGCGGATTCGGGAAACACACTGGTTCAGATCTCTGATGCGGTAAGGGGACTTATGGAAAAATACAGACCGGACCGAGTTGGGCTGGAAAAGCTCTTTTTTTCAAAGAACGTAACAACAGCTTTGTCAGTGGCAGAGGCTCGGGGGGTTATAAAAAAACTCGTATCTGAATACGGCATACCCCTTGTGGAAGTGGCTCCCAATGAAGTGAAACTGGCCTTGACCGGAAGAGGAAATGCGACTAAAAACGAGGTTGCGGGAATGGTCTCAAAATTCCTGGACATAGATACTGACGAGTTGATAGACGATACAACGGACGCTCTGGCCGTGGCTATAACAGCCTCTTCCCAGTCTTCTATCCCTGATAACTGAGGTTTATTGACTTTATAAACCTGTTTTATATACTGCTTTTCAAGCGTCTAAGACGCGGTGTTGTGAAAAGGTCGCTAACACTCTTTTTTACGCAATATGGACGAAGAAAAGGATATCCTCGAAGAAGAAGAGGTGGAAGAAGGGGGAGATGAATGGGATAACGGGAACGACGAGGAAGATGAGGACTCCGAGGACCTAGAATAAGAAGTATTGTGTGCACAACCCGCTCTATGCGGGTTGTGTTTTTTTAATGCTACAATAAATCAGTACCATGGCTAGAAAGAAAAAGAAGCATATTTTTCCCATAATCATATCCGGTATCGTGGTTATTTTTTCCCTCTGCGTTGCTGCAGGGGCTATTTACTTTGTTGTGATTTCCAGAAGCCTTCCTTCACCGGATGAACTCAGCTCTAGGAAGATAAGTCAGTCCACAAAAATATATGACCGTACGGGAGAGGTCCTGCTTTACGAAATACACGGAGAAGAGAAACGTACCGTGGTTCCGTTTGAAGAGATACCGGAAACCGTTAAAGAGGCTACCTTGGCTGCGGAAGACATAAACTTCTACAATCAGCCGGCCTTTGACTGGAAGGCTATCGTACGGGCACTTATAGCTAACCTTAGAGAGGGTGAGATCGTGCAGGGAGGATCCACCATAACGCAACAACTCGTAAAGAATGTATTTCTCTCCCCTGAAAGGGTTATTACGCGGAAAATAAAAGAGCTTATTCTCGCGATTGAATTGGAATCGAGATACACGAAAGATGAAATTTTTTCCTTTTATCTGAATCAGATTCCGTACGGATCCAATGCATATGGGATCGAGGCGGCGAGCCAGCTGTATTTCGGAAAATCCGTTCACGAGGTCTCTTTGGCTGAAGCCGCAACTCTGGCGAGTCTTCCAAGAGGTCCGAGTTATTACTCGCCGTGGGGAACCTACAAAGGCGCTCTCCTGGCCAGAAAGGACTACGTCCTGGACCGTATGGTGGAATTTGGATTTATAACCGAGGAGGAGGCCCGGGAGGCCAAAAAAGAGGTGCTGAACTTTCTCCCCCCGACCATAGGGAAGATTCGGGCACCGCATTTCTCTCTTTTTGTAAAAGAACAGCTTATAAATCAATATGGCGAAGATTTCGTATTAAACGGAGGGTTAGAGGTTATCACTACGCTTGATTGGAATCTACAACAGTTAGGAGAAGAGGTCGTGGAAGAAGGCGTGAAAAGAAATAAGGAATTATACGAGAGTAACAACGCCGCACTGGTGGCGCAAGATCCTAAGACCGGGCAGATACTGGCCATGGTTGGCTCCAGAGACTACTTTGACTCCGAAAATGATGGGAACTTTAACGTAGCTACGCAGGGACTTCGTCAGCCGGGTTCTGCGCTAAAACCTTTCGTCTATCTTACGGCTTTCCAGAAAGGTTTTTCTCCGAAAACGATGTTGTTTGATGTTTATACCGAATTCGACACGAGAAACGATCCTGAAACCAGTTATGTTCCGGGAAACTATGACGGCATAGTCCGGGGCGCTGTACGCATGGAAGATGCATTGGCGCAATCCTTGAACATTCCCGCGGTAAAGGCTCTGTATCTCGCGGGAATTCCGAATGCATTGGAAAACCTCAATGCATTTGGAGTTGGAACATTGAGAGAGGCTTGGAGATACGGCCTTTCTCTCGTTCTTGGAGGGGGTGAGGTGAAGCTGATAGATCTCGTTGGCGCGTATTCTGTACTCGCAAGAGACGGAATGAAGCATGAACAAACTTCCATCTTGAAGATTAAAGACGGAGAAGGGAATATTCTCTCCGAATTCCACGACGAAGTTAATCGCGTTGTCGAAGAACAATACCCAAGGCTCATAAACGAGATTCTTTCCAGCAGTGAACTGAGATCTCCGATATTCCAGAGTAGTTTGTCCTATACCGTATTTCCAGGATATGAAGTCGCCCTGAAAACAGGCACCTCGCAAGACTATAGAGATGCTTGGACTATAGGATACACGCCCTATCTCGTAGCCGGGATTTGGGCCGGGAATAATGATAATACTCCTATGGTTAAACAAGGGAGTAGCATCCTGGCTGCGGTCCCCATGTGGAGCAACTTCTTTGGGGAGGCTTTGAAAAAATATGATTCGGAACCGTTTACGAGACCTGAGACTCCCGCCTATTCCCCCAAACCCATGATGAATGGAGAATATATTTGGAAACCTTTCGTGGATGGAGTTGCGCGACCTCAAGTACATTCCATTTTGTTCTATGTCGACAAAAACAACCCCCTGGGACCTGTTCCCGAAAATCCTCAAGAAGACCTGCAGTTTGAAAACTGGGAATTAGGTGTCTGGGAATGGGCCAAGGAAAACATCCCTAACTTTTTCGGGTACAACCAAAAAATATCTTTAGATGATATTGCCTTTCCATCCCAGGGATCCGGACCCACTATGCCAGTAAGTCAAATCGGCGAGGCTACCTTTAATGATCTCAAACCGGAATCGGGATCGTTTCTCTCTTCCCCGTTTGTAATATCTACGAGGGTAACGTCGGATGAAGAAATAGACTTTGTGGAATTATACGTGAATAGGAGGCTTATAAACAAAGTCTACCCGGATGGAAATAAGTACTTTTTCCGGTATAACTACGAATCGCCCTTGGACCAACAAAGCCTGTTTGAACTGAAGCTTTCGACGGTATCCGGATACTCGACGTCTACTTCTTTTATTGTATACGAGGAAACCGACTAACCTTTTATAGGCATTATAGTGTAAGACAAGAAAGGATTTTTGGGATCTTTTAATAGTATCGGTTTATCTGAAGAATTGATCCCTAAAATGACATTATCCCCCTTTAAGATTTTTAATCCGTCAGACAGAAATCTCCAGTTGAGAAGGATTGTAAATTCCTCTCCTTTTAATTTTGCCGGGATTTTATAGGTATTCTCACCTATGGTGTTATCCGAGGAGGATACTTCTATATATTTTTTTCCCTCTCCGGTTGAGATTTTTACATCATTCCCCTTCCCGGAAAATGAGCTTGTAAGCTTTGTGGCTTGGAGAAACTCATCTCTGGGAACGGCTATTTCTATCTTTGTTTGTTTGGGTATGATCGGCTGGTACTCAGGAAATGTGCCGTCTACCAGCCTAGATACAGCTTGGACGCTATTTGTCTTGAATAATATCTGCGTTTGATCCGTGAAGATCCTAACCTGCTCCGATTCATCTCTCGAAGAAAGGATTTTAAGCATTTCATCCGCCGTCCGGAGCGGTACGATAATATTCAGAGATTCGTTCTTGAACGAGGAGGTTATCTGTGCTTGAGTGGTTTTTTGCTCCGAAAGACGGAAGCCATCAGTTGCGACGAAAACAACATCCCCATTATCCGCGGAATAAACAAAAACTCCGCTGATTTCTGGCCGGATTTCAGAGTGCTGGGTTGCCGGTGCAACATTTGAAAGTATCTCTGCAAGTTGTTTTGCAGTCGTTTCTATGTATTCATCGCCCTCCTTTATGGAAGGAATGATGGGAAATTCGGAAGGATCCTGAACTTGGAATGAGGCTTCGTAATTTTCTGTTGTGACAAAGAGCTTTTTATTTTTTAATTCCAAGTTTATCCGCTCGGAATTCAGATTTTTTATAACTGCGTACAAAGGAGAGAAAGGCACAACAATCTCACCTTGCTCTATTATCTTTCCAGAAAAAGAATGGGAAATAGCGAGTTCTAGATTTGTTCCCGTCGTTATTATTTTATTATTTTCCGTTTTGATGTGTACGCTTTTCAATATAGGGAGATTCACTCCATCTCGCGCAGCTCTCTCAACGGAACTGAATGCCTCTAGAATGTTGTTTTTTAGTACGATGATCTTCATGTATATCTATTATGTTTTATATGGATTTAATTTAGAAGTATTAGTAGTAGTGTTGATATGTGGATATCATCCTAAAACCTCCTATTTATGAGCTGAATCCCAGGTTCTTAATGGGGATAACTTGGGATGGTTTGTTCCGTTTACGGACCCTACTCCCGATATTCCCGATTTTTTTAAGTACATGTACACAGGTTGTTTACATTTTATAAAGGCGCTCTTTTATGAGGAGAATCTTTTGATTAAGTTGTGGATCCGACGTTATGTCGCGGGAGATTTTTTCGCAAGCATGTATGGCGGTAGTGTGGTCTCTCTTGCCTAATTTTTCTCCAATATGCGGATAAGACAGCTTGAGGATGTCTCTTAGGAGGAACATGGCTATTTGCCGGGGTTCTACAACCTCTTTTTTCCTGCTTCTATTTAGGATGTCGTTGGAGGATATCTCAAAGAAATCAGCCACGGTACGGACAACTTCTTGGGGAGTTACATTCTTTGCAGATACATGGATGGTTTCGTTTATAATCTCGTCCAGTTTCTTGGAATTCATTTCTTCGCTTTTGTATTGGAGGTAAAACGAGACTTTGTTTAGAACTCCCTCGAGTTCCCGAATATTACGTTGAACTTTGGAAGCGATGTGCTCCAAGACTTCTTCTTTGAATTCCATTTCTTTTACCTGAGCCTTGGTTTTTAGGATGGCGAGTCGCATTTCATAATCCGGGAAGCTCACATCTGTTATCATTCCCCCTTCGAATCTGGACCGCAGCCTGTCTTCTAGGGTAGGTATGGCTGCGGGAGCTCTATCGGAAGATAGGATGATTTGCTTGTTGTTTTCATAAAGAGTGTTAAATGTGTGGAAAAATTCTTGTTCCGTAGTGGCTTTACCTCCGATGAATTGTATGTCATCGATAATAAGAACATCTACATCCCTATATTTTTTCTTTATGTCTTCCATGCGCTTGTTCCTTATGGCGCTTATAACATCATTCAGGAATTTTTCCGAGGTTACATACAGGACTTTTACGTTTTTTCCGTTTTTCTGCATCTCGTTCCCAGCGGCTTGTAGAAGATGGGTTTTCCCGAGCCCTACGCCTCCGTACACAAAAAGAGGATTGTATTTCCTTCCCGGCGAAGAAATAACCGCCTGGACGGCCGCGTACGCGAGTTCATTAGAAGAACCTACTACGAATGAATCCAGAGTGTATCGGGGATTGAGATTGGTCTTTGGGTCGAGTTTTAAATCGAAAGGAAGTTGAGATCCATCTTTGGAAGTTTTTCTTTCTTCTTTCTTCTTTTCATCTCTTTTCTCTATTGAAGTACTCTCCCTGATAACCGTATATTCCACATGCTTCACAGAAGCGTCGAAGTTTCTGAGGGAACCCAATATGATTTTATGATACCGGTTTTTCACCCATTCTTTGGCAAAGTTATTGGGGAGTCCCACGAGTACGATACCTTCCTTTTTCTGCTTCTCAAGAAGTTGGCTTTGTTTGAGCCAAGTGAGGAAATTGGGCCTCGAGATTTGAACCTCGATTTCCCCAAGCACGGCTTTCCAGAGTTCTTCTTGATTCATAAGATGGTTACTTTAATACATATACTATAGATGTAGTAACAATTTAAGCAATATTGATTTACAATCCCCAATGTGATTTAATTGTTAACATCGTGTGGATAAAAATTCCACGCTTTTCTGTAGAATCTGTGGTTATATAAAGCATATGCCCAAGAGAACATACCAGCCAAAAAACAAAAAAAGGAAGCGAACGCATGGTTTCTTAAAGAGATCTAAAAGTCCCGGCGGAAAGAATGTTCTGAGCCGAAGGCGGTCCAAGGGTCGCAAGCGCATTACAGTATAATTTTGGGAGGCGTGAATACCCCTCTCGTGCTTAAAAAAAAGCCCAAAGGCTCGGAAAGAGTCTCTTTGGTGATTTCCACGCCCAAAGGGGTCATAAAGCGTGCTGTAAGAAGAAACCTCCTGAAAAGGAGAATACGCTCCATTATGAGATCCTTCCTCAAAGACGCTGATTACGTGGTCCTTGTTCGGGAAGATGTTTCTGTGCTACCATTCAATGCATTGAAAGAACTCCTCGAAAAGGAGATAAAAAGGAACTGATATGATTTCCCTGTTTAATACATACGTATACGAGCCCATACTTTTTGTACTTTCGTTCATTTATAGCAACATAGCCTTTGAGGATTTCGGTTTTGCCATCATAATCCTAACCATCCTTATAAGGTTTATCCTATTCCCCATCTTCTTTAAGAGTGCCAAGAGCCAGACAATCATACAGAGGCTCCAGCCGAAGGTTCAGGATATACAGAAGAAACATAAAGAAAACAAAGAAGAGCAGGCAAAAGCTCTCCTTTCTTTGTATAAGGAACACAAGGTAAATCCCTTCAGCGGATTTTTCTTATTGCTTCTACAGTTGCCTGTTTTTTTTGCTCTCTTCCGCATCTTTTCTCAGGAAGCCTCCGGTACCATGTTCGGGGCCCATTCACTCTTCGGTTTGGTGGATTTGAGCGTTGCGAATATAGCTATCGCCATACTTGCCGGGGCATCTCAATATATCCAGGGGAAACTGGCTCTGGCATCTCAAAAGACAGACAAAAAGGGAGCCGAGCAGAACCCTATGGCTTCAGCGGGAAAAATCATGATCTACATCAGTCCTGCTATAACGTTTTTCGTATTGTTCCGCCTCCCGGCGGCTCTGGGGTTGTATTGGTTGGTTTCCACGCTTTTCTCAGTAGGTCAGCAGGTGTATATTAATAAAAAAATAGAGAAAGAATTCGAATAAAATAATATGGAAAAAATAAAAGAAACAATTGAAAAACTCATAGATTCCCTGAAATTTCAGAAAGCAGAGCTCACATTCGATGATGAACACAGGAGAATAACCCTTATTATTGATGATAGGATCGCGAATGACCGCATGGACATGATTCTGCCGTCCCTGGACCATATTTTCGGGTTGATATTCAGAAAGCACGGAGAGAGGCCGTATGTTCTGGATATAAACTATTACCGCAGGGAGCGGGAGAGATTAATAGAGGAATTGGCCAGGGCTGCGGCAAAGAAAGCCGTTTTGACAAAGAATGATGTCGAACTTCCCGCTATGAACGCTTATGAGAGGAGAATCGTGCATATGGAGATCAAGACCCATCCCGACCTGCTTACAGAGAGCACGGGAATGGGAAAAGAACGCCGGGTTGTGGTGAAAAGGATTATTGAGGAATAAAAGTTACTCTGAATCGCCCAATTCATTTTCAGGGTCTTCCCCCTTCGAAACAAATAAAGGCATCGCATATATTCCTTTATCGTATCGGTTTATAAAGTAGATCATATTCTCAGAAACAGTAGGATGGAAGGCATCTATGGTATAAAATTCCTGAAGAGGAAAAGAAAGAGGAATACCGAGCTTCTCAGTTTTAAAAGAATATTCGAAGAGTTCGTCGATCGTAAAACTTTTATGAGTTAAATACTCACTAACTGAAGGAATTTTTTGGGAAGCGCTTCCCGGGGTGAAGCAAAAAATAGAATCTTCTAAATTCGTGCATTTATCGGGAAAAGTAAAGAAAAAACCACTTTTTTCAGAAGAAAATCCCTTATCTAAAATAGAAAATACAGGTTTTCCTTCGGAATCATTGAAATATCTAAAAAGATAGGATCGGTCGGTACTAGGTTCTATCCAAAGTCCCTGACTAGGTTTTGCAAAGCGTGTAACTCGGTTTGTTTTTGTGTTTAAAATCCAAAAAGATCCAGTTTTTTGGGGGGAAGACTTCTCAGCAATTATTAGGGATTCTGGTGGTAAGAAAAATAAAAATGAATCATGAATAAAGAAATCTGACTCCAAAATTTCTGACTTAAAAGAATTTCCTGAAATATCCAGTTTATTTAAAGATATTTTACCCCTATTTCGTGTTTGTGTGTACAGTTCATCTTCAGTTTCTCCCCAGGTTGCTAAAATGATTTCTTGCGAAAGGGGTTTCCACACCTTATCCATGACATCAAAAATACCCCATCGAGGAGAATTCGGATTTCCAAAAGAGACTAAGGCTTTTGTTCCGGAAGGAGAGGCAAACAAAGCATTTGGAGACTGAATTTCTTGAGAAGAAATTTCTATATCCTCCCCTTCTTTTGCCGCATATACCCCCCCGTTTAGAGTTAGATAATAGACTTCAAAGGTTTGGGTATTAACCCAAAAATCGAATGCTTTTGAATCGGAAATTTTCTGGGGAAAAACTTCTTGTTGGGAGAGTATAGGAAGATTTTGGTATGCTTCTGAGATCCCCTCATCCCCGCTTGAAGAACTTGTTTGCGAAGTCGGAAGGGATGTAGAAGGGATTTCCTGAGAAACGTTATCCCCTTGCTCACTTTCTGGTTCCGAAAGGTACCAAAAAAGGAGACCACAGATTATCAAGATAAGCAATATGGAAACAATAATTATATTTCTTTTTGACATAGGTTTAGCGAGTTATATGCATGTGTATATGCTTGTTCGAGTTTTTGGAATCAGAAAACATATCTTCACAGTTTTCTGTAAATACTACTTCGTTTTCGGCGTTTTTATATTCACATTTTGCCCATACGTAATACGCTTGAACTCGTTCTAAAGCCCTATTCCAATCTTCACCATTTCCTTGCACTATCAAATCTGCAGCAGTTCCTTGATAATGTCTGGAATTAGGATCGTGTATCCCTCCGGTTAGACTGATTACCGTGAAATTTGGCATATCACCTCGAATCTTGTCTTCTTGGATGCGTATTAATTCACTTAAGAGATATTTAGATAGAGAAGTAGAACCATCTTCTCCTCCCGCCCAACACCCCGATTGTTCATTACATCCGGAACTACAGACGAATGGATAATATCCAGCACTCACAACACCTACGATACTCTGGGGATCCGAGTACATCATACAACTTGCATAAGAACTTAAGTCAATGCCAGTTTCAAGGAGTTTTTGAGCCAAAATCATCACTACTTCGTCAGGATTTTTGTAAGAAGAATCACCATTCCCCACCTGACTGACAGTACTGGTTGCTTGTTTTACAGTAGGCTCCCCGAGTTGAACAAGTCGGGGGTTTATAGTATTCAAGATGATGTACGCGCCAAAAAGTAGAAGTATCCCCCATAAGGCAGAAGTGATCATATCTTTCGCTTCTCCTTGTTTATCTGGTTTTCCTACAGAGGTTGCGTATAATATACCGCCTACCACAATCATACCTACGCCCAAGATTCCTGAAATCCCAAGTCCAAATTGGTAGAGACGCACGATATAACCCGGTATAGTTGACTGATCGGGACAGTCCCCGAATCCGGAGGAGCAGGGAAACGAGAAATTTATTTTAACCTCAGCGTGGACGACAACAAGAGGAAGAAATAAACATAGCAGAATTAAGGATATAAAAATAAGACGACGCATATTATTGAGTTACGAACAATTGTATTTTGGACTGGATGTTTTCAAATACATTTCTCTCATTATTTACAGTACTTTGAATGGATACAGTTCTCTGATTTTCTGAGATAGGAGTTCCGATATTCAGCGTAAGAGAATTCTCTTTTTCAAGAGTCTCTTTTTTTCCGTTTATAGCCCAAGAGAAATTTAAATCAGAAAGAGAACTAGCGTTGAAAAAATAGGGAACCGAAATAAGAGTAACCGTCTCTCCAGGTCCTATTTTATTTTCTAAACTAGGGAATTCTATCACAACCTTAGGTTTTGATATAGGAATGATGATAGACGATTCATGTACTTCGTCGTCTATTGCAATAACACCCCGTACAAGATATCGCTGCCCACTCCTCTTTGTTACAGTGAAGGTTGTTTCTTTTATTCCTACCCCGTTTTCATAAAGACTTTCATCTAGATACCAAGCGATTCTTGCTTTTGAAAGGTCTTGGATTTTACCGTCAGATATCATCTCAGCTCGTAATGTTATAGTTGATTGGTTGACAGCTTCAGGTTTTCCGAAAAAATCGGCAGGATAGAACGTATTTGCATGCCATGACAATATGACGGAACCACTCTCAATTTGAGCAGAGGCAAATCCTATCCATAAAAATATAGAAATAAAAGAGAGAAAAAATAGATTTCGCATCATTACTATTATACAAGATTTGAGGAATTCCCCCTATTTTTTATAGAAGGTTTTTTTATGTCAGCTAGTTTCATAAGTTTTTCCCCCTTTGGATTATTATTCAGAAAGACAACTATCCCCCACATTATGGTTTTGGTAGGTATAGAGTTAAGGAGTGGAACTGCATCAAGAAAGCCTCCTACAAGGGTCCATACATTTTTTACGCCCTTCATATAAAGAAAGAGATAAAACAATAAAATTACGCATACTCCAACTACAGAAACCCCTATTGCGAGAACCTGACCAAATCCAGGTATTGGGGAAGCAAATGTCGCTATGAATTCTGCAAGATCTACTGTTGCAAGGATTAATCCTACAAAAACGGTTTCACCTGTAGAGAATTTTTTCTTGTCCATAGCCTATTCCCCGATCCCCTTCATTTGAAGGATCTGCTCGGGATTCGTCGTGATGATCTGGTCTTCCGTATAGGATGCAACGATTTTTATGGCAACATGCTTGAGTCCGGCGAAGAAGAGTCCTTCACCCACGTTGGCCTCTAAAAGCAGCATCTTCTCCCCTTCCGTGAGATTGAAGGCCCCGGCTATGGCGCCGATGCTTGTCGGAGACTGCTTGAGAAGAAGCTGGATGGAGGAGTTGGTGATAATGGGTTTTCCGTACTCGGATTTGAGGAGATCCTCCACGTCCTGGGTTATGGTTGTGACGCCGAGGTAGTATTTTCTCGCCCGCTTTACGAGGCCGAACAGGAAGGAGGCGCTGTCGGGGTATTTCATAAGGAGCCAGGCCTCTTCTATGTAAAGAAGCCGTTTCTTCAACTCGGAGCGGATAAGGTTCCATACGAAGTTCAAGATGATATACATGGCGATGGGCCGGAGTTCCTCTTCCAGGTCGCGGATGGAGAAGACTATGAAACGGTTCCGGATGTCGACGTTCGTCGGCATGTTGGTGAATCCGGAAAAAGATCCATTCGTGTACTTGTCGAGCCTCCGGGCCATGGCCTCGCCCCCCTCCGTGTTCTGGAGAATGGTCTGGAGGTCTTCCAAGAGTGGTGGATTCAGATCTGCTATGGCTCCGAAGTTTTCGGCCGTGATGTCTCGGGAGGCGTATGTTTCGATGAGGGCCCGGTCCAGAATAGCCTCCTCTTCGGCAGATATTTCTCCCAGCATGAGCTTGATGAGCCCTGTGAGGCTGAGCGTGTGCGATTTGAAAACATCCCTGGGATCCTCCCCTTCCGGAATGATGGGAATGTCAAACGGATTGATGTGGTTTTTGGATGTGAGGGATATCTTGAAATAGCTACCCCCTATGGCGTTGGCCAGGTTCTCATACTCGTTCTCCGGATCGATGACGAGGATGTTCGTGCCCAACATGAGGGACCGGAGCATCTCGAGTTTCATGGCATAGGACTTTCCCCCTCCAGACTTTGCGAAGACTACGGCATTCGCGTTTTCAAGGGAGAATCTATCGAAGATGATCAAACTGTTGTTGTGCATATTCACCCCGTATAAAATCCCGTCTTCAGAGGAGAGATCCGGCGATATGAAGGGATAAAGAGAGGAGGCAGGAGAGGAGTTGAGGGGGGTCTGTATGGAGAGCTTGTTGTCTGCCAGGGGAAGGACGGAATTGAATCCCTCGACCTGCCTGAATAAGGCCGGCTTGATGTAGACCAGCTTGGATTCCAGGAGGGATTCCAGAGTCTGCTCCAGTTTGTCCAGCTTTTCGGGATCAGAAGCGTATATGGTGATATAAACCGCTACTTCAAAGAGCTTTTCGCGGGCCTGGCGCAGGGCATCCCGGAGCTGCTCGACGTCGTTGTGGGCCGTTTCGAGTCCGGGGTCCCGCACGATGCCCTTCTCCTGCTTCTCGGATATCTCGGCCTCCAGCTGGGCAACCTTCTTTCGGAGGTTTCTGAGGGCCAGGGCCGTGTCCATGGGGTGCACGAAGATCGATACGTCCATCATCTCGGGAAGGTTGATAACCGGGGAGAACCACCCGCTTGAAACATACCGGGGATAGGTGAAAACAAAGAAGGTCTTGGCGTAGAAATCCCCTATCTTGAGGTAATTGGAATTCACCTCAATTCCCGCGGGTGCGATGATGTCCGGAAGATCTTCCTCCGACGGTGAATATGATTTTGGAATATCGGGACTCATGATTTTTTAGTACTCATAGATACGCCTTTTTTCTCGACGAATTCGGGGTTGTACAGGTTGTAATAAAGCTCCACAAGCTCCTCGTCTTCCAGGGGAACGGCCCGCAGTCCCATTTGCCTGAGGCCCGATACGACATCCTCAGTTCTGTAGTTGAGCTGTTGGATGCGCTCTTCCCGGTTTTCTTCTTTGCTTTTAGCGTCACTCTTCTTGAAAAAGCTAAGAAGCCCCTTGGTTTGCTGGATGATCTCTCCGGAATCATAGGGAATCACGACGAAGAAAGACTTGGAAATGATGGAATTCTCGTCCACAAAGGATTTTATGAAGTTAAGGTATTCTCCAATCTGAATTTTCAGAAGCTCGTTTTTTTCTCCCTCCTTCCTTTTTTCTACCTTTTCTATATAGTTGTCTACGTTCATTTTTCTGGAATGGACGAAGAACTGGACGGAGAAGTCCAGGGTGTTCAGGAAATTCTGAAATCCGGCCAGGATGATATTCTGTTCGTCTCCGGATTTCAAGTCGAAGTTCACCCCGCTCACAATGACGACTTTGCGCATCTTTCCTCCCTTAAGATACACGACTCCGTCCGAGATCCTGTCTATTTCCACGAAAGACTGGGATGATTTGGAAGTTTTTTCTGCCATAGTTACATTCTATAGTACATTTCCGGGTAAGCGAAGCGTCATTCGGAGTAATCGACTTTCCGTACCAGCCGGCGTTCTCCTGTGGAGAATACGGCGACTTGGTAGGATTCTTTTTTCTTAACCTCCCGGAGCTTTTCCGGAGAGGATGTTTTTCCCGTGGCGACGTTGAGGGCTATGGATTTTATGCGTTTTCCGATATTTATCTGTTTGCGTATCTTTTCTATCTTCTCTAGTGTATCGGATTTTGAAGCTACCTTCTTTTCCTCCCGTTTCCAGGTGTACATCTGGGGCTGGACCGTGTATTTGAATGCCGAGAGAATGACGGTGGGCAGGTCCTGTCCGTTTACCTTACCAAAGGCTAGGGCCGCCGCTATTGATACGAGCACGGCACTAACCATGATCCAGAGGAAGGTGTTGAAAATGTAGAAAGAGGTGAAAACGAGGCCTCCGGCCACAGCTATATAGAAGAATTGATGAAGCGTAAGAGGGCCTACGATCTTAGGTTTTTGGTCAATGAATTGAGGTACTTGGAAGGTAGCCATAATGTTCGAGCCTTATATTCAAGGTTAATGTATGCAGAAATAAAGTACAAACCCGGAAAAGATTTTTAACTTTTTTCCCTCAGATCTATAGTGTTCCCTTCTACGGTGGGAGAACCCCCTTCTTTTGCGGATTGTTTTTTCTGCTTGTCCTTATTGAACCATACCACCCCTCCCTGTTTGGAGGACGATCCTTTCTCCTTTTTTGTTTTCAGGGCGGGTTTAGGAGGGGCTAAAAAGTCTTTTTTAATGGGTTGTGGCTTGGGCGGTTCGGGTTTCGGGCTGGTCTCGGAGATTTCTACGGGTCTCGAAGCTGGCTTTTTCTTATTGAACCATACAAAGCCCTCTGAAGGTTTCTTTTCCGGTGGTTGGGAGAAAGGGGTCGGCTTTTCAAGGGGTTGCTTCGACGCCTGGGGCTGTAAGGGGCTCTCGGCCCCCCCTTTCTTCTGAAAAGAGTCTGTCTTTATGAACTTTCCCTCTTTAGAAAATGGAGTAAGTGGGGTCCGGAGTTCGTTGTAATGGACAATACGCTTCTTTTCGGATTTGAGTTTTTTTGACATTCCTTCCGTCCGCTCTTTTATTTTCTGTATGTATTCCGGGGGAGTTTCTACGGAGGCCCGGATGGGGTCTGAGAGATCCCGCGAGGAGTCTTCTCTGTTTTTAAACATTCCGAAAGGAAGTGTAAATCCTTTAGATCCCGAAGATTCTTTTTTAGAATATGATTTTTCTTTAGAGGTGTTTTCCCTATGGAGAATGAGGGGACCATCTTTGGCAGGCTCGGCACCACCCTCGACTTTCAAAGTTTTTCCTGTAGACGCTTCCGGCTTTGCAGCCCAAGAGATGGGTGCTGTAGGAAGTTCTTGGGAAGAAGGAGAATCTTCTTCTAAAGATAAATCCCCCCCACTATTTTCTTGGAAGATTTTTTCCTCTTCGAATCCTCGTGATTTTAGAAATTCAGTTTCCTTTTTTCTAACCTCTTCTACAGAGGTATCTTTTGGGATCTCGATTTTTTCTATATCAAAACCCCATTCCGATAGTTCGTGGCTGATAGATCGTAAAATTTTTTCTCGCACTTCTCTTGCTACGGCATATCCCATTTCTTTAGTTGTTCCAGAAAGAGAAATCACCTCTTTAACAAAATTTTCTGGTTTAGTTTCTTTTGTTTCAATAAGGAAAAGAACTGAAGAAATTGAAGAAGTGTTTGAAATCCGCGCCTTCCGGGCGATTTCCTGAATCGTACGCATGACTTTCTCAGAACCAAGGTAATTTTTTATGGATTCAGGGACGTCTTTTAAAGGTATAGGCATGTTTTACGGCATTATTATTCTAGACCTTTGAGTTACTGTTGGTTTTAGGGGTGGTATCGTATCATGCCAATTTGTGTTTTCCTGTATCGCTTCATATACCCGAACGGCCTTTTTCTTCTGTTCACTCAAGCCTGTTTTGAAAGAATTAATATTTTGGTTCAATTCACTTCTCTTATTTACGAGCGGAGTTAATTCTTCCTTACTTGCCTTACTGTCTATTGCATCGGAAATTTGCTTTTCCATGTTTATAAGTTCTTGCTTCATGTTGTTAAGATTTGTGAGATCCTGATTTCCTATAGTAGTGGCCAGAGTTTCTTTAATAGTTTCCTTCTGTTCAGATGTACCCAAATTTCCAAGCTGTGTAATATGTGAAGGGCGCACATTTGTTGCAACATTAGAGTCCTTGAGAACGTCCTTAATAAGTTTTGTGGCATCGGTAACCTTTGACATTGCCTTTTCTATTACACGAGACTCAAACTTTCCTTGGCTTTCGTCTTCTCGCCTCTTCTCAAAGCGCGGGGCGAGTGAAGGAGCAACTCCAAGGACTGCATCTTTGTTTCCTGTCTTTTTTGCTGCATTAATGACCCTCTCCTTGAGTGCGGGATCTTTCTCGATATCTTCCCAGCCTCCCTTCTTCATTGCGGCGTTGGCAATGGCTGAAAATTGTGAAATGGGCATAGTTGGAAGGGCTCTATTGAGACGCATAACTAGATTTTGTCTTGTCTCAGAATCATATTTTTTCTGTTGTTCTTCTGAATCTTTTCTCAATTTTTCTTTAGCTGAGGATGAAGCGCTGCTAATCCCCGTTACTGCAGCTCCTACCAGAGGAATCCGAGATATAAGCTTTCCAGTCTTTGTCTCAGAGAATCTCTCAAATCTTGTTTTTCCTTCTTGATCTACGCCTCCTGCAAGAGTCCTTCTTCCAATATCTCGAGTCCTGTATCCAACTTTTTTCCCAGCCCATTTTTTAGTTCCCCTCCCAGCTTGTGTTGCAAGGGATGTTACATGTTTTGCTCCCGCGATTCCGAGTGATTGAGCAGTAAGAAGTCCCCCAACAAGGAATCCGATGACAATCATCATATTCATTACAATTCCGAAGAAGTCTGGGATGAGTACAGCATCCGTGGAAAGCGCGTCAACGCCCGTCGCTGTGAGTTGTTTGATCTCATATGCTTGGTTGAACTCTCGTATTTTTTCTACAGAATAAACAGTGAGATAAAGGAAAAATGACAAAATAGGGGCGTAGAAAACCCAGCTTATAAAATTCTTCCACCATTTTGTAAATTCAGAAGACAGTTGTGGAACAGTCCAAAAAAGCCAAGTTATAGGAGAAACAACGAGTAGAATTGAAAGAAAAACAAGACGTATAAGAAGCATAACGGCTATTGCTAAGAGCGAAATAGCGGATATGAGGGTAAAGAATGATATAGCGAATACGCTTAAAATCCGTATGAAAGTTATTCCTAACTTTGTGGATTGGGTGATTAATTCTCCTCGTACCTCGTAAAGTGCCTGAGGGTTAAATGCGTCTGCAAGTGATGTAGATAATCCAAATACGCCTTCGGTACTCGTTTTAGAGATAAAGAAATCGGTCAGCACGTTCGAGAAATCAATAAAGACCCCTCCTATAGTTAGGCTGAAATTCACCAGGATTGCGGCGGCAATAAGGCGGGGAAGAAGTCTCTTAGCACCATAGTCCTTGTATCTGACGATCGTAGCTACAGAGATAAGGATAATTGCAAAGACAAACCCCAAATTTGCAAGGTCGCGGACGATTTCCCATCCAGCTTGTACGACAGGGAAATCTAAGATTTGAGAATTCAAATCCAGGAGAGATCCGATTATTTGCGCACCAAGCCAGAAGAGAAGACTCGCGATCTTAGATAATATCGAGACTATGAAATTTGCACCTGCTTCAACCACGGGGTCGATTATACTCTCTTGAAGTGCCCGTCCCATTTCGAGCGCAGTTACAGGATTTGCAACGCTTGTACCCACCTGTGCTAAAGAAGTTCCCTGGGGAAAAAGTAGCAAGATGCTGAAAATAACAAAGAATAAAAGAAAAATCTTTCCGTGCTTCATTTTCATATATCCAGATCAGGTAAACCTTTTAAAAGACCCTTTAACCCCTTTACTCCTGATTTTATGAGTTTATTCAAAATAGCGTCTTCTATAGTTTCCATGAAGTTTTCGATATCATTTGTATTTTGTAGATAATCTAAGTCGGATTGAGCAGCACGTTCACTCAGACTCTGTGTGACACTACCGGGAGTTGTAAGTTTGTAATTCTGGCACTCCCAATAGGATCCTTCAGGTTCTCCATTGGGTATTCCAGGCTCTCCTCCATCCTCGGGAAGAGGTATGTCTTCGCTGGGGGAGGTAATCCCGGATTCCACATACCGTTTTCCAAGTTTTTCTACCTGAAGAATACCAGCTACTGATTCTTGTATGGATCCCGTGAATTCTCGATCAACTGGCTTGAAAAGAGTCCAGAATGTGCATTGATACTCGCTTCGGAATCCTCCGCCCCGATCCAGGTCTTTTTCGGCTGCATCATACGCTTCTTGGTACTGTTTTTGTTGGGCTGTTTCTACTAAAAATGCTGTATCGTAATAGTTGTTTTGAGGTTTCCAAATTTCTTGATAAGCAAGCCAACCGCCGTTACGGAAGTTATTATAAAAGTTTTCAATATTAGACGTCACTTGATCTAAGGAGCAAGTAACTTGTTCATAAAAGGGATTTGCACGCCTGTTTGTGGTGGGAATTTGAAGTGTTACAGAAAGCCGAAAAGGTTCGCATAACTGGGGAGCAACTCGGGAAATGAATCTATCGACAGACAAAAGAGCTGAATCTTGTAAAAATTTTCCTGGCTGGGAAACGAATTGAGGATTTTTCCCTGTAGTTATCCAATCTGTTACTTGGGTCGAGAGTTGGTATAAAATAGAGCGTTTAATAGTTTCGACAGTACTTTTGTATACAACCTCACACTCATTGCGAGTCTGTTCTACAATTTGATCGTGTTGTTGTTCAACATATATTTTCGTGAGGGCCTCCCGATTTGCCCTTATCTCTGCCTGAGCCTTCTCATCTTTTACCGGAATCTGGGAACCTAAAAGGAGTTCAGTTGCTCCGCTTGCGGTCCCCAGAAAATCATCCACCCTTTCTCCTGTGAGATCGAAGAAGGCATTTTTCGCTCCGTCCATCACACCTTTTACCCTTTCATTTACCTCGTTTTCAAGGGGGCTTTTGAAAAGTTCTTTAAATTCCCTTATTTGCTCTTCGGCCCCGAGTTCTCCGGCAACCCATTGTCCAACATTCTCGGCAAGCTGTTTTACATCAATGTCAAGATCTATCCCTGTCACTTGCTTAAACTTGCTTCCTAGAAAATCAAGAAGCTTACTTTTCAGATTTTCCTGGATGTTATCCAGGGTTGTGTACCCCCCGTATTTTCCGGCCAGTTCGGCCGCCTTGACACATAGCTCCGTTCCCTCAAGATGTTTTACGTTACCGTCACCACCACCTTCTGATACACATGCCCACTCTGCCATACCCGACATATCACTGGGTACAGAGGGCTTAAGAGTTCCTGATGAAGGATTTGCCAAGATTAGTTCGTGATAGGAAACAGGTACTCGTGTTCCTCTTTCATATCCTTCGGGAGGATTAATCCAAATAAATTCCCATTGTCTGCTGGGACAGGATTCCTGTGCTAAAACCGTGTTTCCAAGAGGAAGTACAGAGACTAAAGTCAGGAGAGAGACAATCAGAATTTTTTTTACCCCTTGCATGATTTTATGAAGAAGACATAATCTCTATTCCTTTTTCGATGGATTCTTCTATTTCCTTGAGTCCGTCTTCTATTTCTTTGGATACCCGTGTTGAAGCGATGATGAAACGGAGAGGGTCAAATTCAGCTTGGGAAAGAGAGGAGTAAATATTCTTTTGTTTTTTGAAAAATGAGATAACCTTAGCGTGGGTAGCAATCCATAATTCTGGGACGCGCATAGAGTTCAAAACATCCAAGTTGAGTTCTGCACGGTCAGCGACGTCTTCAAAATATTGGGTTACAGAGTCTCGTCTCGAATCCAGGGCACCACCTTTTAAGCCATCTTGGAGAATTTGCTCTATGACGAGAACGTATCCCATCTCCAATTTTTTTGAAGCGTTGGAAATAACGGAGATTTCTGAAACATCAACATATTCGGTTTCCAGATCCTTTTCTATAATCTCATCGATAATGGAATTCACTTCCTTCTCGTTTGGAAGCGTAATTTCTTTTTCTGTGAAATCAGGATTAGAAACCACCGCTTCAACGGATTTATTTGTGAATTCTTCTGTCAGGTTTGGTAAATCAGTCCGAAAGAAATTTAAATTGGAAGTTGAATCTATTTCAGACGATATAACACTAACCCCACGTTCTTTGGGGGTTCCTAAAATCCCGAATATGAAAATGGATCCCAAGATACCAGTAAGGATAATAAGTGTCGCAGGGACGATTTTCTTTTGAAAAAGGAAGTGTTTCATAGTTTGATTCACTCTAAATTATACAAGATTCCCTGAGCTTTTTTAAGAGCAACAAGGAAAAACTTCTGAGTTTTCAAACCAACAACTCCGATTTTATAAGTATCTTTTACAATCTGTTTTTGAAGTTACTCACAGAACAGATCTGCTATATTTCCTATAACAGGAATGCTCCCTATGGAGGAACAAAGGGAGTTTTTTAGCAAGTCAACTACCGCATCTTGGGGTCCTTTAAGTACATTTGAAGTGTCAGGAGCAGATATTCCTATTTGATGTACAAGGCTTGTAATGGGACAAGATCCGCTTGCGGAACATATAGTACTGAGGAATTGATCCAAAACAGGGATAGAATCGCAAAAATCACTCGCGGATTCCGAAAGGCCAGTTTTCTCAGTTAATCCCCCCACCTTACTACAAACCTCACAAATATTTATGTAATTTCCCACAACGTGTGTATCCGGGACAAAGTAAGAAAATTCCCGGTAAATGGTAGTAAGAAAGGGAAGGGTGAAAAAGTCGACCCTGAGAATTCCCACAGTGGCGGGAACGGGTTCTCCTATTTCTATTTCCTCAACAGTTACGAGTGTCGTCCCTCCTGTTGCGGTGAGAATTGGTGCAGTTATGCTCTGAATGCAGTCGGAGGGAGATGGGTTATAGGATTTTACTGTTCCTCCAAAAGGGGAAAAGAGGGTAGTCGCGTTTGCAAAAAACGGAGAAATTATGATCACTGAACACAATACCAATAAATAAAAAAGCTTCATATAGATTTAAGTATACAGCATTTCGGAGATTTCTTTAATGCGCTTCACAGACAAGTCTTGGGGACGGACAGTTGAAGAGAGTTTGATGCGAGAGAAAATTTCTTCTATCTTAGATTTCTCAAATCCTGCCAATGTAAGATTGTTCCAGATCGTTTTCCGAGGTTGCCGGAAAACCGCCCTGGCTGTTTCAAAATACCATCGTGGGATATTTTGATCATTTGGGATAAGAAGTAATACAGCCGAATCAATTTGTGGAGGGGGACGAAAAAATTTTCTAGATATCCGAGCTACGATGATCGGTCGAGCCCACGCTTGTACAGTTGCAGAAAGCAAGCTCATGTGAGGAGGTTGGGACGTTACTCTCTTCGCAATTTCCTCAGGTACAGTTAACACAATGCATGAAGGTTTTTTTTTCAATTCTCCTAGCACGCGGAGTAGCCTGCCCGTTATATAGTACGGAATATTCCCGCAGATTTTATAAGAATGTTTGAGATTCTGAACCACCTTTGGAATGGTTTCCAGGGCATTTCCTTGCACTATTTGAATTCGACTACCAAACTTATCTTCCAAAACTTCTGCGAGCTGAGGGTCTCTCTCTAAGGCAAAAATTTTTATATGGGGTTTTGCACCTAAAATTTGTTCCGTGAGTTCCCCATGTCCTGGCCCTATTTCCAGTATAGAGTCACCCCTTTCTAAAGATAGGGATTCTACAATCTTCAAGATTTTCCTTCTATTTTTAAGAAAATGCTGTCCTAGTCTCTTTCCCATATTTTAATTATACTGGCAAACTCTATATCTTGGAATTTTAACAATCTCTGTGGTATACTTCCCCTGCGTGAAAATCATGCTTCAAGAAGCGGTTTCCCTAATAAAGAAAGAAGCGGCCCTAGGATGGTCGTTGTTGTTCGTTTTGTGCGCTGTGCTGAGCGGGTTAGCTTTCCATGCGTGGGAAGAGCGCTTTACTCTCCAAAGCAGGCCGGAGCTTTTCGGCGTCGGAGGTCCGGAGAACAGGATTGAAGAAAAAACGGCCGCGGTATTCGGTACGGCCATGCATCCTGTGGCAGCAGAGATTCAGTCAGGGATCACAGACGAAGAAATTTATTCCTGGGAAGACTCCGCCATCTTGGTGGGAAGATCGCATTCCCTTACAACCCCTCCCCCGTTTCGGGAGGATATTATGCTTTATACCGTCCGGGAGGGGGATACGCTCTCGGAAATCGCCGCCCGCTACGGAATTTCCGTGGATACCATACGATACGCCAATGAGGATACCTCCTCCAATCTTCTCAAAATAGATCAGAAGCTTGCTATTCTTCCTACGGACGGGATTCTCTATACCGTCCGGGAGGGGGATACGTTGAGAGCCGTAGCCGAGAGGTTTGAGATCTCTCCGGAGGAGATTAGGGAATATAACCCGGATTACTTGAAAACGTTTCAGAATCCGGAAGAGAAGCTCATGCTTCCGCATAAAAGTCCCGGGCTGGCCACGCAGATTGCCATCCGGGAATCTCCTGCCGAGCTGCCCGATCTCAGTTGGTATTTCGCCCTTCCTGCCAAAGGATGGAACTGGGGCAAGCTGCATGAATACAATGCCGTAGACATCGCTGACAGTTGCGGAAGTCCCTTCTACGCCTCGGCGGGGGGAATCGTCATAGAGGAATCATCCTCCGGTTCTTGGAACTCCGGATACGGGAATTACATCCTTATCGAGCATGCCAACGGTACGGAGACCCGGTACGCCCATACGCTAAAAAACGATGTCGAGGTGGGAGACATCGTGAAGCAGGGTCAGAAGATCGGGTCGATCGGAAATACCGGAAACTCGGAGGGGGCAACCGGATGCCACCTTCACTTTGAAGTGATAGGTGCCAAGAATCCATTCGCACTCAGGTAGTAAAAAAACCGGCAAAGAGCCGGTTTTTCGTTCCGAACCTTATTTCAAGAAACGGATTCTGATTTCTTGCATTCCTTGCAGTACAGGGATTCGGGCTCGGCTTCCAGGATTTCCTTTTCTATCTCACCCCCGCATTTTTCGCAGGTACCATAATTGTTCTCTTCCATTTTTTGTAAGGCCTTTGTTACGCGTTGCAGTTTGGATTCGAGAACCTTCTTGATCCCGAGTATATTTCCGAATTCCTCGGTCTCGTCAGACTCTTCCTCGAGGGAGTCGGTGTCGTCGCCGAAGTCCCTCCTCTCTTCCAATTTGGAGAGCCTTTTCTTGAGTTTTTCCTCTTCCCGTGTTAGGGAGTCTTTGAATTTCCGTGTTTCTTCCATGGAATTAGTATCCGAGATACGTTGCTGCTTGGGCAGCTCCGTCGAGGTTGGTGCTGATCACGAGGTATCTGTCAAACCAAGTGTAGCTGAACGTAGCTCCGGCTTCGGAAAACTCCACGAGGGACGTGGGGTACTCCTTGACGGATCCGTCCTCCCAGACGCCTATTTCCCCCGGCTCTTCCACGAAGAAATTCTCAAGGTTGGGACTGCTCTGAAGACTGCTCATCTGGCTCTGTACAGAGCCTGCTTCCACGTCGTCCTTGAGTTGTGCTACAAAGCCCATCCAGGTCCCACTTGTATTTGTATAGGTAAACAAGGTGAAATCTTCCTGGAAGTAGTCCGTGAACTGTGCTGTAAAGAAGTCTGGAGCGGTCATGCTTCCCATCTGCTGCAGAGTAATAGGCTTATTTTCTGATGTTTTCAAAACGATTTCTCGAAGTAGGGGGTTTTCCGTCGGGTTGAAGACTAATTTTCCCTGAATTTCGGCGGGAGTGAATTCCAAAAGGGTCACATCCATCGAAATATCAGCCGGATTTTCAAAGAAGGAGGCATGCACTTCATGGGTGTAGATTGACGAAAGATCCACAGTCTCTTTTTCTGGAGTATCTGTCTCTTCTAGATTCCCAATCCCTTCTTCCGGATTATCTTGATTATTCTCTTCTTGTTCTTCTTGCGGTTCCTCCTGGGCCGGAGGTGTTGTTTCAGGAGTTTCCTCTCCGTCATCCATTACAAGCGGCACGATGAAGAAATATACGACTGCAGCGATTCCTATAACGACGATGGCTGTAATGATACCGATAAAAAGTCCCTTATTCGATTTTTTCGGGGAGTGAAGTTTTTCTCCGCCCAATTTTGGGGGTTCGGGCGGCGTAGGGGTAGGAGTTATGTTGGGCGGCTGAAAAGAGCCTCCGGAACCGCTTCCCTGAGGTTTCTTAGGCTGTTCAGAGGGTTTCGGCTCGGGGCGGGGCTGGGGAGTGTAGGGCGTAGGGGCTCCACCTCCCGATTCCCCGATGGACTGGGTATCCGACTTCATGGTCCTGGCCGAGAGGCCAGAGTCATCCTGCTTGGTATTGGGTGGCTGACCTTTTCCCGCGGGTACTGACGGAGGGTTGCCCCCCTGTGAATTTTGACCGGACCACGGGTCTCCGACCTGATTTTTTTCTTCCATGGGTCTATTGTACCTCTTTTCCGTCTTTCTTGGGTGTGGATAGTTTCGGGGCCTGTTTAAGGGAGAGTCCGATTTTTCCGTCTGCGTCGGCACGGATGACTTTCGCCGTTACGACATCCCCTTCCGAAACAACGTCTTCCACCTTCTCTACGAAGCCTTCTTTGAGTTCAGATACGTGTATCATGCCGTCTTTTCCTCCTCCGAGGTCTACAATGGCCCCGAAATCGAGGATGCGGATTACAGTTCCGGTTATGATCTCGCCTACTTGATATTCGTGCACCGTGGCTTCCACGGATGCAAGGCCCTTTTGGACCATGGATTCGTCGGTTCCGGATACGTACACGGTCCCGTCTTCATCTATATCGATGGAGATTTCATTGCCGCATTCCGCGATAATGCCGTTGATGGTTTTTCCTCCGGCTCCGATAACTTCCCCTATCTTTTCTTTGGGAACTTTAATCGTCACGATCTTGGGAGCGTATTTCGAGACCGAAGGCCGGGGAGTATCTATCGCCTTGTTCATGAGGGAGAGTATCTGGATGCGGGCATCTTCCGCCTTTTGCAGCGCTTTAGAGAACATTTCCTCCGTCACGCCGTTTATTTTCACGTCCATCTGGATGGCGGTTATGCCGGCATCCGTGCCCGCAACTTTGAAGTCCATGTCTCCGTAATGGTCTTCGGGTCCTTGGATGTCCGTCAGGATCTTGTAATCCCCCGTCTCCGGGTTCGTAATAAGGCCCATGGCGATTCCGGCAACATGCTTGCGGATGGGTACGCCCGCGTCCATGAGAGACAGGGAAGTTGCACATGTTGATGCCATGGAGGAAGAACCATTCGAGGAAAGAGTCTCTGCTACTACGCGGATGGTGTACGGAAATGCTTCTTTAGTGGGAAGTACGGCCCGGATGGCCTTGGCAGCGAGGTTTCCATGCCCGATCTCCCGGCGTCCGGGTCCCCGGGCCCGCCCGGTTTCCCCTACGGAGAATTTCGGGAAATTGTAATGAAGCATGAACCTCTTCTTCTCCTCGGTTTCCATGGTCTCCACCAGCTGCTCTGCAGAAGGGGGCGCGAGCGTGGAGAGGGCGAGTACTTGCGTGTTTCCTCTTATGAAAAGTCCGGAACCGTGCGTGAGCTCGAAGAGCCCGACTTCCGCATGAAGCGGACGGATCTCGTCGAGCCCCCGTTCATCCGGCCTGCGATCGGATTCCAGGATTTCTTTGTGAACGAATGCATCCACTTCCGCTTCCAAAATTTGTTCTATGTGCGTCTCAGGGTCTTGGAATTTCTCCATGCCTGCAATCTCTTCCGTTATGGTGTTTTTTAATTCCCCGATCCGCTTTTCGCGTATGAGGGCCGCGATGTCTTGTTTTTGGATAATTTCCTTTACCGCCTTTTCGAGCTCGGGGGAAGGGGTTTCTATAGTGACATCCGTCTTAGGCTTTCCGATTTCCTTGACGATCTTTTCCTGGAAAGATACGAGGTCGGCAATGAGCTTCTGGGATTCTTGAAAGATGCGGAGCGCCGATTCCTGATCCGCTTCGTTTCCCTCGAATTCAATCATGTTGATCTGGTCCGCAATGCCCGCGAAGAAAGCATGGATAGGCTTTCCGTTCTTATCCTTGTCTTCTACGTCTAAGCCTGCTACGGGGCCGTTCCAGGGGATGTCCGACGTGGCGAGTGCCGCAGACGCCGCCAGAAGAGCTACCATATCAGGGTCCTTGCCCTCTTCGTAGGCCAGGATCGTAATGGTTACCTGGACCTCTCTCCTGAGGCGGTGGTCGAAAAGAGGCCGGATGGTCCGGTCTATGAGGCGCGCCGAAAGCGTAGCCTCGTCGGAGGGCCGTCCTTCTCTGCGGACAAACCGGCTTCCGAGAATTTTTCCTACGGCGTAGAAGCGCTCCTCGTATTCCACGGTAAGAGGAAAGAAATCTCCAGGACGGTCTTCGGTTCCCATGACGGCCGTGGCCAGAACCGCGGTATTTCCCCGTTTTCCAATTACAGAGGAATTGGCCTGTCCCGCGAGATCCGAGAACTCAAGAGAGATCTTTTCTCCTCGTACAGTTGTTTCAAATGTTTTCCTGTCTAAAGTTTTATTTTGCATATGTTAAGTATTCTTTTTTCTTGTTTGTTTTTTCCTGATCCGGAGAAGGATTCTCGGAAGGGTTTCGAGATCTATGAATTTGTCTGCTACCTCGCGAAGCTTCCCCGAGCAGGTCTTGGGAAAGGCTGCAAGCTCGACCTGCTTTCCAAGGCCCCATTTGAGATAGTGGACTAAGGGGATGAAATCCCCGTCTCCGGTTACCAGTATGATGACATCCAAGGTGTTTGCAAGACGGACGGCATCGACGGCCATCCCCACGTCCCAGTCCGCTTTCTTGCTGCCGTCCGGATACACCTGGAGGTCCTTGAGCCGAAGCTCAATCCCCGCTTTCTTAAGGGCCTCAAAAAAAAGGCCCTCGCTGCGGGCTCCTCCTTCCGGCTGGGGGAGGTGGTCGCTCTTTACGACGTAGGCGAGGGACCGGACGAGGAAGCGGTCGGCAGTAAGGGTCTTGATGAGTTGGTTGAAATTAACGTGCGACTTATGGAGATGTTTTGCCGAATGGTATACGTTTTGGACGTCGATGAAAATTCCGACTCTCTGATTCGAATGCATAACGTGTTTTATAAGAATTAGAACTTCAGCTTCTTAACGAGGCTGGTGTATTTTTTGGGGTCGTTTTTCTCGATGTATTGCAAGAACCGACGCCTCTTGCCCACCATCTGAAGAAGTCCCCGGCGGGAATCGTGGTCCTTCGGGTTCTTCTTGAGGTGGCTCGCGAGAGCCTTAATCTGACGAGTAAGGAGCCCGACCTGAACTTCGGCCGAACCTGTATCCCGTTCGCCCCGCCTCAGGTCCTTTACGACAGAGGCTTTTTGTCTTTTTGACAGCATGGAGAGATTCTACCGTGGAACGGGTGAAATGTCAAAGATGCGCATGAAATAAAGGTTTTTGGACGCTTCTCCACATTGTGCGACAGAAGTGGTATTCTGGAAGTATATGAGCGAGATCGAACGCTACCTTTCCGAATATCTGGACTATCTGACCATAGAACGGAACCGTTCGCAAAAGACCGTGGAGAATTACAGGCGCTATCTGGAAAGGTTTTTCCGGGATGCTGGGATTTCTAAGATCAAGGATCTGACGCCGGAGGCCGTGCGTGCGTTCCGGGTTTCCCTGGCCAGGGAGGATCTGAAGAAAAACACGCAGAGCTACTACATCATAGCGATACGGAATTTTTTGAAATATCTCGTGAAGAGAGGGATCGATACATTTCCTTCCGAGGTCATCGAACTTCCCAGAACTCCCCGGAGGGACATTGAGCTTCTGGGATACGAGGAATTGGAAAGGCTTTTGGAGAGTCCCCGGGGAGACGGATTGCGGGCCCTCCGGGACCGGGCGATTCTCGAGACGTTCTTTTCCACGGGCCTCCGCCTTTCCGAGCTTTGCGCTCTGCCGAGGACAATTGACCTGAAGCGCGGAGAGTTATCCGTACGGGGAAAGGGGGACAAACTGCGCGTCGTGTTCCTTTCGGAAAGGGCGCGGGAGTCTATCCGGAAGTACCTTTCCAAACGAGGAGACACGGAGGAGGCATTATTTGTGAGCCTGGATCGCTCCGGCAAGACCGTGGGGAGAATCACGCCCCGGGCCGTGCAGAGACTGGTAGACGCCCGGGCGCGGGAAGCCGGGATTGCCAAACGGGTTCATCCCCACCAGCTGAGGCACCAGTTCGGGACAGACCTTCTTCTAAACGGAGCCGACCTCCGGTCCGTGCAGGCTCTTTTGGGGCACGCGGATATTTCCACCACGCAGGTTTATACGCATCTCACCGACAAGGAGCTTCGCGAGGTACACAAGGCTTTCCACGGAAAGCGGAGGGATTAGTTTTTTAAAACACCCCTGAACAGGGGTGTTTTTGCAGAAAAATTTTTTTATTTCTTCCACTCATCTTTCCACAAGGCTGGGTGGACTTTGAGAGTGTCCCTAATTCTTTTAAAGATTCCTCTCCTTTCAGGAGGATATTTATGTCTCTTCCACTCATCTTTCCACAAGGCTGGGTGGACTTTGAGAACTCTCCCCATCCTTTTGAAGAAGCCGAGAGGTTCCTCTCTGTCGCGTTGCAAGGTGTTTTCATTAGGTTTTTCCCAGGCTATTTTTCCCTCCATTGCAAGTTCTACAGAAGTTTTCAATTTTTTTCCGGGGGGCGATTCCGTTCGCCTTTCCTCTAGTTCTCGGATCTCTACCTCTCTTTCGATGATTTTTTCTTGTATACGCTCTCTGTTTTTTACATAACCAGGTCTTTTTTCAAGCTTTTCAAGTTCTTGAATTTCTCTCCGAGCCTCCTTTTCTTTTTCAGACAACTCGGGAGTTGGCGTCTCTCCTTGCATAGCGATTTCCACGGAGGTTCTGAGTTTCTTGTCTCCGTTTGTGAAAGGAGCGGATTCTGCCTCGCGGACCTCCTCCTCCTTTTTTTGTATTTCCTGTTCGATTACTTTCTTATCTCGGACGTAATCAGTACTCTCAAAATCTTTTTCTAGTTTCTCCAACTCCTCTTTTGGATTAGGTTGTATTTGTGGTACTTCGAAACTGTTTTTCATATATATGTTTATTTTACACCTTCCGTCACAGGTCACACAAGAACTATTACATCATACATTTTTCTATGTCAAGTTGCCTTAGATTTCCTTCTGCCTCATACTGAACTTCTAAGAAGTCGGGGTGGCGGAACTGGTAGACGCGCAAGGCTTAGGACCTTGTGGGATGTATTTCCCTTGGGAGTTCGATTCTCCCCCCCGACACTAATAAAAACCAGCCCCGCTTGAACGGGGCTGGTTTCGTCATGTTAAGCAATCAAAGGGCTCACTCGGCGCCGAGTAACTCCTTTGTGATTTCAATAATCCCCGTTGCGAGGAGCGCCGTCACGACGGCGATCACCGCGTACAGGATTTGTTGTTTCGCTTTCGAGACCTTGGATTCATCCCCTCCTGCGGTAAGGAAGCCGAATGCTCCGATGATGATAAAAACAACAGCAAGCGCAACCAGGGCACTGTAGAGCCACCCTCCCAGTTTGTTTATCACACCGATGATGTCTTTCGCCGATTCGACGGCTCCGAGAGCCATTGTCGGTACGGTCAGAAGAAGAGTCATTCCAAGAGTCACTATGTTGCGTTTAGATAATGTTTTTTTCATACATCTGTAAGAGACTGGTTTCATGCTCCCCGCCGTCCTTTTTATCGAAGAACCCGCTTATCAGGAGAACCAAGCTCCATGAAAGCAGTCCGATTATGAACGCGACAAGCGCGTAAACCAGACGGTTTTTCGCTTCTTTTACCTTTGTCTCGTCTCCGCCTGATGTAAGGAACCCGTAGGCCGCCCAGATGATAAATGCCACTGCCAGTGCGGAGAGAATTCTGAAGAGCCAGCCGGAAAGCTTGTTGATGAGATCCAGCACTCCCTGAGCTCCCTTTTCCTTTACAACCGTTATGGGAGGGCTTTCAACCAGGCCGGTCTGGGCCAATGCCGGCGAAACAAGCAGGAGAAAGAGAAATAATCCGATGATTACGTTGCGCATATCACGAAACAGGAATTACTTCGGTTAAACACCAAAGAAACTTCTTACAAGGGCAATGATGCCCCGTGCGAGAAGCGCGATAACGATGGCGATGATCGAATAGATAAGGAACCCTTTCGCCTTCTTCACCTTTTCTTCCTCTCCTCCCGACGTCAGGTAAAGGAATGCCGAATAGAGAAGGAAGATAACAGCAAGAACAAGGAGAATGCCGAACAGCCAGGTGGTGGCCGTCTGGATGTAAGTGAAGACGCTACCGATATCATTCACCACGACGGGCGGATCCTGGGGCGTTCCTTGTTGTGCTCCTGCGAGAGTCGGCGCAACAAGAAGAGCCAACGCTGCCAACGCAAATACAAGAGATTTCTTGTTCATATTTCTTTGTATAACTGTTTTTCGACCTTTCGTCATATTCATTCTAATAGCAATTCTATAATGGATACAATTCCCTTCGAGATCCACAGGATCCCGTAGCCTATTACCGTATATAAAATAGTCTGGGTCCCGGTCTTGAATTTTTCCGGAGATCCGCCGGCAAACATCATTTGGAAGGCTCCTACGATGACCATGACGGTTGCAACGGGAGCTCCTACCTTTATGAGCCAGTCGAGTATCTCGTTCACCAGGCTTTCCACGGTCTGATTCGAGCCCAGAGGATTGGGAAGCTCCTGAGGCTCCTGCGCGGAGGCCCAGAGAGGGGTGAATATGAGAGCGGAAGCAAATAGAAGGATAAACGTTTTCATATGAGTATATTGTAACATAAATATTTGTTTTAGGGAAGGGGTATTAGGAGCATGTAATCTGGTTCCAAGGAAGAGCTCCGTCTCCGGCTATGAGACTCAAAAGGGTATTGATAATAACCCACGCCGTGAGGGCTATAACGACTCCGACAAGGGCGCTTGTGAGCGTTCCTCTCGCTTGGCGTACTTTGTCCTGGGATCCGCCTGAGGTCATGAAGAGAATTCCTCCTACGGCCACCATGATCCCTCCGATGATAAGCGATACCTCGAACAGGGATGTCACAATATTCCGCGTCACAATGATCCCGTCGCAGAGGCTGCAGGGAGATGTCGGTCCTCCCCCTCCCCCTCCGCACGTCGTGCCTTCCCAGATATCAAAGATGCCTTGGGCCTTGGTGACGAAGGGAAGGGCGAATAATGCGATCGAGAGAAGGAATTTTTGCATCAATATTAATATACACTGTTTCGCATCAGATTTGTAACCGTTTCCTCGGCTTCCTGAAGCGCTCGGGCGGGGGTCTGCTGGTTCGTATTCACGAGATCGATGACGTTTGAGAAGATATCCTGTATTTCATCCGGGTCGGCCTGGGCCCAGGACCGGGCAGTGAGCGCCTGCCGTGCGAAAACATGGAGATCGGGATCGTTTGCATACTCTCCCGTAATAAGGGACCGCAGTGCCGGAGGGCGGTTCGTGGCATTTAAGTAACCGGATACGGTTTCGGGGTTTGTCGTAATGGAAAGGATGAGTTCCCAGGCTAGGGCTGCGTTCCGGCTTTGGCGCGAGACCGCAAAGCCCCAGTAATGCGGGTAGGATACGTCGACTTTCGCGCTTTCCGGCTGGGGTGCCGGGGCGATGCCGATGTTCAGGAAGCTGTTTCGCTCACGGATCTCGGGGATGCTCCCCGCGTATTCGAAGATCATTGCCGTGTTACCTCTCGCAAAAGAGTCCAGGGCATTCGGCATGCCGCTGTTCCAGGTATAGACCTCGTTGCGGGCGTTGGAGAACTGGGCATAGAAGCGCAGGGCATCCACTCCTTCCGAAGAGGCGAATTTGGCTTCTCCATATTCGTCATCCACCATGATGGTGCCGCTCTGAAGCATAAGCAGATTAAGGATATCCGTTGCCTGTTCAATGTTGCGGTTCGAGGTCCCGATGGCCGCTCCGGCCTGGATGATGCGCCTTCCGTCCTCAAGTTCCGTAAGCCTGGGGATTACGCTTTGGAATTCCTCCCAGGTCTCCGGTACGGATATTCCCGCCTGATCTATGAGATCTCGGTTATAAAGGAGAGCCAGCGTATCAATGGATGCGGGAAGGGCGTAGATTCTTCCTTCCGGAGCGAAATCCTGTTCCACCACTTGCGGGAAAAGCTCGCGAAGCTGAATTAGGTTCATGCGGGTAGAAGGAAGCGGAGCGAGCTTGGCGATGTTCTTGGGAAGACTGCGGTTTGAGATCATGAAGACATCAGGTCCCTGTCCCGCCGCAAGGGACTGTAGAAGGGTTGTCGCGTAGGCCTCCTCGGAGGCAAAGGAGCGGTGGTTGACCTCCACTCCCGGGTACAGGCTCTGAAAATTGTCGAGGAAAGGCTCGTATGCGCGCTGGTCATCTCCTATGCTCCAGAACTCGAGTTCGGCCTCGATCTTCTGGGTCGTTTCCTTGCAGCTTTTGAGGCCGGGAATAGTGCAGGTAAAAATGAGGGCGCCCACGATCACAACGAGGACGATTCCTCCAAAGATTCCTAATTGGATTTTGTTTACATTCATAGCCCTATATTTGCACGATTCCTACGAGCTCATCCCCCTTCTCCATGTTCATGATACGAACACCCTGGGTTGAGCGGCTGGTGACCCGGATGTCGGAGATTTTTACCCGGATAGCCTGTCCTTTGCGGGAGAATGCGATGATTTCTTCCGATTCCGGATCATTGATCCTGGTCGCGATGACCGGCCCCGTTTTGTCGGTGACTTTGGCGGTGCGGATTCCGGACCCCCCCCGCTTCTGAGTCTTGTATTCCTTGAGAGGCGTCTGCTTGGCGAATCCTTTGGCCATTACGGCGATCAAGGCCCGGCTTTTTTCTCCTTTCTTTATTATATCAAGTCCGGCTACCATGTCTGACTTTTTGAGCTTGATGGCGGAGACTCCGGCTGCCGTCCGGCCCATGGGGCGGACGTCGCTTTCCTTGAAACGGATGGCCTGTCCGAGGGAGGTTGAAACGATAACCTCGTCTCCCGGCTCGACAAGCTCCGCGGACCGGAGGATTTCGCCTTTCTTGAGAGACAGGGCGATGATGCCCGTGCGCCGGACGTTCTCGAATTCGGAAAGGAGCGTTTTCTTCACGACGCCCTGCTTGGTGACCATAAGAAGGGAGATTTTCCCCTCCGCGGCGGAGTCAGGGTAGGTGATGACGGCGTTTACCCGCTCGTCCGAAGGGATATCGAGATAATTGTGGATGAGCTTGCCCTTGGCGGTGCGTGTTGCCGAAGGGATTTCATGGATCTTCGTCTGGAAGACCTTCCCCTGGTCCGTGAAGAAGAGGATATTGCTGTGCGTGTCCGTGGCCTGGAACTGTTCGATGGCATCCCCTTCTTTGATGTCGAATCCGATAAGCCCCTTGCCGCCCCGCTTCTGCGCGCGGAAGTTCGTGGGAGGCATGCGCTTGATATATCCGTTCTGCGTAAGCGTGATAATAGCCTCTTCGTTGGGGATCAGGTCTTCGTCTTTGAATTCCTGTACGCCCGTGGGGACGATCTTTGTCCGGCGGGGATCCGAGAAGCGTTCCTTGAGTCCTTTCAATTCATCTTGGATGATTTTTACAATCTTTTTGGGACTCTTTAGAATGAGCTTCAGTTCCGAGATGAGCTTTTTCTTTTCCTTGAGCTCTTCCTCGATTTTCTCGCGTTCCAGGGCCGCCAGGGACTGGAGGCGCATCTCAAGGATCGCTCCGGCCTGGATGGGGGTGAGCTTGAAATTCTTTACGAGGTTCTTGGAAGCCTCCTCTTTGTCTTTGGATTTTTTAATCGTGGCGATGATCTTGTCGATGGATCCGAGTGCCGTGACGAGTCCTTCCAGGATATGCGCCCGCTCCTCCGCCTTTCTGAGGTCGAATTCCGTGCGGCGCCGGATCACGAGCTTCCGATGTTCCAGGTAGATAGAAAGGATTTTCTTGAGGGATAGGATTTCGGGCTGGAGCCCGTCCGGCAGGGCCAGCATGTTGAAGTGGATGTTCTTTTGCAGTTCGGTGGTCTTGTACAGCTTGTTCAGGATCTTCTGGGGAGGCACTCCGGACTTGAGCTCCACGACGATGCGGAATCCTTCCCGGTCCGATTCGTCCCGGAGGTCCTTGATGCCGTCGAGGCGCTTGTCCTGCACGAGTCCGGCTATCTTGGTAACGAGGTCGGCTTTGTTGACCATGTAGGGGATCTCGGTGATGACGATGCTGAACGCGTCGCTCTTCTTTTCCTCGATGGTGGCAACGCCGCGCATGGCGATAGACCCCTTTCCGGTGCTGTACGCTTCTTCGACGGCTTTTTTGTCATAGATAATGCCTCCTGTCGGGAAGTCCGGCCCGGGGACGAATTTCATGAGCTCGGATATTGAGGCGTCGGGGTTTTCGGACAAATGGATAATGCCGTCCGCCAGTTCCAGGAAGTTATGGGGAGGAATGCTGGTGGCCATTCCCACGGCGATGCCCGTCGCTCCGTTCATGAGAAGATTCGGCAGGGATGCGGGTAGGAAGACGGGCTCCTCCCGGGTGGAGTCGTAATTGGGCTTCCAGTCTACAGTCTCTTTCTCGATGTTGGTGAGAAGTTCTTCTGCCACCTTGGACAGGCGGGCCTCCGTATAGCGCTGGGCGGCCGCGGAATCCCCGTCCACGGAGCCGAAGTTTCCCTGTCCTTGTACCAGCGGATAGCGCAGGGAGAAATCCTGGGCCATGCGGACCATGGCATCGTATACGGCGGTGTCTCCGTGGGGGTGGTATTTACCCAGGGCCTCTCCCACGACCCGGGCCGATTTGATGAATTTTCCAGTTGCCCCGAGGCCCATGTCATGCATGGCCCAGAGAATGCGCCGTTGGACGGGCTTCAGTCCGTCGCGAACATCCGGAAGAGCCCGGCTCACAATGACGGACATGGCGTAACTCAGGTACGATTCGCGGAGCTCCTCCGTAATCTCCTGCCTTTCCGTTTTTCCACCCGATGGGGGGATGTTGTGTTCAAGTTTCTTTTTCATAAATATTTATTCCTCACTGTATGGTAGCGGTGTTGGCGGTATGATTTCAAGGGAGTCGGGGGAAAACTGGATATCCCTTCCTTCCACGTAGATCTCGTTTCTCTGGTCGATCCTGCTTTTGAAAGAAGAGAAGGTGCTTTCTACGGAATCCGACAGGGAAGAATAAATCCGAGACACGTCCCGTTCTATGTAGGAAACCCCCCGTTTAAAGGTCTCGAGGATGGAATTACCCGAGCTTTCTTCCTTCAGGGCTTCAAAGGGCCTGGCAGGGGTTGTATCTTCGGGGAGTGCGGAGCGCACGTTCACATTGAGGGAAAGCATCCAGATCCCGATCACCAAAAGCATGGATACAGTAACCCCTCCCAGAAACCATGTTCTCCTGGTTTTCTCGTCCGAGCGGCGTATCTTCTTGAGGAACGCCCGAAAGGAGGATATGAGATCGGCGAATCGGGCTGACATAGCTTATTTTACCTTGAGACACTCCACTGTCATATCCTTCGGGGAGATGTCTTTCTTTTTAATGACAAGTTTTTCCTGGAGTTTGGGGGATTCTCCGTCAAACTCCTTGAGAAAGGGTTTTAGATCCTTCTTGTACAAGGAGGGTATAATAATCCCCGGTTCTATCTGCCTGATGAGCTTGGATGCGATCTCGGGAGAGATCCACGGTCTGCCGCCCCCAGGAATAATGAGAATGTCCGATCCATTGAATTTTTCATAAAGTTCGGGAAGGAGTTCTTTTTTGAGGTGTCCTAGTACGGTGACCGTAATGCCTTCCAGCGTAAGAGAGAAGGCTGTCTTCTCCACCCCGTCTTCGTATCCGACGCTCCAGCCCGACACTTCGATGCCCTGGATCTCGAACTCTCCCTGATGGTCTATCCAGGAAACTCCCTGGTCGTCCGAAGGCTCGTCCGTGGATGCCGGCTTAGTGGTGTTCAAGATAAGCGTGGCTCCTTTGAAGGAGCGTTGGTTGGTGGGGTCTACGAGGACCGATACCGATCCCGACTGTATTTTGAAATAATTGTCTCCGTGGTATGTGATAATCATGGTACATTCATTATATTTTCAGATGGAGGTTTTTTCAATCGATCCCGAGGGTTGACCCGGGGGAATGAAACGCGTATATTTCCCCTTGTATGCAGTTAAAACAAGAACCGACAAAAATCACCAACATGTTGAAAAATGAGGTTACCGCTCTCGGCATGTTGAAGCCGGGGGAAATTGTGAAAGGCGTAGTCCTTTCCAAGGAGCCGAAGCTCATCACGGTGAATCTGGGAGCTTACGGAACGGGGGCCATCTATGGGGGAGAGATTCAGAGCGCGAGGGAAATCACCAGGAATCTCAATATAGGAGATGAAATCCGGGGAAAGATCATGTCCGTGGATAATGAAGACGGATACGTGGAGCTTTCTATAACCGAGGCTGACAAGCAGAAGGCCTGGGAGGCCGTACAGGAACTCAAAGACGACGAAGAAATCGTGAAGGTCAAGATTTCTTCCTTCAATAAAGGAGGACTTGTAACCGAATTGAAGGGGCTCCCCGCGTTTCTCCCTGCTTCCCAGCTTTCCCTGAAAGCCGAAGAAGGGGAAGGGAATATCGATAACGCTCTCGAGGGTCTTGTGGGATCTGAGATAGAAGTGAGGGTCATTGACGTGAATCCCCGTGCCAAGAAGCTTATCGTCTCGGAGCGCTCAGCTCAGGAGATGGGAACCAAGGAGCTGGCTAAGAATTATGACATCGGACAGACCATAGACGGCGTGGTCTCCGGCGTGGCGGATTTCGGAGTTTTTGTCCGTTTTGCCGACAACCCGGCCGTGGAAGGGTTAGTGCATGTCTCCGAGTTGGCTTATAGGATCGTTGAGAATCCCAAGGAGATTGTGAAAATAGACGATCCCGTGAAGGTTACGATCACAGAAATCAAAGACGGAAAGATCTCGCTCTCCCGGAAGGCTTTACTCCCGGATCCGTGGGAAAGCATCCCCGATTCCATGAAGGAGGGGGCGGAAGTGGAGGGTGTTGTCTATGCCTTCCATCCTTACGGGGCGATCGTAAATCTTGAAAATGGAGATTTGCAGGGACAGGTGCACGTGGCAGACTTCGGATCCGTGGATGAAATGAAAAAGCAGATGACCGTGGGAGAGAAATATACATTTATAATTGAAAACGTTCAGCCGGAAGAAAAGAGAATCACGTTGAAGCTCAAGGCTTAAGTTTTCTAAAATTTGCTGTATAATACACCCAACAGTTCTGTTGGGTGTATTCATAAACGAATAAGAGGGGGTTGCCATGAACTCGAGCGGAGTAGAATTATTTCGCGCAGGAAAATGGGTAAAGTCCGTACTAGAAGGAACATACGGATTTTCCAGCACATTGATCTCTGTGAATAACAAAGACGGAGAAGATAGCATTGACCTTACCACGAAGTTTCCGGAGCATCCCGAGGAAATATCCCTTTCCTTCCTTTTTTCCGAAGTGAAAGACAAGAAAAAGGAAATCGTATCTCAAAAGGTGAAGAATATTTTTGATTTTTTAGGATTAGATTTCCCAGAATAATATATGAAGAGGCGTTTTTGCGCCTCTTTATTTACACCCTTTTTCTTCTGCGCTATGATGAGTCGACATGAAACATTTCAGTAAAAACTTATTCTTTGCAATCTTCGGATTGTTCCTCGTAACCCTCGCCTTCTCGTTGTTCGTAAACGTTACAGGAAGCGAGCCGGTCAGGTTGAGTATCAGCGAGCTTGCTCAAAAAATTAACGCAGGGGAGGTTCAGGAAATCCTCGTTCAGGGCAATGATCTTTCCGTAACCCTTTCCGGCGACCAGGAGGCCGTGTCCCGCAAGGAGTCTGAAACGGGTATCGTAGAGACCCTGACGCGGTATGGCGTTACCGAAGAGGCTCTCCGGGAGGTTTCCGTGAGCGTGGAGGATCCCGGGGGCTTCCGGTACTGGATGAGCATTCTCATCCCCTCTCTCCTTCCAATCATCCTCATGATCCTCATTTTCTGGTTTATCTTCCGGCAGGCCCGGGGCGGTGCTAACCAGGCTCTTACGTTCGGGAAGATGAATATCAGGACCTCGTCCCCTCTTTCCAAGGACAAGGTGTTGTTCAAGGATGTTGCGGGCTTGAAGGAGGCCAAGGAGGAATTGGAGGAGATCGTGGATTTCCTCAAGAATCCCAAGAAGTTTTTGGATATCGGAGCGAAGATTCCCCGAGGCGTCCTCCTTATGGGCGCCCCCGGAACGGGAAAGACGCTGTTGGCCCGCGCTGTGGCGGGGCAGTCCAATGTTCCCTTCTTCCACCTTTCCGCTTCGGAGTTCGTCGAGATGTTCGTGGGCGTGGGAGCGAGCCGTGTCCGGGACCTCTTCCAGACTGCGAAGAAAATGGCTCCTTCCATTATTTTCATCGATGAAATAGATGCCGTGGGGCGCGAGCGGGGGGCGGGCCTGGGCGGAGGCCACGACGAGCGCGAGCAGACCCTGAATCAGATTCTTGTTGAGATGGACGGGTTTGACCGGGATACGAACGTGATTGTGATGGCCGCCACGAACAGGCCCGATATTCTGGACCCGGCGCTTCTGCGCCCCGGACGTTTTGATCGCAGGGTCATGCTGGATATGCCGGATATCTCGGATCGGGAAAAGATCCTGGAGATCCACGCGAAAAATAAGCCGCTCATGAGGGAGGTGGACCTCAAGGTTGTGGCAGTGCGGACGCCGGGATTCTCGGGGGCCGATCTGGCCAATATCGTAAATGAAGGTGCTATTGCAGCCGCACGGGACAACCGGAAGAAGATCAATCAAGACGATTTCCTATCTTCCATCGAGAAGGTTCTTCTGGGTCCAGCCAGGAAATCCCGGGTGATTTCAGAGAAAGAGCGTGAGATTACGGCATACCACGAAGCCGGGCATGCCCTGGTTGCGGCAACGCTAAAAGACAGCGACCCGGTCCACAAGGTATCCATCCTGAGCCGCGGCATGGCGGGGGGATACACCCTGAAGCTTCCGAGCGAAGACAGGCGCCTGAAGACCCGGTCGCAGTTCCTCTCCGACTTGGCAGTGTCCTTCGGCGGGTATGTGGCCGAAAAGATGATTTTCGGGGATATCAGCACGGGATCCTCGAACGATCTGAAGCAGGCTACGGATGTGGCACATAAACTTGTAACCCGATACGGCATGAGCGAGAAGCTTGGCCCCCGGACCTTCGGAAAGGGCCAGGAGATGGTATTTTTGGGACGGGAAATTTCTACGGAAAAGGATTACTCCGAGAAAGTCGGAGAGATGATAGACGACGAGGTGGCCAAGGTTATCAAGAAGACCTTGGATTCAGCCAAGAAGATTCTGAAGAATCACAAGGATGCTCTGGAGGCCATAGCGAAGGCTCTTATGAAAAAAGAGACTCTTGAACAGGAGGAATTCAACAAGATCATCGGGGATTTTAACCTCAAGCCGGTTTCCATACGGTAGATACTTGCGAAAATCCGTCCCGGAGATACACTGGGAAGCAGAGATCCCCGGGGATGCATGCGTCCATAGCTCAATGGTTAGAGCACCCGGCTTATATCCGGACGGCTCCAGGTTCGAATCCTGGTGGACGCACCAAGGGCGACTAGCTCAGTTGGTTAGAGCGTTCGGTTTACACCCGAAAGGTCAGAGGTTCGAATCCTCTGTCGCCCACAATTGACTCGTTTCTCTCTTCAGCATACCTTGAAGACATGGCTAGAGAATTGGAATCTTTCGACCCGGAAGTATACGAACTCATCAAGCAGGAAGAGAAGAAGCAGGAGGAGAAAATAGATCTCATCGCTTCGGAAAATTTCACGGTCCCAGCCGTGCGAGAGGCTCTGGGGTCCGTATTCGTGCACAAATACGCCGAGGGCCAGGCCGGCAAGCGCTACTACGAGGGAAACCAGTTTGCAGACGAGCTGGAGATGCTCTGCAAGAAGCGCGCGGGAGAGGTTTTCTCCCTTCCCGAGGACTGGTCCGTGAATGTGCAGGCTTTGGCCGGCAGCAACGCCAATCTGGGGATCTTCAACGGGCTTTTGGAGCCGGGAGATACGATCCTCAGCATGTACCTGCCGGACGGGGGGCACCTTTCCCACGGATGGTCCTTCCCGGAAGGAGGGGGTATGGGATCCGAAGTCGGAAAAGAGGTGTATCTGGGAGGCGAGAGGAAGATCAGCATCGTGTCCAAGATGTTTAAGGTTATCCAGTATAAGACAGATCCCGAAACGAGCCGTTTTGACTACGATAAGATTTTGGAAATCGCCAAAGAGTACAAGCCCAAGATGCTGGTCTCGGGCGGTACGGCGTATGCCCGCGAGATAGACCATGCCGCCATGGCGGGGATAGCCCATGAAGTGGGGGCTTTGTATCTCGCGGATATCTCGCACGAGGCCGGGCTTGTGGCCGGAGGGGCGAACGCGTCTCCCGTGGGAGTCGCGGACGTTGTCATGTTCACGACGCATAAGACCTTGAGGGGTCCCCGGGGAGCCGTGATTTTGGGGAGGAGCGATCTTATGGAGAAAGTAGACTTCGGGATTTTCCCGGGCTTGCAGGGAGGACCGTTCCTGCATTCCATTGCGGCCATTGCCGTTGCCTTGAAAGACGCCGGTACGCCCGCATTCCAAGAATATGCCTCTCAGGTGGTGAAAAATGCGCAAGCATTGGCTGAAAACCTCAAGAATTTGGGATACGACATCGTGACGAACGGAACGGACAAGCATCTTGTCCTCATGGATTTAAGGAAGAGCAAGATCCGGGCCCGCACGGCTGCCGTGGCGCTCGACAGGGCGGGCATTATCCTGAACCGGAATTCCGTGCCGCAGGAGACCGGAAGTTCCATGAATCCATCGGGCTTGCGCATGGGAACGCCGACGGTTACGACCCGCGGCATGAAGGAATCCGACATGGAGCAGATAGCGAAGTGGATAGACCGCGTGCTAAGAGCCGTATCCCCCTTCTCGGATCTCAAGGTCTCGGAATTCAAAGAGCGCCTGGACGGGGTATCTGAAATCAAGGAGATAGAAAAAGAAACCCGCGAGTTGTGCTCCCGGTTCCCTTTGGATTTTTAAGACATTTTGCGTTTGTTGACGCAAATCCGCCTTCGTCATAAGGTTAGGAACATGCAGATACGATTCAGAAATTCGTTCGGCATGGAAATGGATCCCAAATCTCTGATTCGGGACATCGTGGATTTCCTGAAGGAGCGTCCGGAGTGCAGATATACGATCATTATCGGTACGGATTCCCTGCGCCTTCCAAATAACCGGGCTGATTTTGTGAGCGCGATTGTCGTACACCGGGTGGGAAACGGCGGCCGGTATTACTGGAGGCGGGACGACTTCGGACTGTTCCATACACTGAGAGACCGGATCATACAGGAGGTCTTGGCATCCATTGATGTCGCCAAGGAATTGCTGGAGGTTCTGAAGGCCCGGAAAAACCTTCCCGCATGGAACTTCGAGATCCATGCGGATATCGGGGAGAACGGAGAGACCAAGAAGCTTATCCAGGAGGTTGTGGGCATGATCCGCGCAAACAACTTCGAGGTGCGGACGAAGCCCGAAAGCTACGCCGCAAGCAAGGTTGCGGACCGGTACGTGTAATATGGACAAGATCGTATTTGACATAGAGACCAAAAATACGTTTCAGGACGTGGGAGGAGAGCAGAACATGCACATGCTGGAGATTTCCGTGGTCTGCGCCTATTCCTACGACCAGGACAAGTATTTCTGCTACGAAGAAAAAGAGTTGGACGCCCTGGGAGACATGATGCAGAATGCGGGGCTTATTATAGGATTCTCGAGCAAGCGGTTCGACGTGCCGATCCTCAACAAATATCTGAAATTCAACCTGGCGGCGCTTCCCCAGTACGATATCCTCGAAGAAATAGAGAAATCCTGGGGGCGGCGCATCAGCCTGAATCTTCTGGGAGAGGCGAATCTCGGGATCAATAAGACGGGCCATGGCTTGGAAGCCATAGAGTGGTTCCGGAACGGCGAAATGGACAAGTTGAAGCAATACTGCGAACAGGATGTTAAAATAACAAAGGAGATCTTCGATTTGATCTGCAGCCAGGGATACCTCTGGATTCCGCAGAGAAACGTGGCCGAAATGGCGAAAGTAGCGTTGGAATACAGGGAACCGGAAGAAGATCCCCAGAAATCATTGTTTTAAACATGTTCAATACCAAGAAACACGGGACGCTTATCAAGGTCATCGTAATTCTCCTTGCATTGGGAATCGTATTGGCATACGCTCCCCTGCTGTTTTAAATATTGTACTAGACTGCTGTATATACAGCGGCCCACTTTTTTCAGCTGACCCTTCCATTCCTGTGCCAAGTGGGTAATATAGAAATAGGTTTACCTCTCATACAGAATATCTTTATGGGATGTGTTCGGATTATTGATATAAAAAAGACTTTTCAGCATGAAGATAAACGGAAAAGACATAGCTAAAAACATCCTAGATCGCTTGCGGCAATTCCCCCAACCGGAGAAATTCTTGGGAGTAGTCCTCGTGGGAGAGAACTCCGCATCTGAGATCTTCGTGCGGCAGAAGGAGAGAACAGCGAAAGATCTGGGTGTTGATTTCCGCATTTTCCGATTTCCAGATTCCATAGGACAGGAGGAATTGGAAAATGCGGTAAAGGAAATGGGAGCGGATAAGATGTGCGGAGGAATTCTTGTCCAGATCCCTTTGCCGGATCATATCCGCATGCAGAATGTGATGAACGCGATCCCGCTGGACAAGGATGTAGAAATGATGGGAGAGGAGGCTCTGGGGTCCGTCTATACCTTCCGGAGTCCCGTGGCGCCTCTGGCCGCGGGAGTCGTGGAAGAGGTGTTGAAGAATATAGGTTTGGACTTCAGAGACGCCCGCATGACCGTTCTGGGCCTTGGAAACCTGGTGGGAAAGCCTGTTGCAACATGGTTTTTGGAGAGGATTCCCGAAATGCACCTGATCCAGAGGGGGGGCAGTTTCGAATCTTTAAAGGAGGCGAGCGTTGTGGTGCTGGGCGTGGGCCAGGCCGGGATTGTAACGCCGGAGATGATTTCAAAGCATGCCTGCGTCGTGGACTTCGGGTATATGACGAAAGACGGAAAGCCGAGCGGAGATTTTAATGACTCGAATGTTCCGGATTCCGTAACATACACTCCTACCCCGGGAGGCACGGGCCCGATTCTTGTGGCGAAATTGTTTGAGAATTTCTATACGCTTGTAAAATAAAAACCTTCTTTTGAAGGTTTTTATTTCTGCGCCTTTGCTGCCTTTTCCGTTTCCTTGCGTATGGATTCCAGAAGCTTCTTTTCTTCTTTTAGTTTCAGGCGAACGTTATCGAACCCGACGCCTAGTTTCTCTTCTCCGAAAGAGAAGCTGGCACCTGCTTTTTTGACCGTCTCGTATTTGACGGCGGTATTTAAGACGTCGGCTTCGTAGGAGATGCCTTCTCCGTACATGATGTCGAATTCCGTGATCTTGAAGGGAGGGGCAACCTTGTTCTTTACCACCTTGGCTTTTGTGCGGTTGCCGATAACGTCGTCCCCTTTCTTGATCTGGGCGATGCGGCGGACGTCGATGCGCACGGAGGAATAGAACTTGAGCGCCATGCCTCCCGGCGTGGTCTCGGGGTTTCCGAACATGATGCCGATCTTCATGCGAATCTGGTTGATGAAGATGATCATAGTTCCGGTCTTGGCTGCGATGGCCGTAAGCTTCCGGAGGGCCTGGGACAGGAGGCGGGCCTGGAGCCCCACGTGGTGCGCCCCCATCTCGCCCTCGATTTCGGCCCGGGGCGTGAGAGCGGCGACGGAGTCCACGACCACGACATTGATGATTCCGGACCGCACCAGGGTCTCGAGGATATTCAGAGCCTCTTCCCCGTTGTCCGGCTGGGAGATGACGAGATCCTTTACCTTAACCCCTATCCTGGAGGCGTACTCGGGATCCAGGGCATGCTCTGCGTCGATGAAAGCCGCCCTTCCCCCTCCCTTCTGGACTTCTGCCACGGCATGGAGGGCGAGCGTGGTCTTTCCGCTGGCCTCCGGTCCGTATATTTCGATAATCCTTCCCTTGGGGAGTCCTCCCCCGAGGGCGAGGTCTAGGGAAAAAGAGCCGGACGGTACGGTCTCCACCTTGGAATGGGTGCGGTCTCCCAGCTTCATAATCGCCCCCTCTCCGAACCTGCTCTGGAGGGATTCCATAAGAGAGGAGAGATCCTTGATGTCCTTGTCTTCTTCTTTCTTTTTCTTCTTAGGCATGGGTTTTATTCTACAATATTTTCCGTTCCGGTCGCACCCTCTTCAGGAATGGTTGCATCAAGTTCCTCGGGAGCGTTTACGAAGATCTGCTTTGTGATCTGGTATTCGCTGCCGAGGAATTTCTTGATGGTGAAATTCAGGGTATTGAATCCGGGCTGGAGTTCCAGCTCCTTTTCAAAATTGCCCTGTTCGTCCGGGTATATCTCTTCTCCGTTGAGAGACAGCTGGTCTTGGGGGTTGATTTGACCCTGGAGATCGTACGTCAATTCCTGGATAGTGATACTTTCTCCTTCGAATCCTTGAAGATTTAGATGGGGATCTTCCACGAATCCTCTGACTTGGAAGAAGGCGTACACCACGATAACAAGGACTGCGATAACACCTAGGGCGATGGAGATCTTGTTGAAATTTTTGGGGATGATGGCGTCTCCGGGAAGTTCGTCCTGAGGCCCGGATTCTCTGAGTTCGCCCCGGTCCTTAAGGTATTCCTTCCAAAGCTGTTCCCCATTCAAGCCCAGGGCGGCTCCGACCTTCACGAGGTAGCCGTGCACATAAGGCTTGGAGGGAAGCTTTTCGAATTCTTCCCCGATAAGGGATCCTAGGAATCGGTCGGAAATACCCGTTTCTTCGGCCAGCTTCTCCACGCTAAAACTCTTTGACTTCATGGCCTCAATGAGTATTTCCGAGAGGCGCGCTCGTTCTTCGTTCATGATTCAATTGTATGACGGAAAGGGCAGGAATTCAAAAGCCCTAATTGTCTCCGTACACCTCCCGGGGCTTGGCCCCTTCTCCGGGTCCTACAACTCCCTTGTCCTCCATAATGTCGAGAAGGCGGGCCGCGCGGGCGTATCCGATCTTGAGCCTGCGCTGCAGGAATGAGGCGGACGCCTTACCGGCTTCCCGTACAATTGAGACGGCCTCGTCGTATAATTCGTCTTCGGCGTCTTCCCCGTCCGCGTATTCTTCAAAGTTCAAAGAAGGCCCTTCTTCCGCGTCATCTCCCGCTTTTTCCAGCTCGTCTTCTGAAAGCTCCTCCTCTTCCTCGTGCGGAACTTCGTTGTTTTCCTTGATGAAGCTTACCACGCTCTTAATCTCGTCTTCCGTGATGAAGGAACCCTGGATGCGGACGGGTTTGGAGAGCTCGGCGGATGTGAGAAGCAGGTCTCCGCTTCCCAAGAGTTTTTCGGCTCCGGATGAATCCAGGATGGTTCTGGAGTCTATCTGGCTTGCAACCTGGAGAGCGATGCGGGTCGTGATATTCGCCTTAATGAGTCCCGTAATGACCTCTACGGACGGACGTTGCGTGGATACCACGAGGTGGATGCCGGTGGCCCGGGCCATCTGGGCGAGGCGGATGATGGAGCCTTCAACCTCCCTGCCGTACGAGGACATGATATCCGCGAGCTCGTCGATGATGATGACGATGTATGGAAGATCCTTGTGCTGCTTGTGGTAGCTTTTGATGTCCCGGGAGCCCGACTCGAGAAGAAGCTGGTATCGCCGGTCCATTTCCTGTATGGCCCAGCGGAGCGCCCCCAGGGCTTTTTTGTTTTCCGTAATGACCGGAGAGAGAAGATGCGGAATGCCGCTGTAGGTGGAGAGCTCCACGCGCTTCGGGTCTACCATGACGAAGCGGAGCATGTCCGGAGAGTTTTTATACAGAAGCGAAATGATGAGCGAGTGGATCGTAATGGATTTTCCGCTTCCCGTAGCTCCGGCCACCAAGAGATGCGGCATCTTGCTGATGTCCTTGAAAACAGGCTCTCCGCTCACATTCCTTCCGATGGCAAAGGTGAGGGGGTTGGCGCTCTGGAAGTCGGGATACCGGATGATGCTTCCGAGGCGCACGACGGCAGCCGCTTTGTTGGGCACCTCGATCCCGACGAGGGACTTACCCGGGATGGGAGCCTCGATGCGGATGGGATGCGCTGCGAGCGCGAGGGCCAGGTCCTGGTGCAGGGCCGTGATGCGGGAGAGCCGGACGCCTTCCGCGGGCTTCAGGGTATATCTGGTTACCGTGGGTCCCACGTGGATCTCCCCCATCTCGACGGGTATCCCGAAGCTGTCCAGGGTCCGCTTGATGACATTGGCGTTGGCCCGGAGGTCCCCTACGGTCGGTTTGTCCACGCTTGAGGAAAGCAGCGAGAGGGGCGGAGGAACGTAATTCTTGATGGGCTTCATTTTGCCCTTCTTTTTGAAGAACTTCGGCTCCTTGTATTCCTGCGGTTCTTCCATCTCTTCCTCTTCTTCGGCATCCTCTTCGTCCTCGTATTCTTCGGGGATATCCGGTTCTATAACCTCTTCTTCGTACTCCTCTTCATCAGTTTCTTCTCTTCTGGGGAGTTTGGGGAGCCTGAGATTCAAAGGTCGGTTCACCATAACAAGAAGGGATGCGAGGAGAATGGCAAACGTAATGATAAGGGATACGGGCGTTCCGAAGGGACTCTCCAGTCCCCCGATAAATTGTCCCAGGACTCCCCCGCTGTCCGGAGCAATAATGTCTATGACTCCCAGGCCTGAGATAACGAATAGGAACCCCGCGATGACGGAGGTCAGGAAAAATCTCTCATCCTCGTCCTTTTCCGAAGTAAGGGAAACTCCGAAAAGAAGAGAGATTACGGGGAAAAAGAAATACCCCCATCCAAAAAGATACGAAAGGGTGCCGTAAAGCCATTCGCCCCAGGGCCCGGCCTGGCCGAATCCCGCAAGAAGCAAGATGATGGTTACAACAAAGAAAGCGACTCTTAGAATAATTCGCTTGATGTCCGGGTGGATGGATTCTGATATCTTTTTCCCGATGTTTTGCGCCGCCGAAGATTTCTTTTTTGTACGTGCCATGGGTATGGGTTTTTGTGCGTGTTTTTATTAAACGCCAAATGTTGCTAAAATTCAATTCATGGATGAAAGTATTTTCCGCTCTTACGATATCCGAGGGGTTTATCCCAGAGATATAAACGAGGGCGTTGTAAGGCAAATAGGGAAAGCGTGCGCTAACCTGTTTCCCGGAGGAAAGGTGATCGTAGGCAGGGATGTGCGCATCGGTTCCCCGGAGCTCTCCAAAGCCCTCATACAGGGACTCCTTTCCAATCCCCGGTTCGAGGTTGTGGATATAGGGGTTTGTACCACTCCCCTGTTTTATTTTGCAGTGAATATATCCGGGGCGGCAGGAGGCGTTATGGTTACGGCGTCCCACAATCCCTCTGAATGGAACGGACTGAAAGTTGTTGGAAAAAACGCCGTAATGCTGGGCGGGAAGGTTATAAAAGATGCTTTGAAGAAGGTGCCTGAAAATGAAACCGGAGAAAAAGGGCAATACAAAAAGGAAGATTTCTTCTCCCGATACAAGGATTTCTACCTCCGGAAATTCAATATTTTAAAGCCCCTGTCTTTGGTGTGCGATTTCGGGAACGGTGCAGCAGGGTCCGTCTTTCCCGAGATTTTGAAGGCTTTTAAAAACATCAAACTCTACAGCATGCACGAGGTGCCGGATGGAAATTTCCCGGGGCGGAGTCCGAACCCCCTGGAGCCGGGAGCCTTGGACGGACTGAAAGAGGAGGTGAAAAGGAGAAGGGCTGATATAGGCGTCGCGTTTGATGCCGACGGAGACAGGGCGTTTTTTGTCGATTCCAAGGGGAAAGACCTACCTCCCCAGGCGATCGTATACCTGTTAACCGGCTTAGGAGAGAAAAGTCTCGTAGTCGACATCTCGATGTTTCATACCTTGAAAACAATGGAGTATCCGGGTGTTTTCTATGAATCCCCCGTCGGGACGTATTTTGTGAAAGAAAAAGTGAGAAAAGAGGGTGCCGATGTGGGAGCCGAGTATTCCGGGCATTACTATTTCAAGGAATTCTTCAATTCGGATTCCGGGGTATTCGCAGTTTTGAAAGTCCTCGAAACGATGTCCGCACTCCCCTCTTCCGAAGAGTTTTTTGAAGAACTCCCCCCGTGCCTGGTGCATCATTGGAACGTGCAGGTAAAGGATCCCACGGAAGTCATCCGGGGTATTTCCAAGAATTATGAAGGCATGGAAGGAGTGGAAAAGGATGAAATGGACGGGGTTGCCTTCCGAGGGAAGGATTGGTTTTTTGGAATGAGGGCCTCCAATACAGAACCCTTGCTCCGCATGTATGCGGGTGCGAAAGCGCCTGAAAAATTAGAGAGCCTGATTAAGGCTTCCCATGCAGGATCTTGACTCTGAGAGCCTCGTTCTGCTAGTATCATTCTCGGTTCTTTGGAGGAGGAAAGTTTACTTAAAAAATCGCGGGGCGGGAGCAAGCTGAGATGTGTTTTCTGATAATAAAGGAAGACTATAGAGATACACGGCTGTGTAACTGATGGAGTTTTGTTCCTCCCCGCACGAAATTATATATCCCCGAAAAAATTTTTCGGGGATTTTTTTGAAATCCGCATAGATTGTTTATTAATCTGGACGGGATTCCGAAGTTCCCCGGGCAGAAAACCTATATACCGGCTCTCCACCCGGTTCTCACCCGTCCGTCCCATAAACCCTTTACCAATCAAGGTTTTGTGTTTGTATGGGAGGGGGGAGTATAAAAATTGAAAAACCAGCCTCCAGACAGCTTCTCAGCAGCCTTCCAGCGGCCTAGAAGCTGGTAAGCCCATAAAACCTAGACTTTTTGATTTTTGACCCTAAAATTGGGTTAAAACGTTTCGCGCGAAACAATTTAAAAGAAAAAGCTGGTAAGCCCATAAAACCTAGATTTTTTTAAATTTCAGCCATTTTTTGTTTAGAAACGTTTCGCGACAAACAATTTAAAAACCCACCATAGAGTCGGTGGGTTTTAAATATTTTTAACTTTTTTGCTTATGAACCATTCCGAAATCGTTTTAAGAAGATTGAATATTCAGGATTATTCCTTTTTACTAATAAAACTGTCTTTTTCTTCAAATAAGAAAGAGGAATTTTCTCCCGATTTTCTCCTAGCCATTTAGATCCAGGGGATTTTTGGAGGGAAAGTATCGGTCTTGTAAAATTTCTGGTAACACCCAGAAGGGAATAGATTTTATCTTCGCCATTTCTTACAACAAGAATGTCGTTGTATTCAAGCGCGCTCCAATCATCCCCAAACTCTTCAATGAATGGCTTGAGGGCGTCTTTGTGGATTGTAAATTCATTACCAATCATTAAGACTCCAAAGAAAACTATGTTGCTCAATGTAAAAATCAGGATAAATCCAACGATCCGTATCTTATCCATATCAGACCTCTCTGTTTTACTTTTTAAATCAGTTATTTAGCTGAAAATAGAATAACACCTTGTTCAATATTCGTCAATTTCGAGACATTCACGAGATAATGAATTATCGCAGAAAGTTGACTAAATATAGAAAATATGTTAGTATTTACACACACGAAATTATTCTGCCTACCATAGCAGCGTGTAAAAACTAATCCAAAACAGGAGGTTTTTGTGAGATTTTTTTTCAGATCCTTAATAATTTTCTTATTTTTCGCGTTTGAATTGCTTGCGCAGGCCGGTCTTGAGATCGGATTCAATATCAACCAAAACCAGGTTCCAAAAGGAGAAGATGCGCAGATCGGAGAGATGGTTCTTAAAACAGACTCCGATGTGGTCTTGCATTACATTCTTCTTTCGGTCCAGGTAGAGGGTGCAAATCATATTCCCGTAGCTCTTGGTCTGTACGAGAACGGAACAATGGTCGGAAACTCCTTTGACGATTCCGGAACGCCGTCGCTCTATTACACTACAGGCGGATTGATCTTTCTCGATTTACAGAGCTTGGAACTCAAATCGAAGGAGGAAAGAGATTTCGATGTAATTATATGTGCTGACGCTCCCGCAAAAGTGAGGGTTTTGGTAAAAAGTCTTGCCGGAATCTCTTTAGGAGCGTTCTTTGAAAAGCAAGTAAACATTTCGTTGCCGTGGATCACATGCGGAAATTACAATCCCGCTGATTCCTGGGTATGGACCGGAAATTATGTAGTAGCGCCCGGTTCAAGAAATTTCTGGATTGATATAGGAATGGATTCTGGTTCGAATCCCGCTCGCGTAGCAGATATTATGCTGTATAAGGGGGATAAATTGAATCTGAAGCCGGGTTTCTACTCCGAGACGCGTTGGTATGATGAATTCCGGGTAAACGAATATCTGGGAAGGTATCTGGGATATGGAGATCTAATGTATGGAAGCTATCTCGGGTATTTCTTGGGCGGACTGACTTATGTTGCAGAGGAAGGAGACGTGATTGAAATTCCTTTCGGTATGGCGGTGATAAATGATGAAGTTTTTCCCCAATTCCAAAATGGAACCATTATTGTGGGCCCTGATGTAGTAAAAGGAGACGCTGATCTAAACGAAAAGGTGACGGCAATGGATCTTCCTGCAATGTTGGATTACATGTATTCCTATGTTCCTGCAGATACGGGAATACACCTTAAAAAAAGGCTTTCCTGTGACTTAGATGGAGATCACTGGGTGAATAGCATTGACTTATATTACCTGAGGGAAATGCTCTACAATCCATACTTCGTCCCGCCTATTTCTTCTTGGGAAGAAGCCGGGATTGGAGTCTCGAGAGAGGGAGGAGGAAGACTTATTCCCGTTACGACCCCACAAGGCACAGAAATATACGCTTCGGGAGACGTGACCAACGGGGATATCTTATTGCCTCTTGGGACGGAAATAGGATCCTCCCAGGATATAATCCGAGTAGGAGAGAAAGAGGGGAAAACACTAGTAACATTTCTGGTTTCCGATAAGTCTAAGCCGCTGTTTACTGTAAAAGGTGACATGGGGCAGATTGAAGGGATGGTGAACGATCACATTCCTGTAGAAATTGGATCTGTTACGACAGATGTTCAGTCTTTTAGCGAAATGCCGGAAGATTTCGTTCTGTCACAGAATTATCCCAATCCTTTCAATCCAACCACCTCAATAGCGTACGCGGTCCCGGAAGAATCTAGGGTCTCTCTGGCGGTATACAACATAGTCGGAGAAGAAATCGCGGTGTTGGTTGATGAGATTAAATCACCCGGAAGCTATAAAGCAGAATTCAATGCGGAAAATCTTCCGAGCGGCATATACATATGTAGCATGTCTGCCGGAAAGTTCATGAGTACTAGGAAAATGATGCTCGTGAAATAATTACCATGTTTATAAGCCCCTGACACTGTTCAGGGGCTGCTTTCTTGACTTTTTTCCCAGATTAGAGGATACTTGAATTGTAACGATCGCCTCTCTTGACTGAGAGTGCGGTTTTTTATTAGCCAAAGGTCAAAACAAAAAAATAAAAAATATATGGATTTGAAAACACTTGCTTCGGCTGTGGAGCAGATAGCGGCCGAAAAAGGCATCGCTTCGGATAAGGTAATCGGAGCCATTGAGGCCGCGATCGCTGCCGCATACAAGCGGGAATACCGGAAGCGGGGCGAAGTGGTCCGTGCGGAATTCGACATGGAAAGCGGAGAGGTGAAATTCTGGCAGGTGAAGACGGTAGTCGATCCGGAGGAGGTGCGCATCGTGGAGGAAGACGAGGAGGAAGAGAAAGAAAAGAAGGAAGTGCACGAAGAGGATGAGGAAAAGCTTCCCCGGTACAACGAAGACCGGCACATCTTTTTGGAAGAAGCCAGGAAAGAAAAATCTGATGCGGAAGCGGGGGAGGAGATCCTGTTTCCTCTGGAATCCCATTCGGATTTCGGACGGATCGCGGCCCAGACCGCAAAGCAGGTTATCCTTCAGAGCATCCGCGAAGCCGAACGCGCTTCCATCCAGAAGGAGTTCGCCGGCAAGGAAGGGGAGATCGTAAGCGGCGTGGTGCAGCGCTTCGAGCGGGGCAACGTATACATCGACCTCGGCCGCGCTGTGGGAATCATGTTCCGCAACGAATCGATCCCCGGAGAGCATTACCGCATCGGACAGAGAATGCGGTTCTACGTGCTGGCGGTGCAGGACGATCCCAAGCGTCCGGGTATTATTCTCTCCCGCGCCAACCCGAAATTCGTGGTGAAGCTTTTTGAGCTTGAAATTCCGGAAATGGCAGAAAACATCGTGGAGATAAAGAGCATTGCCCGGGAAGCGGGGAGCCGCACGAAGATCGCCGTGGCTTCCAACCAGGAAGGCGTCGATCCTGTGGGATCGGCTGTCGGGCAGCGCGGCATGCGGGTTATTGCCGTGACCAACGAGCTCGGCATGGAGAAGATTGATATCGTGGAGTGGTCGGAAGAGACGGAGAAGTATATCGGAAATTCGCTTTCTCCCGCCAAGACCAAGCTGGTAGAGGTTTACCCCCGGCGGGAAGCCAGGGTCTTCGTTCCGGAAGACCAATTGAGCCTTGCCATCGGAAAGGGAGGCCAGAACGTGCGCTTGGCCGCCAAGCTTACGGGATGGAAGATAGACGTGCGGTCCCAGTCCGAACCGGAGAAGGTTCAGGAAGGGGGAGTGGCGACCGCGGAAGGAGAAATGGAGGAAGCTCCCAAGGATTCTTCCGAGGAAGTTGCTTCTGAAGAGAAGCCGAAGGCTTCCGAGGAGGTTGTTTCTGAAACCGAAAACTCCGAAGAAGAACCTCCGGTGGGGGATTCTTCTGAAGAAAAAGAACCAGAAGAGGAAAACGTCGAAGAAGAAAAAAAGGAAAATCAGTAATACATGTATTACGCAATTTTTGTTCCCGTGGGTGTTGCGATTGTATATACCGCATACCTTATGGGGTGGCTTCGGAAGAAGTCGTCGGGGAATGAGAAGATGATGGAAATATCCCGGGCTATCCAGGCCGGCTCCAAAGCCTATTTGAACCGGCAGTACAGGACAGTGGGCATTGTCTCCATTATCCTCTTCCTTCTAATAGGTTTTACGCTCGGATGGCTCATGGCCGTCGGGTTCATTATCGGAGCGGTGGCATCCGCTCTTGCGGGGTATATCGGGATGAACGTGGCCGTGCGTGCCAATGCGAAGACGGCCGAAGCGGCGTCTTCGGGCCTCGGAAACGCCCTGTCCGTTGCGTTCCGCGCAGGATCGGTGACGGGGCTCCTGGTAGTGGCATTGGGGCTTTTGGCCTCGGCCGGGTTTTATTTCGCTTCCGGCATGAGAGTCGAGTCTCTGATCGGTCTCGGGTTCGGGGCCAGCTTGATTTCAGTGTTCGCCCGTCTCGGCGGAGGCATCTTTACCAAGGCTGCGGACGTGGGCACTGATTTGGTAGGCAAGGTTGAGGCCGGAATCCCGGAGGATGATCCCCGGAATCCCGGCGTGATTGCCGATAACGTGGGAGACAACGTAGGGGACTGCGCCGGCATGGCCGCGGACCTCTTTGAAACGTATGCGGTAACGCTTGCCGCAGCCGTGCTCTTGGGCAGTGCTCTCGGATTTTCCGGGACGGCGCTTGCCTTCCCGTTTATTATCGGGGGATTGGCGATCCTAGCATCCGTTGCGGGGTCGTTCTTCGTGCGGGCAGGAAAGAAAAAGGGCATTATGGCGGCTTTGTATAAGGGTCTGGCTGCGTCTTTGGTGCTTTCCGCCGTGCTCTTTTATTTCGCGTCGTCGTGGTACTTCCCTCAAAACGCCACAAACGTGTTTTATGTTTCTCTCATCGGCCTTGCGGTAACGGCGCTGATGGTTGTTGTGACGGACTACTATACCGCGAAGATTTACCGCCCCGTGAAAAGCATCGCGGAGGCGTCGAGGTCCGGGCACGGGACGAACATCATTCTTGGGCTTTCCGTGGGAATGGAATCCACGTTCTTACCGATCTTGATCATCGTGGCGGGAATCCTGGGTTCCTACGCGCTTCTGGGCGTGTACGGCGTGGCGATTGCCGCGACAGCCATGCTTTCCGTGGCCGGAATTATCGTAGCAATCGACTCCTTCGGTCCGGTCACGGACAATGCGGGAGGCATTGCGGAGATGGCAGAGGCTCCCGAGGAGGTGCGTTCGGTTACGGATGCCTTGGATGCCGTGGGAAACACGACGAAGGCCGTAACCAAGGGGTATGCCATCGCCTCGGCGGGACTTGCGGCACTAGTGCTCTTTGCCGGGTACGCCGAAGAGATCTTTATCCGGACCGGTACGGAGGCATCGTTCCGCCTTCAGGATCCGTACGTGCTCGTAGGACTCTTTTTGGGAGGCGCGATTCCGTACCTCTTCGGATCCATTGCCATGAAGTCCGTGGGTAAGGCGGCCGGGGCCATCGTGGAAGAGATCCGGCGTCAGTTCCGGGAAATCAAGGGAATCATGGAAGGAACCGCGAAGCCGGAGTACGGCAAGGCGGTTGACATCGTGACGAAGGCCGCTCTGCGGGAGATGGTTGTTCCGGCTCTTCTGCCCATCGCGGCAGTTCTGCTTGTAGGATTCGTTCTGGGACCCCAGGCGCTCGGAGGGCTTTTGATCGGGACGATCATCTCAGGCCTTTTTGTGGCGCTTTCGATGACTTCGGGAGGTGCCGCATGGGACAATGCGAAGAAGTATATTGAGGATGGGGAGTTCGGAGGCAAGGGCTCCGAAGCCCACAAGGCGGCGATTACCGGAGACACGGTGGGAGATCCGTACAAGGATACTGCCGGACCGGCGATCAACCCGCTCATCAAGGTGATCAACATTGTTGCGCTTCTGATTGTCCCGTTCCTGATCTAGATTGTCTCGGGAAAAATGCGGAAGGCGGCCTTGAAATGGGGCCGCCTTTTAATATGGCTATATACCGATCTGATCCAGGTATTTTGAATAGTATTTCGGATACTCGGGATCGCCTTGCCGCACGATTTTCCTTGTTCTGATCTCCTCGTACAGAAGAAGTTTGTTTGTGAGTGGTATCATGTAGTTGACCGCCACCATATTCTGCTCCGGCCTGTTTTCTCTGACGTAGTATATCGGCTGGACGTCGAGGTTTTCGGGAACGAGGATGTCGGATTCTTTGAGGTTTTTACATTCTTCTGCGGTTAAGCTTACATTCCACTCCGTGTCCTTGCTGCCCGGAGGGAAAAGAACAAGAAGCAGAAACATTAAGCCTGCAAGCGCAAAAGCGGAAAGATGTTTCCTTCTCATCGTGGACACCTATTTTTGTGGGAAAAATCTGATAACATTAAAAAATATAGATGGATGCCGGTCAAGTATTAGAAAAAAGCCGCAGAAAGGGCATAATACCAAAGATGAAAGACCTGGAGGGAAAAAATGTATTAGTGGTGGGACTGGGTACCCTGGGGGGAGGCGCCTCCACGGTGAAATGGCTTCTCGGGGAAGGGGCGATCCTTACTGTCACGGATTTGCGCACGCGAAGGGAATTGAAGGACTCCATACTCGGGCTCGGAGCGCGTGCGAAGAAGGTCCGCTGGGTTTTGGGGGGGCATCGGATGGAAGACTTTGGAAGCCACGACCTCGTGGTTGTGGGTCCGGGGGTGAAGATCAGGGGAAACAAATACCTTGCCGCGGCGAAAAGGAAGAAAATCCCCCTTGCAAACGACCTGACGCTTTTTTTGGAAAGAGTTCAAAATCCCGTGATAGCCGTGACGGGAACCCGCGGGAAGACAACAACGGTGAACTGGGTAGCTCATCTTCTGAAAGACAGGTTTCCCGGGGTGAAGGCCAGCGGAAATTCCTCCGAAGACGCCCTTTTGAAATTGTTGCCGCGGCTGGAAGGGAAGGGGAAAGTCCCGGCGGTTCTGGAATTGTCTTCGTTTCAGCTTGAGTTGGCGGAGAATGCGGAAAGGGGTCCGGATATCGCGGTCATTACGAATGTCTTCCGGGATCATATGAACCGGCACGGGAATATGCGGGAGTACGCTCGGGTCAAGGCCAATATTTTCAAGAAACAGAGGAAAGATCAAAATCTCATTTTGAACTTCGACAACCGCTGGACGCAGTTTTTCTTGGAATTAGGGCCGAGAGCTCGGAAATATTTTGTTTCTTCACGGAAGCTTCCCGGGAAATGCCGGGGTTTGGGGGGCGCGAAATTTCTGGAAAACGGAAAAGAAAAAAACGTCCTTTCGGAAGAGCTTATCAATAAGATTCGGAAGCTGGGGGGGCATAATGTGGAGAATTTTTTTGCTGCGGCGCTTGCCGCCCATCTCATGGGGGTTTCCTGGGAAGATATAGAAAAGCGGGGGAAGGGGCTTCCTCAGATCAAATTCCGGGAGGAGCCGGTTTTGAGAAAAAGGGGATTGGTGATTATAAATGATACGACAGCAACGTCCCCCGAAGGGAGTATGGCCGCGGCGGAAAGATTTAAAGGAAAGGAAACGATCTTTATCGCGGGGGGGACAGACAAGGGCCTGGAATACAAGGAATGGGCGAAGTGCATAGAGAAGCACATCTTGCCTCAAAACCTCTTTTTTCTTGAAGGAAGCGCCACAAAGAAAATGATCCGGGAACTGAACCGGATAGGGTATTTCAAGAAGAAAAGAATGCAGGTATTTGGGGATCTCAAGAGGCTTTTGAAGGAAGTTTCTGCAAAGAAAAGAAATACGATTGTTTTTTCTCCTGGTGCGGCCAGTTTTGAGAAATTCAAAAATGAGTTTGACCGGGGAGAGAAGTTCAACGTATACTCAAAACAGATTTTTGACAGGAGTCGTCGATGAAAAACAGATTTTATTCTTTCGTAAGGAGGCTCTTTACATTTGAAGAAGAGTCTCTCAAGAATTTTTGCAAGGGGATGCTGAGGTTCCCCGCAGGGTAGATATTTTAAACCCCGTGCTTATACGGGGTCTTTTTTATGAAGTCTTAACCTTGAGTTTTTTAGCTCGTTTCCGGAGAGCCTTGGGCATGGTGATGGCGAGAACGCCGTTTTTCAGAGATGCCGTGGAGCTTTCGGGATCGACTTCCACCGGCAGGATGATGGACCGGGAGAACTTCCCCCAGAAGCATTCCTGGTAAAAATAGTCGCGGTCTTCTATTTTTTCTTCCCGTTCCCTTTTTCCGCGGATGGTTACGGACTCGTTGGTAATATTCACCTCGAGATCATCCGCGTCTACGCCCGCTACGGTTGACTGTACGATGATATTGTCGCCGTCCTGGTATACGTCGACGGTGAGCTGGCCTTCGGATTCCTCTTCCGGATCGAAATCCCGCTCTTCTTCCTCTGTCTGTACGGGTGTAGGTTCGGATCTCGACTTCGAGAGCTCGAAGAATATGTTTTTTCCTTCCATATCTCTAGTATATCACAACTTCTAGGATTGGGGATCCGATTTTTTGAAGAATTTCCCCCGCAGGCGCTCGAAGTCCACGAATACGAGAGAGAGGGCCGAGACGAGCAGGATTCCCGGATAGATAAGGGCCTGGATGCCGTCGAATTTCAGGATTAGATAGTTAAAGGCTCCGTGGAGGATTGTGACCAGGATGATTCCGAAGGTGATGTACAGGAACCTCTTGTTCCGCAGCCGGCCTCGGGCCCAATAGAATCCGACAATAGCCGAAAGGACCGAATGCAGAAGCGTAGCTCCGAAGAATCTCAGGATGAAGGTATTCCAGATTTCGGAGAGCCCAGCTGCGCTGATTTCGGAGACGGATCCGGCAAAGATGAAAAGATTCTCGACGCTTGCGAATCCGAGGGCTGCGGCGATCATGTAGATCATGGCGTCTACGGCTTCGTCGAATGCGGGATCCCGGGATACGGAACGGAAGGCTGCCAGGAATTTGAAGAGCTCCTCCACGAAGGCGAGGATGACGACCATGAGTATGAGATTCCCCGATTCTCCGATCAAGAGATACTTGAAGGCGTATTGGAAAACCACGGTTATGAGGCTTGCAAGAGCCCCCGCGGTGAACGTATAGAGGATGACCTGCTTTGGCTCGGGATGCAGGTCTTTTCTGAGGAAAAAGAAAAGCCAGATAAGGCTTGGAACGGCAGCTCCGAGGAGCGCTATGAGAATAATGACGACAGAAGAGAGGGCGGCTATCATGGTTTTGTCATGAGAAGGGAACCGTCCTTGGCGAGGGTCTGGTGAATGCGCTCCGTCACAAAGGGAAGGAAGGGATGCAACAAGGCGAGGGATTCCCGGAGCACGTGAGAAAGAACGCGTTTCGTGTTGCTCTGTATCGCTTCGTCTTCGAGCTGGCTTTTGGAAGCCTCGAGGTAGACGTCGCAGAAGTCATGCCAGAAGAATTCATAGAGATTCTGCAGGGCGCGGGAGAATTCGAAACCCTCGATGTCCTTGCCGGTGCTTTCTTGTATCGCTTCCAGTTTTTCGAGGATTGCCTTGTCTGCGCCCGTTTTGGCTTCCGGATCTCCGCCGGCGTCTCCGGCCCGTTCCGTGACGAACCGGCTCGCATTCCATATTTTGTTGAGGAACTTCTTTCCGGCCGTGATGGCCGTCTCGTCCCAGCGGATGTCCTGCCCCGTAGCCTGCCAGATAACGCCGAAGCGGGTGGCGTCCGCTCCGAACTGATCCACATATTTCAAGGGATCAATGCCGGTTCCGAGGCTCTTGGACATGCGCTTGCCGTCCTTGGTCAGGATGGTTCCGTGAACCAAAACATCGCGGAAGGGGGGTTCCCCCATGAATTCCAGGCCGGAGAAGATCATGCGTGCGTCCCAGAGGTTCAGGATATCGCGGGCATTGGATACCAGGTTGCCGGGATAGTATGTCTTCTTGTCTTCTTCGGAAAGTCCCGCAAAGGGCCACAGCGCGGAGGAAAACCAGGTATCGAGCACATCAGGGGACTGTTCCATGTCGCATGCGCCGCAGTCCGGGCAGGAATCGGGTTTTTCCGCGGATACCGTGAATTTCTCAGGGTTATTCTTGCAGAACCAGACCGGTAGGCGGTGCCCCCACCAGATCTGCCGGGATACGGTCCAATCCCGGATGTTTTCCATCCAGGATTCGTACATTTTCCGGAAGTTGTCCGGAGTGATGCGGACGTCTCCGTTTTGTACGGCCCGGAGGGCGCGCTGCGCGAGGCCATCCATTTTTAGGAACCATTGCTTCGAGGGGATGGGTTCTATGACGTGTCCGCAGCGGTAGCAGACGGCTACGTTGTGGGCGTAAGGCTCCTCCTTGGTGAGCAGGCCGACGGCTTTCAGGTCTTCTACGATTTTCTTCCTCGCATCGGCGGTCTTGAGGCCTGCGTATTTCCCGGCCCGTTCGTTCATCTTCCCCCGGTCGTCTATGATCTGGACGGAAGGAAGGTCATGGCGCCTCCCGATTTCGAAGTCCGTGAGATCATGGGCGGGTGTCACCTTTACGGCTCCCGTCCCGAATTCCGGATCGACGGCTTCGTCTCCCACGACGAGGATCCTGTTCCGCTTGGTTCGGGGTTCGTCCAAAGACCCTTCCGTGGAAAGAGATTCTATCTCTATCTCCTTCCCAATGAGATCTTGATACCGGGGATCCTTCGGGTGCACGGCCAGCCCCGTGTCTCCGAACTTCGTTTCCGGGCGGGTGGTGGCCAGCTCGAACGGTCCGTATTTCAAGTGATAAAGCGTAGTTTCCTCTTCTTTGTATTCCAGTTCGAGCTCGGAGAGGCTGGTATTGCACCGGGGGCACCAGTTTACGGTACGGAGACCGCGATACAAAAGGCCTTTTTCGTAATAATGGACGAAGGCCTTTTTGACGTCCTCGGCGTAGGCGCCGTCCATGGTGAAGCGGGCCCGGGACCAGTCGCAGGAAATGCCGAGCCGCTGGAGCTGCCCGTATATGATGTCCCCGTATTCTTTTTTCCAACTCCAGACCTCTTCGATGAACTTTTCCCGCCCGAGATCGAACCGGCTCTGTTTTTCTTTCCTGAGTTTCTTTTCCACTGCGTATTGCGTGGCGATGCCGGCATGGTCCGTGCCGGGAAGCCAGAGCGTCTTGACGCCCCGCATGCGGTGATACCGCACGAGAATGTCGGGAGTCACGTTGTCCAAGACGTGGCCCATGTGGAGAGATCCCGTGACATTGGGAAGGGGCATGTAGACGACGTACGTTTCCTCTCTTTCTCCAGGAAGGTTGTCGGGGTTGAAGTAGCCCGAGTCCGTCCAGAGCTTGTATATTTCGGATTCGTTTTCTTTCGGTTCGTACGGCTTGGAAAAGTCGGTTTGCATATATGGGCCATTATATGCGGATTCCGGGGGGGTTGCAAAAAGATATCCGGAGTGTATGATGGAGCTTGATGTGAGAACATAGATGGGTTAGGCCAATATATAAATAAGGTCCCTTCACGATATATTCGAAGGGGCCTAATTTTTTTTATCCCTTTTCTTTGCGCTAGCGCACGTTCTACTGTTAAGAAGGGACGGGGATCATGTGCGAAACGGGAATTACCCGGTTCCGCCGGCGGATTGCTTTGTGAATCTCTCGCGTCTCCGCGGGAGAATTCTGCGGTTGCAATCCTGAGGATTTCAAAGAACGGGGAATATTAAGGTTAATGATGCGGAAACAGGCGCCCGGATGCAAGTATTTTATTTGAGAAACGGGGGGTTAGGATATACAATTGGAGTATTGTCCAGCTAACATGAAGCAATACGATTTCAAAGCCATAGAGGAAAAATGGAAGAAGAAATGGGAGGAAGGCGGCACGTACGAGCCTGATTTTTCCTCTCCCCGCGGGGAGGGCAAGTTCTACAACCTCATGATGTTCCCGTATCCGTCCGCGGAGGGGCTCCACGTGGGGAACACGTACGCCTTCGTGGGCACGGACATCTACGGGCGCTTCAAGAGAATGAAGGGATATGACGTCTTTGAGCCGATGGGTCTGGACGGATTCGGCATCCATTCCGAGAACTATGCCATAAAAGTGGGTACGCATCCGGCGATCCAGGCCCGAGCCTCTGAAAAAAGATTCTATGAACAGCTTAAAATGATCGGAAACGGGTTTGCCTGGAAAGAGAAGCTGGAAACCTACGATCCCGCATATTATCGCTGGACCCAGTGGATTTTCACGAAGATGTGGAAAGCCGGACTCGCATACCGCAAGAAGCAGGAGGTGAACTGGTGCCCGTCCTGCAAGACCGTGCTGTCGGACGAACAGGCTGAAGGGGGTTCCTGCGAGAGGTGCGATTCCGACGTGGAACGGAAGGATCTGGAGCAGTGGTTTTTCCGCATCACGAAATACACGGAACGCCTGCTGGAGAATCTGGAAAAGATAGACTGGTCCGAACGGGTCAAGACGGCCCAGCGGAACTGGATCGGGAAATCCGAGGGATCCCTACTCTCGTTCGACGTTGTCGGGGGATCCGGAAAGATAGAGGTTTTCACGACGAGGGCCGACACCCTCTTCGGTGTCACATATATGGTCCTGGCTCCTGAGCACCCCCTGATTGGAGAGCTGGGAGAAAGGGTCTCGAACCTCGGGGAGGTGGAAGAATATATTGCGCAGTCCAAGAAGAAGACCGACGAGGAACGGGTGGAAAACAAGGAAAAGACGGGAGTTCCCCTGGAAGGCGTAAAAGTGAGGAATCCTGCCAACGGAGAAGAGATCCCCGTATGGGTTGCCGATTACGTTCTCGGGGGATACGGGACCGGAGCCGTGATGGCCGTTCCCGCCCACGACGACAGGGATTTCGAATTCGCGAAGAAGTTCGGGCTGCCCGTGGTCCAGGTTGTCGCGGAAGAGACGGGAATCAAGCGGGACAAGGAGGAGCAGAGGGACGGATCCTTCGCCGTGGTATTCGATCCGAAGAGCCAGCGCTATGCCGTGGGAGAGCAGGAAGGCGGATTCCTCAGGCTTTTCTCGGGAGGAATAGAGGAAGGCGAGGACCTCCGGGAAGGCACGCTCCGGGAAGTCACGGAAGAGAGCGGATTGTTCGACTTTGATCGCGTGGAGAACATGGGTATCGTGTTCGCCCATTACCACAATTCACTGCGAAAGAAGGATCGCGTGGCCCGCGCCGCATGCTTTTTGGTGACGCTGAAAAGCTCGGAGACGAAGGCTGTGAAGCTTGAGGATCATGAAAAGTTCAGGCTTAAGTGGGTTACGGCTGAGGAGCTGGAGGAGAATTGGAAGAAGAGCAACGGAGAAGGGGATCTGGATCACTGGATCGCGTTTTTCCGCCAGTCCGTGGGGCGGTGTATTGAGTGGGGGTTGGACAGGGAAAGCGATCCGGACAGGTTCGGGATGTCGGCGTATACGGGGGAAGGCATCCTGATAAATTCCGGAGACTTTGACGGCATGGATACCCGCGAGGGGAGGAAAAAGGTCACGGAGCATGCCGGAGGAAAACGGCACGTGGAGTATCGTCTGAGGGACTGGCTTCTGTCCCGGCAGAGATACTGGGGCCCTCCGATCCCGATGATTTTCTGCCGGTCCTGCGCGGAAAAGGGGAAGGGGGAACAGGCCGACATGCCGGGATGGTATGCAGTCCCGGAGGGGGATTTGCCGGTCCTACTTCCCGATGAGAAAGAATTGGAGAATTTCCGTCCGGAGGGAACCGGAGTTTCTCCTCTGGCGTCTCTGGAGAGTTTTTGGAAAGCGGTTTGTCCGGGGTGCGGAGGGGAGGCCAGAAGAGAGACGGACGTCTCGGATACGTTTTTGGATTCCGCCTGGTATTATATCGGATATCTCGGCTTGGAGGATCCGTTCGAGAGCTCCCAGGCGAAAGATTGGCTGCCCGTCGATATGTATATCGGGGGAGCGGAGCACTCAGTATTGCATCTTTTATATGTAAGATTTTTGGCCATGGCCCTGAAGGATATGGGATATGTGGATTTTGAAGAACCGTTTCCGAAGTTTCGGGCTCACGGACTTTTGATAAAAGAAGGCGCGAAGATGTCGAAGTCCAAGGGAAATGTCGTGAATCCGGACGAATATGTCAGACAGTACGGGGCGGATGTTTTCCGGATGTACCTTATGTTTCTGGCGCCCTTTGAACAGGGAGGCGATTTCCGGGATGCGGGAATCGTGGGGATAGCGCGTTTCCTGGAACGGGTGTGGAAATTCTTCCACTCCCTTGAAGAGGGAGAGTCTTCCGAAGAATTGGAGAGGATCATGCACCGGACCGTGGAGAAGGTGACCTCCGATATAGAGGGGCTGCGTTACAATACGGGGATCAGCGCCCTCATGGTTTTCATGAATGCAATGGAAAAATCCGGAGGAGTCTCCCGGGAACACGGGGAGGTTTTTCTAAAGCTCCTAGCTCCGTTTGCTCCCTTCATTACTGAGGAGATTTGGGAAGGAAGGGGATCCGGATCCATCCACGGGGAGTCGTGGCCCGCGTATGATCCGGAAAAATTGAAGGAAGATATCGTGACTGTCGCGGTGCAGATAAACGGGAAGGTTCGGGATGAGATCCGTTTGCCCCAGGAGGCCTCGCAGGAGGATGCGGAAAGGGAGGCTCTGCAAAGCAAGAAAATACAGAAGTTTCTGGAAGGAAGGGAACCGCGCAAGGTTATCTATGTTCCCGGTCGTATCCTGAATATCGTATTATAAAGGTATGAAGAAAGTTATCTTGTTTGCCATTATTGCCATTATCGTCATCCTGGCCATTTATACCGTGGTGGCGGATGTCTCTTCTCCTCAGAATAATGGGGAAGAAAATGCGGAAGACCGGCAAACCGAAGAGGAAGACAGCTCCGGAAGCTTCTGGGACGATGTATTCTCGTTTTCCATGGGCACCAATTCCGTGCCCCGCATCACTACGACTACCGTTCCAGCGAAGGAGAATCCCCCTTCTCCTCCTGCGGTTCAGGATCCGGTTCCGGAGCCCGAGCCGGTGATAGTTCCCCCGAAGGGATTCTCCGTGGACGACATGTCCTCGTTTTATGACCTTGTAACCCTGTCCCAGGTCCAGAAAGCCTCTTCGTATTACAACAATTCCGGAAGCTTTTCCATGCGGGGTGCTTACAGCCTCGGGGACCAGATGGTGGATGTAACGGGATGGCATGTAAAGAGTAATCGTGGAAACCCTATCTGGATTCCGCAGATAGTGGAATATTATTCCCCCGGAGGGCCGTTTGCAGAAAAAGATATTTTTATAGGGAAGAGCGACCGGGTTTATGTGTATGGTGCGCCGAGTCCCGTAGGAAGGAGTTTTCGGTTGAACAAGTGCATAGGGTATTTGAACAATCACTACGAATTCGAGCCCGCGCTCTCGAGAAGCTGCCCTTCCGCACCCCGGAGTGACATGGCCAATCTTACCGGAAGGTGCCAGTCTTTCCTGACATCCCTATGGGGATGCGAAGAGCCGACTCCCGAGGAGATCAACGAATATAGCAATCCCAAAGATGCGGGATGCGGGGGATACCTCGAATACAAGACATACAACGGGTGCTATGCGGCGCACCGGGGGGACCCAGATTTCCTTTCTAAGGAATGGAGAGTGTGGGTGAATCAGGACTTCGGATTCGATTCGTCCCACGATCAGGTTGTCTTGTATGACAGTGCGGGAAAAGTGGTTGATGTCTACACGTATTAAAAACGCTTGAGAGGTTTTTAAAAAGACCTTCTGCAGAGAGGGTCTTTTTCAGGTTCTTTCTCCCAGAATGACGGTTTTTTCCATTTCCACCCCGTTTCTGAGGATTGTAATGGAAACCTCTTCGCCCGCCGAGGAGTTTTCTAAATGATCCAAAATTCCCTGCTCGGGGGAGATAAGTTCTCCGTTCCACCTGAGAAGAATATCGTTTTCCTGAATGTCTGCCTTGTCCGCGGGTCCGCCGGGTGCTACCGCTTTGTCTTTGGGGTATTCCCGGATAACGAGAGCCCCTTCTTCCGTGGGAAGCTGAAGCTTCTGGCTGATATCCTTGGAAAGGAGGAGGTAGTGGATGCCGAGAAGGGGGCGGCGGATCTCGCCGTACTGCCTGAGGTCTTTGAGGTCGCGTTCCGCTTTCTTGATGGGGATGGCGAAGCTGATGTTCTCCACGCCGGCGATCATAGCCGTATTGATGCCGATTACTCTACCCTGGGCGTTTGTAAGGGGGCCGCCGGAATTTCCCGGGTTGATGGCCGCGTCCGTCTGGATGAGCCCCCGCATCTCCTGCGCGGGAGACGAGCCGATACTGGTCGTGATGGATCGGGCGAGGCCCGATACGATGCCCTTGGATACCGTATTCCGGAAGATTCCGAGGGCGTTTCCGAACGCAAGGACGGTCTCTCCGATTCGGATCTTGTCGGAGTCGCCCAGGGGAACTACCGGCAGGGGCTTGGAAGGGTTGATTTTCAATATAGCAATGTCGTCCAGGGGGTCCTGGGCCAGGAGGGAGGCCTGGTATGGTTTTCCGTCACTCGTGATGACCGTATAGGAATTTCCGGGCTTTCCGAGCACGTGCTTGTTGGTGAGAATAACGCCTTTCTTGTCCACGACAAATCCGGATCCTCCATCCACCTGCACCATGCCGTTTGCGTCTATCTCATCCTTCCCGATCTTGGAGAGGATTTCCTTGTCGAGGTTCTTGAAATGCTGGGATACCGTCACGGTTACCGTGGCGGGCATGACTTTCTGTATGGTTTTTATGATCTTGGTGTCGCTCATGATCCGCTGAATATGATGTTTTGTGCGTAGTTTTCCAAAACTTTTTTGCTGGGAGGAAAGATATTGTCGGGGAGGTTGTCGAGGTCGAACCATTTCCATTCCGTGATCTCATCCGGCTCCATGACCCGGGGGCCGCCTTCGAAGGATTCGGACAGGAATCCGAGAGTCACGAAATGGGCGTCTTCTACGATATCATTGGTAACGCTCACAAGCTTGAGGGAGGCTTTATCCACCTCGATCCCCGTTTCTTCCCGCACCTCGCGGCACACTCCTTCCCGGAGGCTTTCCTGGAATTCCAGCTTGCCGCCGGGCATGGTCCAGGTCCCTTCTCCGCGGAGTTCGCTGTCCGCTTTCTCGGGATCTTCGTGCCGCTTCCCGAGAAGCACCTGGTTCCCTCTTTTGAGGAACGCGCCGAACCCCACGCCGGGACGCTTTTTCTCCATGATTCGTATTATACCAGAGAAGGGGAGCGTTGTGGGGTTTGACAAGATTTCTGATGGGGATATAATTCAAACGTTCATTTGAATATATGACGAAGAATAGGCAAACGGAGGAGGATTTGGAGCGGAAGGCGAAGCTCTTCTCCCTGGCGGGAGACCCTACGCGCCTCCGGGTCCTGGAATTCATGTTCCGGGAAGGAAGCGCCTGCGTGGGGGAGATAGCGGAGGCCCTGGGATGCAGCGTTGCGTGCGTGTCGCACCATCTGCAGATTCTCCGGGACAACGGGTTTCTGGAGTCCGAAAAGACCGGGACATCCGTATGTTATACTCTCCTGCGGGAGAGCGAGTTTACAAAAATGCTGGAAAAGCTGGTTTGCTCCGTAAAGGTCGGGAATCAGAAAACATAAGATATATATGGCACAGGTAACGGTATATTCGACTCCTACGTGCGTGTACTGCAAGATGGCCAAGGCGTTCTTTGACGAGAACAGCGTGGAATACACGGACAAGAACGTTGCGGAAGACGAGGAGGCGCGCAGGGAGATGTTCGAGAAGACGCACCAGATGGGCGTACCGGTCATCGACGTGGACGGAAAGACGTTCATCGGTTTTGACAAGCAGGGCTTGTCGGAAGCCCTCGGAATCAGCGGATAAAACTCCGCTGGTTCTTTGGTTTGAAATATTTTATTGAAGACATGAAGGACAACGCATTCGGTCCCGAATACGTGATTCGGGTACAAGACGGATCCCTCGGCATGGAGGGTTTTGTTGTGATACACAATACGGCATTCGGTCCGGGCAAGGGCGGCATCCGCATGACTCCTTCCGTTACGGAAGAGGAGGTGATCCGCCTTGCCGAGACCATGACCTGGAAGAACGCCCTGGCGGAGATTCCCTTCGGGGGAGCCAAGGCCGGCATCCGCTGGGCGGGAAAGGACCCGGAGGAGAAGAGGCTATTCGTGGAGAGCTTTGCGCGGGCCCTGAAGCCGTTTCTTATCAAAAAATACATTGCGGGGCCGGATGTGAACATGGGCGAGCGGGAAATGCTGTGGTTCGTGGAGGCCGCGGGGAACTGGCGCGCGGCCACGGGGAAGCCCGCCACGTACTGCATGGAGAAGTTCGGGAAAAAAGGGGAGAAGTGCGGCCTGCCGCATGAGTTCGGAAGCACGGGATACGGCGTGGTGCGCTCCGCAAAGATTGCGGCGGAGTATGCGGGCATTGATATGGAGGGCGCCCGGGTGGCAATCCACGGATTCGGGAACGTGGGAACCTTCGCGTACAAGTTTCTGAAAGAACTGGGGGCGAATATCGTGGCGCTGGCGGATGCGGACGGCGCGGTGTATGCGAAGGACGGATTTGATGAAAGGAAAATCCAGGAGGTTATTCATGAACGGAAGCCTCTCATTAAAGTCTTTCCCCGGAAGAAGATAAGGCCCGAGGAGTTCTGGAGCATTCCCACGGATATCCTGGTGCCGGCCTCCGTGACGGACGTGATCCACGACGGCAACAAGAAGGATATCAAGACGAAAGTTATCGTGGAGGCGGGCAACATTCCCATGCGGGAGTCCGTGGAGCGGGAGTTTTATAAGAAGGGGGTGCTGATCGTTCCGGACTTCGTGGCAAACTCCGGAGGCGTGATCTCCTCCTATGCGGAGTACCGGGGATACAATCCGAAGCGCATGTTTGACCTTATCGAGCGGAAGATAGAAAAGGCCACCCGTGCGGTGCTTAGCAGGGCCGTGAAGACCGGGGATGATCCCCGGGACGTGGGCATGCAGATTGCCCGGGAGCGGGTGGAAAAAAGAATGAAGGGAAAGAAAGTATTCCGCTAGCTCAGGAATTCCCGGATGCGCCGGGCGGCGCGTTCGGGTTCGAAAATGCACCAGTTGTGGTGGCCCCTTACGTACTCCAGTGTCGCGTGGGGGATTTTTTTATGGAGAAGCTTCCCGTGCTCGGGAGGAAGGATCCAGTCCTCCGTTCCCCAGAGTATGAGCGCGGGGGCGGAAATGCTCTCCGGTTTGCCGCATCCGTGCTCCAGGGATGTTCGTATGTTCCGGTACGCTCCGGGGGTCCTGAAGGGGTTGCGGAGAAGGTTCAGAATGATGCGGTAGGAAAGCTTTGCAGAGCTTTTGATATCCGATACGTGCATAGACTCCGTTACCGCCTTGAAGACCAGCGTGCGGAAGGGCAGGGAAAGGGGAATCGCGGCCGGATCTATGGCGATGACTTTCGAAATATTGCGCGTCCGGGAAGCGAGGTCCAGGGCAACGCCCCCTCCCAGGGAAAATCCCAGAAGAATGGGCTTTGTTATTTTTATTTTTTCCAGAAACTCGTGGAAGAATTGCCCGTACTCCCTGAGGGACCAGTCCTTTTCCGGGGTTTCGGACCTTCCGAATCCGGGGAGGTCCGGTGCGATGACCCGATAATGCTTGGAGAGGATCTCGAGAAGGGGTAGGTGGGACCGGGCGTCCAGGCCGGACCCGTGAAAAAAAATAAGAGGATCTCCCTGTCCGATATCGAGGTACCGGACGGAGATTCCCCTGATGCGGATAGTATGCTGCTTAGGCACGGATCTGGTCTATCTGTTCCGCGAGATTGCGGTCGCGGTCCGTGACGGCGTCCTCGGAATGCGTCCTGAGGGATATGGAAACCTTGTTGTATCCGTGAAGCAGGATGTCGGGATGGTGGGCGGCTTTCTCTGCGGCGTTCGCCACGGCGTTTATAAACTCCACGGCGCTCCGGAAATCCTCGAATTCAAATTCCTTAACAAGGAATCCGTTCTGTTCTTTCCAATTCATTTATACGATGATTTTTACAAACCTCCGTTTTCCGATCTTGAGCGTCTGGGTTTCGGAAGGCACGAAGGCGGGATCTGCGACTTTCTGCCCTTGTTCCGTTTCCACGGCATTGCCTTCTACGAGTCTTTTCCATTCCGATTTCGACGGCACGATGTCCAGCCGGATAAGCTGCTCCAGGAAGTCTCCGTCCTGGAGGTGGATTTCGGGGATGTCTTCGGGAACGTTTCCTTTTTGGAACGTCTCTTCAAAGGCCTTCTCGGCTTCCTTAGCCTTCTCTTCCCCGTGGAGTCTCTTTACGATCTCGAAAGCTGCCCTCGCCTTGGCGTCCCGGGGCCCGAGGGACAGAATATTGTCTTTTTCCGAAAGCGGGATGCGTGTCAGGTTCACGAGGAAGATCTCGGTCATCTCGTCCGGCTGGGCCATGAGGGCTCCGTACATGTCCGCCGGGGAGGCGGACAGGAAAATGCCCGTCCCGGCGCTTTTGGACATGAGTTGGCCGGTCTTCGGGTTTCCGATGAGAGACAGCGCGATCACGAATTTCTCCTTGTTTTTGAGGCGCTTCAGGAGCGTTCTTCCCACGAGCGCGTTAAAGGTCTGGTCTGTGCCGCAGAGTTCCGCGTCCACGTCGAGGGCGACGCTGTCGTAGCCCTGCATGAGAGGATAGAGGAACTCATGGAGGTGGATGGGAGAGCCCTCTTTCATGCGTTTCTCGAACATATCCCGTTCGAGCATCTGCTGGACGGTGAATTCGGATGCGAGATCCAGGGTTTCCCTGAAGCTGAGCTTTCCGAGCCACTCGCTGTTGTATTGTATCTGAGGAGGATTGTTTTTGTCTTCGAAATCAAGGACGAGGCGGATCTGGTTTTCCCAGTCTTGCATATTCTCCCTAACCTGGGCTTCCGAGAGCGCGGGCCGGGTCGCTTCCTTGTCCGAAGGATCCCCGATCTGCGCCGTGAAGTCCCCGACGAGAACGATAACTTCGTGCCCCAGCTGGCGGAGTTCCTCGAGGAACATGTAGTTGCGGGCGTGGCCCAGATGGAGGGACGTGGACGTGGGATCGGCCCCGAGGTAGATGCGGAGGCGTTCCCCGGAGAAGAGTTTTTTCTCGAATTCTTCCCTGGAGGGGAGGATTTCCGATACGACCCCCCGCTCCAGAATTTCCCGGATCTTTTGTTTGTCAATGTTGATAGCCATATATGCAAAGGATACCACAACGGAAAAAGCAAGGGAAAGTTTTTGTTTTAAAGTACTCGGGTCTGCACGATACTAAATTGTAGATGCGGAGGAGGTGGGACTCGAACCCACACATCCCTGACGGGACAACACCTTAGCAGGGTGCGGGCTTACCAATTCGCCCTCACTCCTCCTGATAAGGATTAGAATATAGGAATTCATCCGTGTGTTCAAGGTTCATTTTTCTTGTCTTATAGAGGATTTTCTGGTACGGTAGTCTCGTTATGCAGAAGCGTCCTCCAATCATAGCAGTCATGGGACACGTCGATCACGGCAAGACGACGCTGCTCGACCATATCCGGAAAACCAACGTGGCGGACCGGGAGGCCGGAGGCATCACGCAGGCCATCGGAGCGTATGAGATCGAGCACGACGGGAGGAAGATCACGTTCATTGATACGCCCGGCCACGAGGCCTTCTCCAAGATGCGGGCCCACGGCGCCAAGGTGGCCGACATCGCCATTCTGGTAGTGGCCGCCGACGACGGCGTGAAGCCGCAGACCCAGGATGCCCTGAAGAGGATCGGGGAGGCAGGAATACCGTTCGTGGTGGCCGTGAACAAGATAGACAAGCCGAATGCCGACGTGGACAAGACCAAGAACGATCTTGCAAACGCCGGAGTGCTCCTCGAAGGATACGGAGGGAACGTGTCCTGGAACGCCATCTCCGCCAAGAACGGGGAGGGCGTGGGAGATCTTCTGGATTTGGTGCTTCTCGCGGCCGACGTGGAGAATCCCGAATGGGATCCGGACGCCACTCCCTCGGGCGTGGTCCTGACGAGCAAGTCCGATCCCCGGAGGGGGAATACCGTGGGGGTCGTGATCCGGAACGGAGTCTTGGAGAAAGGCTCTCCGATAGCCACCGAAAGCGCATCGGGGAAGGTTAAGATGCTGAATAACTTCTTGGGGAAGAACGAGAAATCCTTGGAGCCGAGCTCTCCAGCCCTGATTCTGGGATTTGATACCTTGCCGGAAGTGGGGGAAATCTTTTATGCCGGCGGGAAGGCTGAGGAATTGGCATCGGAGAAAAAAGAAGAGAAGGTAAGGGAAGCTCGGGATCCGGGAGCGCTGGAATCCGAGAAAAAGGTTCCGGTAGTGGCGAAGGCCGACGACGGCGGGACGCTCGAGGTTCTGGAAGATCTTTTGGAACGCATGCGGGAAGAGTATCCGATTGTAGTCGTGTCTTCCGGCGTAGGGGATATCTATGAAAACGACGTGAAAATGGCCGAGAGCTCCGGCGCGATTGTCGTGGGGTTCAACGTGAAGACGGACAAAGCGGCCGTGAATCTGGCCCAGACGGTGCACGTACCCATCCTCTCTTCCAAAATAATTTACGAACTCGAGAAGTCCGTCCGGGATTATGCCAAGAAGCTGTCTCCGGATGATATTCCCGCGCTCGAGGTTCTGGCGATCTTCGGGGAGCCCAAGGGGAAAGAGCGGGTCATCGGGGGAAAGGTGCTCTTGGGACCGGTCAAGAACCAGAGTCCTTTCGAAGTCTGGAGGGGAGACAAGCAGGTGGGAACCGGGAAGATCCTGAACCTCCAGTCCGGACGGGAGGATGTGCAGGAGGCGCAGGCGGAAGAGGAAGCCGGACTTCTCGTCGAATGCGGGGAGGCCATCAAGAAGGGGGACAGATTGCTTTTTGTAGAGGAATAACATGCAGCACAGACCCGAGAAAATATCGAGCCTTCTGACGCATGAGCTCGCAGAGCTTATCGTGCGGGACGTGGAAGTCCCGGGAGCTTTGATTACCGTGGAAGATGTTGCGGTTTCGGATGATTTGGTGCAGGCTAAGGTTACGCTTTCCGTACTGCCGTATGAAAAGGAAGTGGAGGCGTACAAGGAGCTGGAGGAGAGGAAGCGGGAGCTCCAGCACAAGATTCTGAAGAAAACGAGATTGAGAAGGGTCCCGACTCTGAAATTCGAGATCCGGTCCCAGAGATAAGGGCGCTGTAGCCAAGTGGTAAGGCATAGGTCTGCAAAACCTCTATACGCGGGTTCGATTCCCGCCAGCGCCTCAGAGAAGTTGAGTTTTTAGGTTTCAGTTGCTAGATTCTATAAAGAAGCCCGGGTGATGGAATTGGTAGACATCGGGGATTTAAAACCCCCTGCCAAATTATTTGGCGTGCCGGTTCAAGTCCGGCCCCGGGCACTAGGATTGTTTTTCTTTCCTGTAGAGGAGGTAGGAGTATACGAAGAGAAAGAACGTGCTGGCCAGTATGGGCACGAGGATGAACCACACCGTATGTTCGGGGAAGATGATTCCCAGAAGAGAAATGGCCGCGGATGTCTTGAAAAGCGTTCCCCCGAGGGAGCGTGTTTTGTTCCATACGGATTCGCTGGACAGGGTCCAGGGGGTCCGGATCCCGATGGTCCAGTTGGGTTCGGATTTCCGGATGAGCTCCCCGGCGGCATAGAGAATGAAGGCGATGCCGGGGGCGATAAGGCGGTTGATGTCGAATCCCCATCCCAGGTTCCATCCCACGACGAGAATGTCCAGATAGAAGAGGAAGATGAAGAGGGACACGATGAACGTGTCGAATTCCTTTTTGAACTGTTCGATGTTTTTCCGCTTGGGATCTATCTTGGGAAGGATGAAGAACAGGATCCACATGCCCGCCATAATGAGAGGGAGGAGGATGACGCTCCAGAGGCGGCTCATGTATCCGTTGGGATTCCCCTGTACGTCCCAGTGGGACGCCACCTGCTCGGGCAGGAGGGGATACGCGTATATGCCGAGCGCTATGGAAAGGATGAAAATGACTGCGATGACGATATTATGATTCTTCATGGTTTTCTTTTTTGAAAATGTTGAGTTTTTGCCAGAACTTGGGGTTGTCGACTACGTATTCGCTCAGGAATGCGAAGGGGAGCGCTACGAGAAGGATGATCCAGAGGGTGTCGAAGGTAATGGCCTCTCCCGTGACGAAGAAGACGGCGATGGAATCCTCGAAGACGCCCATGACGACGCCGATAAGGATGAATTCGATGAATCGGATCGTCTTTTTCCTGAGTCGCATGACCCCATTATATCACACCTCTACCACGTAAGCTCCGGATGGATGCCGGAGTCCTTGTTCTTCCTCCTCTTCCACCAGATCCAGGTGAGGGCGAAAGAAAGGACGCCGTTTACGAGAAGCACGGTCCCGAAGGTCAGGGCGTCGAGCTGGAACCCGGCTCCGATATAGGCGAGGGAGAGGCTGCCGCCTATCTGCCCCAGGAGGTTGGCCACGAGGAACGGCCCGAAGCGCATGCTGGAGGTTCCGGCGATGTAGGAGATCTCGTCATCGGGGAAAAGCGGAAGGTAATACACGAGAAACAGGAAAAAGGTGCCGCCCTTGTCCCAGAACCGGTCGTATTTTTCCAGGGTTTCCGGCTTGATGAATCTTTTGACCAGAGGCCTCCCGAAGGTATGGGAGAGAAAGAATGCCGCGGAATGCCCGAAAAGCCGTCCTATATAGTTGTATGCGAATCCGTACCAGGTTCCGAAGATGAATCCTCCCGCCACCCCGATAGCATGGTGGCTGATGGGGGCGATGATGACCTGGAGGATCTGTATGGCGATGAATATGATGGGAGCCCAGGCTCCGTATCCGGTTACGAAGTCCCGCACCGTTTCCTGGCTCCCTATGAAGGAAGAGGGATAAAAATATCCCCATACGGAGAAGGCTGCGAGGGGAATAAGGCCGAGGGCCACGAGTATGATTTTTGTTTTACGGCTCATGAAGAATTTTGCGGGCAACTCGGGTTAAGTACCCGAAGTATGCAATTAGTATAAGGGTTTCTTTGGGGTCGTTCTACTCTTTAATTTTGGGCTCGTGGGTCGGGGTAGAATACGACATATACAATGCTCTATAAGAGAGGGAAATGGCACAAATGGAACACAGCTCAGTGTTTTTAGTTTGACTAAATATGCATTATATGGTATATATAGATACAATAATTACTAATCTTTAATAAAAGAATACAAGGAGGTTTTATGGGAAACGCACGAAAATTGACATACTTTGTCTCTGCATATGCAGAAGCTCATTGGGCGATATTATGCCTAATGGCGATTGTATCTTTTACACAACTATTGCCAATTTCTAGTGATACTCCAATACAATATCTGATTCTTTATTCTATACTTTACCTTTTTTTATTATATCTTCTGGTTGTAATGCTTTCTCCCATTAGTAAGAAGAATTACCTAGCTTCTATAAGGAAGGCGAAGGCATTACAAAAAAAGAATAGGTTAGAGTCAGGTTTGAATGACTATCTTAGTCAAGAGCTAAGTAATCTAACTGCAATCACCCGCTCTTCAAAGGACTCGAGAGGTTTGAACGAATGGCTAGAATCCTTCGAGAAGTGGAAAGTGGTTCGAAAAGAGCTGAAAGAAGCAGAAAAGCTTTTGGACAAACTACCCGCAAGAATATCAGAACTTAAATTGGAAGAAGCGCGGTTGGAAGTTGTAATAAAAAATAAATAAACTTTTATATCAAAGCGGTACGAACAAATTCGTACCGCTATTTCGTTCCCATCTAAGTGGTACAAATGTTACACCCCCTCACTTGAGAAAATTCACAGTTTGAGACTGCGGTCTTTGTCAATTCATTGTTTCTATAAAATCGGGGATTAAGGAAAAATCAGCTATGACGTTTTCTACTCCTTGAATACCTTTGTCTGAATAGAGAAGGAATTTCATTCCTGCGGCAGAGGAAGCAAGAAAATCACTTTCTACGTCACCAATATACAGGCATTTATCAGGAGAAATATTAAGCCTTTCTGCTGCGAATAAAAGTGGTTCAGGATTCGGTTTATGAAGTTTAGTATCTTCATATGTAACGGCTGTTTTAAAATAGTCTTTGAGGGTTCCAAGTTCGGGAACTTCCCACACACCCTTTTTGACTCTACTTGTCGCTATTCCCAGTGAGTATTTTTCACTCAAAGTATGTATCACCTCGTTTGCACCCTTAGGCATTGAAAGTAATTCAATGGGGTACCTGATCTCACGATTCTTTCCCAAATTAAAAACCTCTTCGATTTTTTCACTGGGCTGTCCGTTTAAGAGTTCTTCTATAACACCTCTCATGCTCAGGTGAAACAACTCGCGATACTTTTTTGTAGATGCGGGCAACTCGGGTTAAGTACCCGAAATATATAATCAGCATGATAATTTATTGAGATCCATTCTATCCCGACTCACAAACCTAGATTTGAGAGGTAGAAATTATGCTTGACAAAATTGAATAAATATGCTAGGATTAAAGCAGAAAATTAAATTATTAATTCACGATAATCAAAACATAAATAGGAGGCTATGCTCTGGAACGGGTGTGGCTAATAAGATGAAAGAATTTAAAATTCTAGCAGGGCATCTGCTAACGGAAGAGAATTATAAGAAATTGACAGAATCCCCGTTTTGGAAACTCCGCCAAAGGAGCGAGAGTAAATCATTGGTATGTTCTCTCGGAGATGCGGACGAAATTGCGTGGATCTTAGGAGGTCAGGATGTCACGGAGGACCTCCACACAAAATGGACCGAGCTTACAGGAAGTAAAAAAAGCGGCGATGTAGGCTCGTCAAACCACAACCCAGTGAAATATTTCTCAACAGGGATAGAGGTGAAAAGCACTTGCTCCACGGGCGAATGGGAAAAGGACGAGTACTATGTCACTTTTCCAGAAGAACATTATGAGAGGACAGATTCCTACCAGGATGTTTTTCTAAAATGGTTTATTCCATATGGAAAAACAGAAAAAGTCTTCAGGGTGTCTTTTACCCTTAGAAGAAAAAGAGAGGAAGATTATAAAGATCTGTTCTCGATGCAGGAGTTAAATTCTTTCAATTGGGAGGAGATAATCCGGAAGGTTAAAAACACAAATTACTACACCGCCGGAAGAAAAATAACAACGGAAACTGTAGTAAGAAATTAAGCTTTTAAAGCGGTGTGAATGAATTCATGCCGCTTTCCTATTTTGAGATTTAGAAACGGAACAACGGCAAAATATATCTACTACGTATGTAGTAGATCGAGAGACGGGTCTGCACGATACTTTTTTGTAAATGCGGAGGGGGTGGGACTCGAACCCACAAGTCCTTATGAGGGACGCCGGTTTTCAAGACCGGTGGAATAACCAATTATCCGACCCCTCCCCTGAGTCTGTCTTAGAAATCTACCAAGATTTTGGTTTAAGCTCAAACTCTTGTACAGGCTAGTACAGGACGTTAGAATCTATTATCAAACATGTGGAGATTTTGAAAAGAGGGGCGAAGGTATTAAAAAGGATGGCTCATACTTTCCGTTTTAAACGATGGTGTTAGAATCCAGCATAAAAATGGAATACAATAAAACTACATGAAGACTACTCGAAAACAAGCGGTAAAAAAACATAAATTCGGTGTTGACTTAGATGTGTACAAAACCAAGAGCAAGAATGTGGGAGTTGTTCACGAGAAAGTGAAGGGTGGTCATTTCGAAGAGTTCTATCACAAAAAGAGCACATTCACGTATTACATACTAAAGGGTAAGGGAACCTTCTATCTAAACAGGAGAAAAATTGAAGTTGGTCCCACGGATGTAATTGTTGCTCCCCCTATGACAAAAATATATTTCCTCGGCAACATGGAACTTCTCCTTATTACTACGCCTGCGTGGCAAGCGAAATACGAAGTACACGTCAGAGACATTGAAAGAAAAACCTCCTAGATGGAGGTTTTTATATTTGGTTAGGTTATTAAACTCTTTCCGAATACATAAGTGTTAGGAACCGGAGGTTTATCGAGTGTTCCTGCATAAGGTTCTTTTTTCAACTCATCCCACGAGAGGATTTTGAATCCGTATTTAATATTAAGATCCTTCACCCAATAAGCTTTCTTTTGGGTTTCCGCAGCTAATGCTTTCGCTCCCTTTTTAATTGCTTGTGTCTCGACTTCACGTACTAATGCGGTTGCCACACCCTTGCGACGATGCTCCGGCAAAACCTGAAGCATGCTGATCCAAGCAACGTTATTATCTTTTATGTACCAGGAGGCGAACCCCATGACCATCTTGCTCTCCACCGCAACAAGGTATTCTCTTGTTTGCTCTCCTGCCTCCAAGCCCTCAACCGATTCATCTCCAATACCTATGTTTTTCATTTCTTCTTCAGAGAATACTGTCTTATATAATTCCGTCTCTGAATTTATGACTTCCACTATTTGGGGGTATTCATCTCTTTGCGGTTTTCTTATATCCATTTTTTTATTGTATCACTCAGGTTCGATCCTTCCACTGGGGGTATCGATATTCGAACCTTTCTGAAAAGCAAAAATCCCTCTTTTTAGGGATTTATTGCTTGTTATATGACGGAGTGGTCAAGTTGTACCCCGGGCAGGAATCGAACCCGCAACCTTTCCCTTAGGACGGGACTGCTCTATCCTGATTGAGCTACCGGGGCGTTGCGTTTCTCATGATTGCAGAAACTTTCCCTTTGTGCAATTTTTGTCAAAAGACCGGATATGTTTCATAATTAGGAACATGAAAAACATGGAAAAGCCGAGCTTTGACAAGCTCTCTCCGAAAGAGAGAGCGCGGGTTTCCAGAATGCTTTCCAGGATGGAAGGAGAGGCGGAATTCGAAGTCGAGGAAACGCCGGACTTGTTCGTGATAACAAGGAAAAATGAGAAAGGGGAAGAAGTCAGGACCAGTTTTACGAAAGTGGGGGATAAGATTCCGGTCTCGGATTCGAATTATCATTTGGCTGACGTTATGGAGGCGAAGTTGCGTTTTCCGGAGGAAGACATGACAAAAGCCCTGGAAATGTTGGAAGTTCTGAGGGCGGAAGGACGAGTTGAATAAGCTCGGAGGATTTCGTATGATGCTTAAGCGTCTTGCGCCCATAGCTCAGTGGTAGAGCGTTTGTATGACACACAAAAGGCCCGAGGTTCGATCCCTCGTGGGCGCACCCCATATGACGAAAGAGTCATAAAATAACCAAGAAAATCCCTTTAAATAGGGATTTTCTGTTTTTGAACCTAGGTTATCATTTTTGGTAACTTTACCCCTCTTACGGGTAAGGCACATATTCTCATACCTTAAGAATCTATGAAGTATGAGTCGTATAAAAAAACTCCCAATACCTTGGGATACCATCGGAAAAAACGTGGATTAACGCAAAGGCGCGTAGCTTCTCTCTTACATCTCCAAAACAACACCCTCATATCACGATGGGAAAAAGGAGAATCGTTTCCGTCTCTTCTTAATACTGCCAAGTTATCCGCGATATATCAGGTACCGATAGATTTGCTCTTTGAGAATCTTCTAACTGTTGTACGGCATACGGTATCCATTCAGAAAAGAGGTGAGGAGGATCATCCGGCATAGCCTCAATGTCTTCCATGGTCACGCCAGCGAGTTCTTGAATGATACGCATGACATTGATAAGTCGAGAGAATCGCTCTAGCGCCTCGTTATCTGATAACTCATATCCAAACTGTTTTTTGTACTCCCCTTTAAATTTTTGTAGGAGGTAATTTGGGATTTGCATAATTAAAATTAAACTGATCTGAGAATAAATATATTAATCTCTAAAACACAAAAATCCCGTAGTGCAACGAGATTATTGTGTCGAAGGCGTGTCGTTCTATCGCTATCTTACGTGCAATACTGAGTGTTCTTGAGGTCCGAATTCCTCATCGAGTAATCAAGCTCTATGTACTAGATCACTTTTTCGAAATACCCTTTATTTCCCCTTGTGTTGAGTTTTGGATCCTTTTTCGCGATTTTCTTCCCAGTGTAGGGGTTGTAAATTTCTTTTTTGGTTACTCCCCCCTTTGTCTTTAGGATTTTTGTGGTCTATTTCCCACCCGTATTCTCCCACAGTTCCATAAGACGACAGGCGAATTTTGTTCCCATACACATCCTTACGCCAAACATCCGGATTTTTACCACGAATTTTGGCTGCCTTATTCCAAACCTCTTTTATCATTTTTTTTGAAGCCATGATTATCCTATCCGTTCATTACAAGAAGGATTTAGTTCGGCTATTAACTCCTTTTCTCGGTTAGACATTACCGGATCTGAAAGCACCTCACCTACCCAGTGAGTTGGACCTGCATTCAGAATACAGGGCTTATCCCCGTTTAGGTGATCAAGTAGTCGTTGACGAATATCTCCTTTCCCGACATATATCCATTTGGAAGAGTTAAAAATCCCATATACGCCTGTTTGATTGGGTCTTAGAGCTTCAACGTCTTGTTTCGTAAAATTCCTTGAAACTTGTGCATTAAACGCCATAAATTAAATTTTCTATTTTGTTTTTTCTGTCGACCTTATAACCCCCCAACACTAAGCCAAATTGGATTATCAGAATCTTCATTCTACACCCTCGTTTAATTCTTGTCAACTAAGTCACATGTTAATATCATGTGGATAAAATCCTTTCTTTTTTTGACACACTTGTTACACTAGTGACATGCACATAATACAAGAAAAGTTGTTAAAAATAATTGATGAAAGGAACATAGGAGTTATGACGTTAAGGCAAATAGGGGAATTGGTGGGAGAAAGGCTTCCCCAGAAAATAAAACACCACCTTTCTCAACTTGAACGAAAAGGGTTTATAGTTGTTGATAAAAAAAATAAAAGAATTACGAGAATTAGTAACAGAGTAGACAGCGACAACCCACTTATTTCTATACCTATTGTCGGTGCAGCAAATTGTGGAAAGGCAACAATATTTGCTGACCAAAATATAGAAGGGTATCTAAAGGTTTCTAAACGTCTTGTGCCAAGGAAAAAAAGCATATTTGCAATAAAGGCAGATGGCAATTCTCTTAATAAAGCAAACATCTCTGGTAAGAACATAGAAGATGGTGATTATGTAATTGTAGATAGCGCAGAAATCATTCCCAAAGATGGTGATTATATTGTTTCCATTATTGATGGTATGGCAAACATAAAAAAATACCACCTTGATAAAAAAAATCATCGAATAGTTTTACTTTCTGAGTCAACTCAAGAATATACTCCTATATTTATACATCAATTTGATGACTTCATGATCAACGGAAAAGTAGTTGATGTTATCAAAGGGGTGTAAGTTTTTAGGATTGTTAAAAAGAATACCTCCACCCCCCTTCCCAAATACATCCCCACGTATTACCCTATGAACGGAAAAGGTGGATCATCTTCATGTTTGATGCCTTTCATGATATAAAAAGTTCGAACGTCGTTCACTAAGGTGCACCGGGAGACTTAACATGTTCAAGAGATTTCAAAGAAAAAAAGAGGATTTCGTGTGCGGAGCATGTGGAAAGGAAGTCCGGGGAAACGGGTACACCAACCATTGTCCCGTATGCTTGTGGAGCAAGCATGTTGATGTGAATCCCGGGGATCGCAAGTCCGAATGCGGCGGCATGATGCGTCCCGTGCAAATTGAGAAGAAGGGGAGGGGATGGGCCGTGCGGCACAGATGCTTGGATTGCGGGTTTGAGAAGAATAACAAGTTGTCGGACGGGGATGATACGGAAGGATTTTTTGTAAAGGGCCTGTAGTATAGTGGTAATACACGGCTATGGCATAGCTGAGTCAGGGGTTCGACTCCCCTCAGGTCCACAAAAAAATGAGGCAGAAGGAAATTCCTTCTGCCCTTTTTAATCTTTTAAGTGTTTCTACCTTTCCTTGTACAAGGTTTTTTTGGTTCTTGTCTCGGTTCAGGTGATTCTGTTTTTGCTTTCTGTTCCTCCTTCCATTGTTTTTGTTGCTGTTTATAGAAGAACATCAGTATTCTGTTGTTTTCTTCTATCATTAATTCTTCCTCGGTTTTCTGGGAAGGGGGAGGTGTTTTTTTGTTGATTTCCTTAACTTCTTTTTTTATTTCTTTCAGGATCTTGTTGGTTTCAGTCATATCTACGGTGACTGAAATTTCCTGTTTAGAAGAAGAAGTTTTTTGAGTCGCAATTTTTGTCTGCTTTTTTTGTTCCTCGCAACATTCCTCAAGTTTTTTAGAGGATTCTTTTATTGCGGGCAGGTTGTCTTTTTGGATTTTTTTGATCTCTTGCGCTTCTTTTTTTACTTCAACAACCTCTTTTTTTGTCTCTTCCGTGTTTTTAGATATCTCACGGAGAAGTTTTGTGTCCTCAGAATCCCCGCTACATCCGGAGAAAAGGAAAGCAAGTAATATTAGGAGAAATCCCGCGATTCTCATGGCTACCTCGTATTAGTTTTTGATTTTCTGGATATATTTTAAAATACTATTACATATGTGTCAATTTTTGTTTACTGCTCCTTTTTTTTAAGGTACACTGATGCCGTTTGGTGGGGTGACTGAGTGGTCGAAGGTGCCGCACTCGAAATGCGGTGTATGGGAAACCGTACCGTGGGTTCGAATCCCACCCCCACCGCCAAGACAATTTTTTATCATAGGAACCCGAGAGTCCGTGAAATTGCGGGTTTTTCGGCGTTGCAATTCGAGTTTTTATGAGGTCGACTTCGTGGGATTTGAACCTTTCGCTTGTCCGATAGGATATTCTTCTTCACGCTCTTTCCATAACCCAAACGTATCACCATAGCTCAATAATCCTTGATATGATGTAATGCTTTCTTCTATTCCTTGTAAGGAAATATAGATTTTACACTACTGTGAAATCTTATATCTCGTTGCCCGTACACTCACGATCCCTTCAATCCGTTTTAATCTCAAGAGTTTCTCTATTGCCTGACTTACGGGCGGACCGCCCTCCACTTTCCAAAGGATTCTAGCCATCAGGCGGATAAATCTTTTGCTGTGCTATAATATTCGCAATAATCACTCTCTTTGATTTTTAACATAGAAATAAAGGTCGGCCAAAATAAAGCATTATTTTATGTTGGAAGATAAAAAAGGAGAGCTCGAGGCATTTTCCTTGGAAAACAAGGAGCTGCTTATGCCTGAAAAAAAATGGACACTGGGTGACTGTGTTCAGGGTGCTCTTGAAGAATATCGCCAGGATGAAATTCCGGTGGAAGACGAGGATAAAGAAGCCTTGGAAAAGCTCATCTATGCCGCGGGGTTTGAAAGAGATAAGTATGAAAAGGAATTAGACGAACTCCATGAATACCTTGAGCTTTTGGAATCGGTTGAGGACGTTGAGAATTTGAAGCGCCAAAACATCCCGATGTCCATGATAAAGAAAATGCATGAAGAGGAGGAAGAACAGGCAGATTTGAGAGTAGTTGTATCAGGGTGGGTAATAGTTGGTACCGTTGCCGCAGTAATATCGGCAGCATGCGCTTTGGTTTCAACGATAAATACCTCCCACGGAAAGAAAAAGGTTACAGAATGTACGAAAAGGGTGAAAGAAACAACGACGTGGAAGAATAGAAAGACCGGGAGAAGGAAGAAAACGAAAAGAATAATCATAAAGAAAAAGAAAAAGGTAAGATACGACCCGTAGGCGTGGGTGATTTTTCTGTCGCGTAAGGAATGAAAACTACACACCCTCGTTGGCGTGTAGTTTTCCATATAGGGAGTAGAATGGGTCCCAATAAGATCTTATGCCGATTGCATGGGTCAGGTACTTGATCCAAGATACCCGCAAAGCACGTCTATATCAGGCAAACGGTAGGAACGAGGAAGGTAACGATCTCGGATGCGGGCGTTTTATTGACGCTTTTTTTGTTTGAATCTATTGTGAAACGAGATTATTTCAATTTTTATAGGAGGAAGGGAAGTGGAACGAAAAATCGCTACCATACCGAATGCCATCACGTTTTTGGGTTTGATATGCGTTTTTGCAAGCGCATATGCGGTCCGTGAGGGGCGTTACACGATGGCCGAGATATTCTTTCTCTTGGTGATCGCATCCGATTTTTTCGACGGATTCTTTGCGAGGCTGATAGAAAAGAGGAGTCCCGGGTGGGGCGTCTCTCCCTTGGGGGAGGTACTGGATCCCGTCAGGGACAAGTGCGTTATCTTGGTTGTTCTCGCCTTTGATCCGGTTGGCGCCTTGCTTATCGGGCTCATAGAGTCCGTTTCCGTGGTATACGCGGGGAAGCTAAGAGGTGTCATGAGGAGGCACCATGTGACATGGGGCAGCAAGGCGGTAACCGCGGGACAGGCCGTGTTCATCTTTGTCATGTTGCTCATGGAGGATCGGGGAGCGGCCCTGATCCCGGCACTGGCATGGCTTTCCCTGGGAAGACTTGTCTCGTATTCCGGAGCCTACGAGTCTGTGAAAACCAATTAGGCGGAGTGTATAACTCCGCCGTATTTTTTGGTATGATAACCGCATGTCCAAGCCTAGAATAATTTTATACGTTATAATCGCTTTGGCCGCGGGGGTGATCGGCTGGGGGATAAGCCAGATGTCGCAGCCGGCCGCACTTTCTTTTGTGAAGGCGGGCATGGAGGATGACCTGGAAGCCTATTCCGTGGAGGTCTCCTATCCGGAAACGGACAACGAGAATCTGAATCGGGAGATCAGTTCGTATATAGAAAGCGGGTTGGCGCAGTTCAAGGAGATAGCCCAAGAGAACTGGCAGGTCTTTTCTCCGGAGGCAAGGAGGGGGATGCGGGGGGTTTTCATAACCGAATACGAGATTTTTTCAAATCGTGAAGTTGTCTCGATGAAATTCCAGAACTACCAGTTTACGGGAGGAGCCCACGGCAATACGTATTTCAAAACGTTTGCGTACGACCTCGAAAATGAAAGGAACCTTGCCTTGGAAGATTTCTTCCAAGAGGATTCCGATTACTTGGATAGGATATCCGAGATAACCCGTGCGGAGCTTTTTGATAAATTTGAGAATGAATTCGAAGGCGCGGCGCGGGGGATCGAGAATATGCTGAACCTGGGGACCGAGGCCAGAGAGGAGAACTTCGAGAACTTCACGCTGGGTGCCGAAGGAATGACCTTCTTCTTCCCCCCGTACCAGGTGGCGCCTTATGCCGCGGGACCCCAGGAGGTGCTGGTTTCATGGGAGGAGCTTGACGGGATCTTGAAATTCGATCCGCAAAGGTTGGATATTCGCTCTTGAGCTGTCGGGGCTTTTTCTATATAGTTACGCGGGAAAGCTGGACGGCCCCATCGTCTAGCGGTTAGGACATCGCCCTTTCACGGCGAAAACAGGGGTTCGATTCCCCTTGGGGCTGCCAAAGTTATTCTTTTTGTTACATTTACCCCTCTATACGGGAGGGGTATTTTGTTACAATAAAACCATATGAATTCTGAAGAAAAACAGTGTCAGAATTGTAAAAATTCCTTTTTGGTTGAACTAGAAGATTTTGATTATTACAAAAAGATAAAAGTACCGCCTCCCACCTGGTGTCCGGATTGTCGCATGAAAAGGCGTATTCTCTTTAGGAACGAACGGACGCTGTATAAGCGACCATGTGATAAATGCGGAAAGAAGATAATCTCAATTTATTCAGATACAACTCCAATGAAAGTATTCTGCCAGGAATGTTGGTGGAATGATGATTGGGATCCACTTACCTTTGGGACTGAAGTAGATTTTTCACAGACCTTTTTTGAGCAGTTTAAAAAGTTGTACAGAAATGTGCCTGCAATGAGTTTGTTTAATGTTCAATGTATCAATTCTGAGTACTGTAACTTTGTTGCGGAATGTAAGAATTGTTACCTAATTTTTGGAGTGAAAAATGATGAAAACGTACTGTATTCACACAACACTTCGTTTTCAAAGGATACACTCGATTCTTCCATCTCGGGAAAGTTAGAGCTTTGTTATGAAACAATACAGTGTGAAAATTCCAACAGACTCTTTTTTAGTAAAAACTCTGAAAACTGCTCTGACTCATATTTCTTATATGAATGTAGGAATTGTGTGGATTGTTTTGCGTGTACAAATCTGAGGAATAAGCGATTCTGTTTCTTCAACAAGCAACTTACCAAAGAAGAGTATTTTGAGGAGCTGGATAAATTGAATTTAGGTAGTCATACCGCTATTCAAGATCTGAAATCAAGATTTCATGATTTATATTTGAAAACGATCCACAAACACGCGCATCTTGTAAATACTTCAAACTGTACAGGGAATAATCTTAGGAATGCAAAGAACTGCAATTCTTGTTTTGATGTTTTTGGAAAGGAATCAGAGGATTCAAGATACACCACCCATGTTGTGGCTGGAGTAAAAGACAGCTATGACAATTACGGCATCTCAAAAGCAGAGAGGGTATATGAGACACTCGCGATCGGGTTTGATTCACACGAAAACTCAGACTATTACTTCAGTTTTTTTGTGAAGGCAAGTAGCGATGCATATTATTCCATAGCATGTACTGCGTGCCATCATATTTTTGGATGTGTGGGTCTCCAGAACAAGGAATACTGTATTTTGAACAAGCAATACACCAAGGAAGAATATGAAAAACTTGTTCCTCAGATAATGGAGCACATGAATAAAATGCCGTACACGGATAAAATGGGAAGAGTATATGCATTTGGTGAATTTTTTCCACCAGAACTCTCTCCCTTTGCATATAACGAGACAATTGCTCAAGAATACTTCCCGCTTACAAAAGAGGAGGTAATTAAAGAAGGCTATGACTGGAAAGATCCTGAAGATAAAAAATATGAGATCACGAAAAAGACAGAAAGTCTTCCTGATCACATAGATGACGTGGATGAGGGTATATTGAATGAGGTTATTGAGTGTGAGCACAAAGGGAAGTGTAATCACCAATGTACAAGTGCATTTAAAATAATTCCTCAAGAACTCCAGTTTTATAAAAAGATGCACCTTCCTCTCCCTCGATTATGTTCGAATTGCAGACACCATGAGAGGCTTTCTCAAAGAAACCCATTAAAGCTTTGGAAAAAAACGTGTATGTGCGGAGGAGAAAAATCAAATGATGGGGGATATAGGAATACATCGGACCACGGTCACAAAAGCGATAACTGTGTGAATGAGTTTATGACCTCATATGATCCCGACAGAGAGGAAATTATATACTGCGAAAGGTGTTATCAGAGAGAAGTCTCCTGATGTATATAACTGTATACATTTACTCTCCTTTCTCTTCCAGGTATTTCAGTAGAAAATCATAGTGAACCGAATAGGGTTCTAACACATCTGTGGTATTATGGATTTATGACAATAAAAAGGTTTCATTCAACATTGTTTTATTCCAGTGATTTGGAAAAAACGCGTGATTTTTATGCCTCTCTAGGGTTTGAGGTTGAGAAAATGGAGGATGTAGTTCGTATAAAAGTAGGGGATTATACCTATGCATTCATAGATGAGAATAAAACTCCCATTCAGAACGAATCCGGGATGAAACCAAAAGGACTTGGCATTTATTCATATGTTGAGGTGGAGGACGTAGACGAGTATTACAAATCCCTGAAAGAGAAGAATATTTCCTCCACGGAGCCCAAGGATTGGCCTTGGGGGAAGAGAGAATTTGTAGTGAAGGATCCGGATGGGTACAAGGTGGTATTCTTTAGTTATACAAAAAGTTAGACAAAGCTGTTATGGAAGGCAATAAAAAGGGAAGAATTATCGCATTTGATTTCGATGGAACAATTGCCCAGTATACTGGGTTTGTTTCTCATGACGACATAAAAGAACCAATACCCGAGGTAGTGGAGGCGATACGAGCCCTGAAAGAAAAAGGATATAGAATTCTTATTCACTCAACTCGAGGGGATGAATTCTTGAAAAAATATTGTGAGAAGTTTTCAATTCCGTTTGATTTTATTAATCACAACCCTGAGATGCAGGGAGAAAATCCAGGGAAGCCAATAGCATATGTATACGTAGATGACAGTGTTATCAGGTACAATGGGCAATCAACGGAAGAATTAGTTTCTGAAATTGAGGATTTTAAAGCGCACTGGAAAGAGAAAAAACAAGGATAAGTATAGCTAACGCGAAGATTAGATATCTGACCATTTAATAAAAGTTTATCTTTCTATTACCCCTACCCTTCTTTCTATGTGCATAATGATCAGTTAGAATTCTAATCCTAGAAGGTAGTTCTATGATTTCTCTTATGTATTCTTCTTCATAAAAAGTTCTAACGCCGTTGCTTAGACTAGCCTAGCTCAGGGTGCACAAGTATTAAACTTTCAGAAATTTTACCAACCGGATTTGCCACGCGAAGCGCGCCATCAGTTCCGTTCAAAAAAGGTTCGAATTTCGCCAAACAAACGCACCCCAGTAGAATTTTTTATCCATAGCCAGTTTTCGCAGTATTCATGTATTTTCCAAAAATTTTGGGGGTTCGAATAAAAATCTAGGTAAATACCATAAGCCCTCTTGGAATGGTATAATTTTTACATGCCAAGAAAAAAGATAAATGTAGCTATTGCAGGAGTGGGGAGCTTTACAAAAGCGCTTGTTGAGGGCGTTTCTTTTTATACCAAAAACCCCAAAGAGAAAACGGGCTTGTCACATCCTTTAATTGGTCCATACAAGGTTAGTGATATAGATTTTGTCTGTGCCTTTGATGTAGATGAGAGAAAAGTAGGAAAGAAATTGCATAAAGCAATTTCTTTGGGGGCCAATGTTTCTAAAAAGATTACAGAACCATTAGAATATGAAGCTGTCGTGCATAGAGGACCCACGCTGGACGGAGTGATTAGTGAGATGAAGGGAAGCTTTGTGCACGAAAGCAAAGACGTGGCGGTGGATGTTGCGAGTATTTTGAAGGAGACCAAGACAGATATACTTGTTAACCTCGTGCCTTCCGGAAGCGACGAAGCAACGCGCTTTTATACAGAAGAAGCGTTGAAAGCCGGATGCAGTTTCATAAACTGCATACCCACACCCATAGCTACCGTCGCAAGTATTCGAAAGAGATTTGAGAAAAAAGGTCTGGTTGTTTTGGGAGATGATATCAAAAGTCAGCTTGGGGCAACGATGCTCAACAGGTTTTTATTGCAATTGCTCAAAATGCGGGGGATAAAAATCACTGAAACCCATCAGGAAAATCGTGGTGGTAACGCGGATCATTTTAACCTCAAGTACAGATTCAAGCACAAAGAGAAATCGAAGAGCGAGACGCTTAAAAAATTTTTGGAGAAAGGCGATGCGGAGCCGACTGTTACTTTTACATATACCGGGGAGTCTTCCGGGCATAAATTAGTTAATCTAACAATTAAAGGGGAGATTTTTGGCAAAACTCCCATTTTTATAACATCTGTAATCGAGGACGAGATCAGTATCAATGGAGCTGGTACAACCGCAGATGCCATACGGATGGCGAAATTTTTAGTGGAGACAAAACAACAGAGAAAAGCCCAGTTAGCCTGCCCGTTTCTTATGAAAACGCCCCCCGAACACATGTCCGATACAGAAGCATCGAAGGCTTTTGAAAAATTATTAAAAGCAGCCTAGATATTTACGCTCCTAATTCATGTCTAGAATAGGCCACATAATCTTGAGTGTAAGTAACTGGGAAAAATCCAAAGATTTCTATGACTCCCTCATGAGAGAAATTGGGTTTAAAGAGGGGATTGTATCAGAAAAAGGGTACTTCGCCTTAAAGGAATATGCGAGTGGAGATCATATTCTTATGATCCAGTATGAAAAAGGGAAGGAATATGAGGGATTTAACAGATTTCCGGGCTTAAATCACATCGCTTTTTGGGTTCGTACAAAGGAGTTGGTTGATAATCTATACATTGTAGTTAAAAACTTAAATGTTGAAATTACCCGCCCTCCCAGAGAATATCCGGAGTATGGGAAAGGCTACTATGCCTTTTATTTTCGAGATCCAGACGGGATCCCCCTTGAAATTGCATACTACTAAAACTTTTTAGTTGCTGTTTCTTCCCACGGCTTTTCCATAAAAAGTTCTAAAGCCGTTTTTTTGTAAAAAAATGGATGTTCCCGTTCCTACGTTTTGTCCGGATTGCAGGCTGGAGCGCCGGACGGTGTTTTGCAATGAGCGCATCCTGTATTAGAGAAAATGTAAGGAAAGCTGTGTGAAGGGGGGATAAGTGGTATGATGGGAGTATGGAAAAGGAGGGCACGGAGAAGAAAAAGGGCTTGGAGAAAGAATTGTCGTGGCGGGCGGCGGAGTTTGAATACGTGGAGAAGAATCTGGCATGGTATCTGGCGGTTTTGGGCGTTGCCGGCGTCGTAGTTCTCATAGCTTTCATCAGGGGAAATTTCTTTTTCGGGATTTTCATGGTCCTGGCCGCTATTTTGATCACGGTTTTGGGAAGGCAGAAGCCCCGGGTCTTTGATTTCAGGATTTCAGACAGTGAGGTCAAGGTAGGGGATTCCGTGTCTCTTTCCTATGACAACCTGGAGAGCTTTTCCGTGAACAGGCGGGAAGGGAGGTTGGACGAGATCATTCTGAAGAAAAAAAGCATTGCGAATTCGTATGTGCGGATTCCGGCGGATACGGCGATGTCAGAAAAAGCGAGGGGCATCCTGTCTGAAAAGCTTCCCGAGGAAGAATACGAGGAATCCCTGGTAGATATTTTGGCGGATCGCCTGGGATTTTAGGGTGTTGCGAGTCGTCCCGCCCTACGGTACCATGGCGAAGCGGGAAGAACGCCCTCGTCGTTCAATGGATAGGACGCAAGATTGCGGATCTTGTAATAGAGGTTCGAATCCTCTCGAGGGCACCAAGAAAAAATCGTGAATAACATCATGCAGGAGAATGTTTCCCTTAAGCCCTATACGACGTTCGGTCTGGGCGGCCCGGCGCGCTATTTCGCGGAAGTTTCTTCCGCGGGCCAGCTGGTGCGCGTATTGCAGTTTGCCGAAGGAGAAAGCCTCCCGGTTTTCGTTTTGGGCGGGGGGTCCAATCTTCTAATCTCGGACGGAGGGTACGGGGGTCTGGTGGTAAAAATCTCTGTTCCCGGGTTCGAGGTTCTTGAAAGAAAGGGAAATCTCGTCAGGGTTTTGGCGGGCGCGGGGGAGTCCTGGGACGGATTCGTAGCCCGCTGCATAAAAGAGGATCTGGCGGGCCTAGAATGCCTCTCGGGAATACCGGGCACCCTCGGAGGAGCGGTTGCGGGGAGCATCGGTGCATACGGGCAGAGCGTGCAGGATTCCGTTTGGGAAGTAAGAGTATTCGATCGGTCTGTGGGAAAGGAGGTGACGCTTTCGAATAGGGAATGCGAGTTTTCATACCGTACCAGCAGGTTCAAGGAAGAAAGCGGCCGGTTTGTAATTTTAGGAGCCGTGTTCGAGCTGGTGAGCTCTCCCAACCCTTTGCATATATGCGGATACCGGGACAACACCTTCGATGTCCGGAAGATTCTGATGGAAAAAGGGAGGCCGACCCTGGAAGACGTAAGGAAGGTGATTATCGAGGTGCGAAGCAGGAAAGGCATGGTGCTTCTTCCGGAATACGAGAGATACCGGAGTGCGGGATCCTTCTTCAAGGGGCCGGTTGTGAGCGCGGAGGTGCGGGATGCGGTAGAGAGAAAAGCCCTGGAGATGGACGTGGAGAAGACGGAAAAGCTGTCTCCCTGGTGGCGGAGTGAGAAAAACGGCATGGCAAAAATAGCCCCGGCTTTTTTGTTGGAGTTCACCCCGTTTCGCAAGGGGTACAAGAGGGGTAATGTAGGGGTTTCGCCGCGGCACTCTTTGGCCGTGGTGGCGTACGAGGGCGCGGAGGCGAAAGAGGTCTTCGATCTGGCCAAGGACATGAAAGGGGCCGTACGGGATCTTTTCGGGATATCGCTGGATCCCGAGGTCGCGTTTCTGGGGTTTGACCGGGAATTCTAGTCCGCTAGAATTATGGAGTGGGAAGGCATGCAAAGAAAAAAATCCCCGTATTCCTTCTCCTGTTCTTTCTGGTATTGATTATTTGCGCGTTGATATCTATTATCTCCATGCGACAGGCCGAAGCTCCGGGAGAGAGAATGTTTCAAGGTCCCACGGGCCTGCCTCGTGTGGAGGGCCCTGATAGTCCGCCGCCCGGGTAATGCGGGTATGGTTTAGTGGTAAAATATCTCGTTGCCAACGAGAAGTCGGGAGTTCGATTCTCCCTACCCGCACAACATGGAAAACGCCGTTCGTGTCATCATAACAATTCTTTTCATAGGCCTGATTGCCTTGGCCGTCATTTTCTTTGCGGTATTCGGACTTATTCCTTTGGGTCAGGCGGGGAAGATATTCGGGGACAAATCCACGTCTACGGTTGAGGTTGTGGTTGTGAACCCGGAACCGGGAACCCAGAATCCTCCTGAGACCCAAGATCCTGGAACCCAGAATCCCCCCGAGACCCAAGATCCTGGAACCCAGAATCCTCCTGAGACCCAAGATCCTGGAACCCAGAATCCCCCCGAGACCCAAGATCCTGGAACCCAGAATCCTCCTGAGACCCAGAATCCCCCGGAACAGCAAACCCCGGCGGAACCTGTTCCTAAAGAAATAAAGTTAGATGTACCTCCGGGTTCGTACTATGCGCCCGAACAGTCCAATCCCGTTTCTTCGGATAACCTGCCTGAGGGGGCGATTCACATCGTGACCCAGGGAGGGGGATTGTCTATTAGTGAGTTTACCGTCCGGGAAGGGGAGGAGATGACAATCGCATTCACGTCTGCGGACGGGAATACCCATGTGCTGGCCTTCCGGGAACCGGAGATGTCGGCGGTGGCGATCGGCGTGGGCCCCGGGGAGACGAGGATCATGACGTTCAATGCCCCAGCTGTGGGGGAGTACAATTTCTATTGCAACGTTCCCGGCCACGGCGGAGAGCAGGGAGTGATGATCGTGGAATAAAAAACCGGGTTTTGACCCGGCTTTTTTTTATTTTCGGGGAGCCTTGAGAATCTCGTCTATAACCCCGTATTGTTTGGCTTCTTGCGGTGAGAGGTAAAAATCGCGGTCCGTGTCCTTTTCTATCTTCGCCATCTTCTGGCCCGTGTGCTTTACGAGTATTTCGTTCAGCTTGTTTTTGATCTTGAGGATTTGGCGCGCCGTGATTTCGATCTCGGTGGCCTGTCCTTCCGCGCCTCCCATGACCTGGTGGAGCATGATCTCCGAGTTGGGGAGGGCAAGGCGCCTGTTCTTGTGTCCGGCTGCGAGAAGCACGGCTCCCATGGAGGCCGCCATGCCCACGCAGATTGTGGAGACGGGAGCCTTGACGTGCTGCATGGTGTCATAGATGGCAAGTCCGGCCGTGACGGATCCCCCGGGGGTGTTGATATACAGCTTGATGTCTCTCTTGGAATCCTCGTGGTCCAGGAACAGGAACTGGGCGATGATGTTGTTGGCTACCTGGTCTACGATGGGTCCGCCCAGAAAGATGATGCGTTCCTTGAGGAGGCGGGAGTAGATGTCATAGGCGCGCTCGCCGTAGTTGGATTTTTCTATGACGGTGGGAATGAGGTTCATGTGCTGGTGTTCTTCCATATTGTTCCGACATCCCCATTATACGGAGACAAAAAAAAGGCGCAAGGCGCCCCTCGTCCTGGCTTGTCTCAAATAGGGTCAGTACATCATGTGTTCGATGCGGGTAGCCTCGAATCTCTCTTCTTCCCGGATGTTTTCCTCGCTTTTTACGTAGATTTCGTCTCCGGCTACGAGATCGGAAAGGGATACCTTCGAGATGCTGGGACTGCCGTTTTCGTCGATCTCAGAGGGGTTAATGAAGTAAATCTCGGTATTCGCGGTCACGAGGGCGTAGCGGTTCTCCTTTTCATAGGGGGAGCCGTCCGTATGGGGGAGGTAGTCTTCGGGGCTGATGATCTCCATCTTTATGGCCGATCCGGTTATGGATACAACCTCTCCCGAGATGGAATAGATCTCCTCGGGGGGTTCGGGGAATATGCTGTGAACTATTTTGGAGAACTGTTCATTGGCCAAGAGGCGTCCCTCTTCCATGCCGGTGCGGTTGCCGTAGTAGTAGCCCAGGGCGATGCCGACGAGGAGGGCCAGAAGAACGGAAGCGAAGAAGATGATAGTTTCCCGTTTCATTGCTTAACATTATAGCATATTTGAATTCTTTTATATGTGGATATTAGATGGCGTGCCTTAAAACAAAAGTGCCCCCGGTGAAAATAAGCCAGGGGCGTCTATATGATTTCCATATACTTCTCCGTAATCATTTCAGCAATTGCATTTTTTTGGTTTTGGTGTATCCATCTGCCGTAAGGCGATAGAGATACACGCCGCTCGGGAGATCTTTTCCGTCGAAGGGGACGGTGTAGACTCCCGGATACTTCTCTTCATTCATAAGGACTTCAATTTTTCTTCCCAAAATATCAAACACAGAAATGTTTACATTTGATTTTTCCGAGATAGAAAATTGCACGGTAGTTACAGGATTAAAAGGATTAGGATAGTTCTGAAAAAGCTGAAATTTTTCAGGAGTCTCGCTCTGCCCTACAGAAGTTATTGTGTCTCCGAACTCATCAATGACGAGGAAAAGAGGTTCTAGGTCGTAATCTGCGGTTAAGTAATCCAGAAACCACTCAATTTTGCTTACAAAACTTTCAGGATAAGGACAAACTTCAATTCTTATCCAGTTTATAGTTTCGTAGGAAGTAGGGTTAACTGCACCACCAGGTTGCCAAAGTTTGCTCATTACTCCTGGGGATTGAAACGTTCCAGCAAGTTTGAAGTTCCTATCTTCCCCGGCCACGTAAAGTTTGTGTAGGGCAAAATTTCTTTCCTTGGAAATATAGTTCAAATAGAACCACCAATAGAAACCGTTCGGTTTAGCTATTGGATCAACCTCTTTTTCCCAAATTGCATAAGCAAACTGAGTGGAATCCTTTACCTCTATGGAAAAACTCTGGCTTACACCACCCTCAAACCCAACGGTGTCAACTATGTTTGTTTTGGCAACACAGTTGGATTGCAGTATGGAATACCATCCGTTTACCTTCTGTCCAAAAATTGTAGAAGAGAAGAGAAGTAAGAACGATACGATAAGCAATCGTTTCATTACTTTCTCCTTCCTTTTCTGTTAAAAAAGTTGTTTATTTGCTACATTTAGTATAGCACAAGGCTTGCTATTGTCAATATGTATGATTTGTGACATAATTTATGAAGAAAATATAATTGTGGATATCCTATTGAAGATTAACATGGTATAATTCAAACATTATGAGAAATATAAAAAACATACTCATCTTCGTCGTTGGGGGCCTTTTCTCCTTGGTTCTCTTGTGGGGAATTGCAGGGGTCATTAGTGCACAAACAATCTGGATGCCTCCTGTATCTGATTTTCCTAATGCGACAGGCGTAAACCCTCCTATTGATACTGGAACCGAATTTCAGGTGAAGCAAAAGGGGATAGGTTTTACAGGATTCACTGGTGGAGTAGCTTTGAGACTTGAAAAAGAACAAACCATTTGGTCTGGTAGTAACTATATAAGGGTTTCTGATTTAAACGATTTGACTTGGATTCATTCTAAAGGATTGGTTCTTCCTAAGACTTCTTATACTGGTGTTGATGCTAAGGAGGGAACAATTAGATATAATGCAGAAGGAAAGAAAGTTGAGTTCCATAACGGATCCGGATGGGTTGATATTGGTACGGGTTCCGGCGGCGGGGATTCGGTTTGGAGTCTGGGATTCGGCGGAGCCTATTATTCGGGGAATAAGGTAACCATCTCCAACGCGGTTCAGACGGGATTCTTTTTCGATACCGCTTTGACCGAAGTCCAGTTTGCGGACAATTACGCCAACCGGAACTACATCAAGCTGGACTGCGATACGACCGCAAATTGGGACTGCGGAAGCTTCCAGGAGGCCTACGGGTACGGGTATAATGACTACGGATACGATGAAGTATACGGAACGGAGAACAGGTGCCCTCCCGGGGCGGAATACCTTCCCAGCACGGATAAGTGTCGGGACTACCTGGGAGATAAGGGGGACTTCGATCCCTATACCAAGTGGATATACGCGTTTTCCGATTCTTTGCGGACGAATACGGCAACGCTCGATGTTGCAAACGTTTCTGCGAAAAATATAAATGTCGGGAACCTGACGTCCTCCGGGAATATAACCGCGTCGTCCAATGTCTGGAATGACGTGACTGAGTATGGAAGGCAGGGAGATATCATACTTACCGTCGGGGATACGTACAACAGCGCGCCGACCATATATAATCCGACATACACGGACACCCAATACAGCCGGGGAGTCTCCTGCCCCGACGGATATTACGTAGTGGGAATCGAGGTTCACAACGATGACAGTGGAAGCAAGGCCCTGACCGCCATAGGCCTCAGGTGCGCGAAGCTCTGATTCGGAAAAATCAAGAAAAAAGAAAGCCGTTGCGGTTGCAGCGGTTTTTCTTTTCACGAGTCTGGTTCATAATGTGGTATAATACATCCGATATGAGGCGCGCATTTTTTCTCATTGCTCTGACATTTGTTTTTTGCGGAGTCGCGGTCTCGGAAGCTCAGACTCCTCCTTCTGCACCCAACCTGGTTCAGGTAAAAGCGGATTCTTCCTGCCGGGCGGCCCTCAAATGGATGCAGCCGGACGAGGCGGACAGCTTTATCATGAGCGTGAACGGAGGCCCGGGAATGGATATCTCCGGAAGTTGTCCGGAGGGGCCTTGTACGAACTTGGAATACAAGCAGGATTTTTTGAATCCCGGATCCGCGTACGACTTCAGGATAAAGGCCAGAAGGAGTCCGGGAGGGGATTCGGCGTGGAGTCAGGAAAAATCCCTGACGATGCCCCCGGTGGAGGCGCCGGACAGGCCGGGACCTCTCTTCATGGAATGGCTAAACGACGGGGACGGGCTCACGGTTTCCTGGGAAGAGCCGGACGGCGTTACGAACGGGGGATACCGCGTGTATTACAGGCTCCCGGGTTCTGAGGATTTCGTGCCGGTGGCGCTGCAGGACGAGGATGAGCGCTTTTATTACGATACATTTGACCCCGAAAGCTCCCACGCGTTCCGGGTGAAGGCGTATGAAACGGGTGCGGGATGCGATATCAGCAGCGTGACGCAGGACGACGACGGCATCGGGGCCTTCTCGGACTTCTCCACCGCGCTTGTCGTCCCGGCCGTGCCGGGGTCCGTGCTGGCCGAAGCAAGCCAGAGCGAGGGGGTATGGGACATCTCTTTCTCCTGGAGCGGCGTCTCGACGGCGACGAAATACGAGCTCGACGTCTCTACGGATCAGAATTTTTCCAGTTTGGAATACAGTTATGAGATTCCCTCCGGATCCACGTCCCAAGTGGTACCGGGCGTCTCTCCCAATCAGACATATCACTACCGCCTCCGTGCGGTGAACGAGACCGGAGGGAATACGGGATATTCCATATACTATCCATCGGATCCTATTTCAGTGGGACTCCCCTCTCCGGGAGAGCTGAAAGCCGAATACTCCTTCAACCGGTATGCATCGGATGCCGCGGGAAGCGAGGCCATCCGCCTTACCTGGACCGACAACGCCACGCTGAAGCCCCGGACCATAGAGATCTTCGAGGCGGTGGATGGGGGATCGTATCCCAGCGATCCGTCCGAGACGGTGGATATCAGCGGTCCCGGTCCCACGCTTCCGGAAGACCAGGAGATAACCATTACCCGGCCCAGGGGAAGCTCGTACAAGTTCAAGGCGCGGGTGAGCTCCGGGAACGCGGTATCGGCGTGGTCCAACGAGCAGATCGTGGACCTGAGGCCCGTGAACATATCCCCCCAGTTCTTGGGGGAGGCCTGGAGCGCGCACGCGGGTTCCGAGGGTACGGGAGGCATCGGATGGATCAGCCTTGCGGGAGACAGATATAAGGTGGGAGTCGACGCCGATATCGGCGACGGCACCCTTACCGGCATGGGATGGGCCTCGGTCTCCGGGGGCGAAGGGGAGGAATGGGGCTGGCTCGTATTCGACCCCGAATATCTCTCCGGGCGGTCTGCCCGGCTGGATGCTGAGACGGGGGAGGTGTCCGGATGGGCGCGGTTCATCTGCATGGAGTCCGGTTCGTGCGGAACTTCCTTTGAGGGATCCGGATGGGACGGATGGGTCAGGTTGCGCGGCACGACGGGAACCGGAGGGGAGTACGGACTGTGCTTCGGGGGGGCTACGGGAGACGAGAAACCTTTGGGCGGGGAAACATACATGACGGGAGCCTCCTGCGGAAACGATTACGAGGGGGAGGCGGAAGGGCCCGTCGGCGGCATGGCATGGGGAGGCCCCCTGGGGGGATGGATCGTGTTCGGAGCTAAGGCTACGGCCCCGGACGGGGGGGATGACATGTATCTTACGCCGGCCGACCCGACCGTCGTGATCCGGGAAAAAATTGAAATTTCTTCCAATCTCGACGTGGAATCCTGGTACGTGAATAATGTGGAAGGAGGGAACAATGCGATGGGAACCGTTGTTCCCAGCTCTCCCCGGACGGCCGTCTATACCGCGCCGGACAATTTGCCCCAGAATTCCCGTACGTTTACGGTGTCGGCCGTCTCCGTTGCGAGGGAGGAGGCCGAGACATACGTGGGGGTGCGGTCATACGGATATACCGCCTCTTGCACCACTCTCGATGATTCGAGCATCAGGATAAGGTGGACGCCCCTTTTCAAGGATCCGCCATACGGAGTCTTGTACGCGAAGCATTCTCTGAATCTCCAGGGGAATATCTCCAGCCCGACTGCCCCCTCGACGGAAATCGGGCCGATACCCCAGGATCCCCGGGCGGGAACGTACGTGCACGAAGGCCTGATTCCGGGCACCCGTTATGACTACAGCTTGGACGTTGAATACGATAATCCTCCCCTCACCGTGGACGGCAGCGTGATTTCCTGCGTTACCGCGGCGGAGAAGAGGGAAGTGGACGACACCCCGACCAGGGTGGGGGCATACGGTACGGACGCCCACACCATCTATTTGAACTGGAAAGACAATGCCACGTCTACGGCTCCGTACCGGTTCGAGGTGCAGCGCATCAAGGTGACGCCTGCGACCACGACCGAACCCGTATTCCTTTATACGGATTCCAATGAAGTGCGCCTGTATTGGGAGAACATGACGACCTCGACCCCGTTCTACTTCCAGGCGGAGCGGAGCACGAGCACGGCTGCGAACCGCTTCAAGACGTGGGGAGGCGACCGGGATCCCAGCCGGAAGCTCATCTCCTTTACGGAAGTCGGGCATGCGGACATGGATACCCCGCCTAATGGCTCCGAAACCGAGTTTTCCGTTTCGGATAACCAGGTGCAGGAGGCGACTACGTATTATTACCGGCTGCGCGCTTGTTCCTACATTAACGTCGGAAGCGCGTACATAGATCCCGCCTCGGGGGGCATCGGGAATCCCGACCCGGTCTGCTCCTGGTATGCCCCGTTTGACAAAAGCCTGGTTCCGGGGGAGGGCGTCTCTCTTGCGATGGCGACCACGACGCTTCCCAACAAGCCCCGGAATGCGACGTCTACGCCCGATGCGGAGGATCAGATCACAATCCGGTGGGATGACATGTCCTTCCGGGAGACGGGATACCAGATTTTGCGTAACGGGGTGGAGATTGAGGACGAATACCCCGGAGCCTCCGCCACGGGAACGATCGTGTACGTGGATGACGATCTCTCTCCGGGAACATCGTATACGTACCGCATTCGGGCGCGCTATGATATCCCGGCCTCGATACCTGCACAGGACGGGGGAGGGGGAGTCATGTACTCCAATCCCGTCGAAACCACCACGCACACCCACTTCCGCGTCAGGGTGGGCATTGCCGGGGACGGCGGAGGAAGCGTCTCCGGAAGCCTGAGTTGTCCGGGCAATTGCACGGACTACTTCCCGTGGGATACGGATATATACCTCTCGGCGAATTCCGATGCGAACAGCACCTTTACGGACTGGGGAGGGGATTATGCATACTGCGATGGCGGGTCCGGTTCCCCCACATGCTCCTTTGACGGAGACGTGGGAAACGTCTCTCTGGATGCCAACTTCCGGGCGGACGCCTTCCTCCTGACTATCAATGCCATAGGTTCGGGGGTTGTGACCGGTCCTGTGGGAATAAACTGTTCCAATACAGGCGGAGCCTGCAGCGCATACATAGATCGGGATACCGAGATTACACTGCGTGCGACTCCGGACGAGGGTTACGTATTCGGAGGCTGGACGGGTCTGACATGCACGGAGGAGGAAGTCTCTCCGGATTCGGGATTCTGCACCTTTGCCATGGGCTCCAATGTAAGCGCAGGGGCGGAGTTTAACCCCGAAGGCGCTGCCGGAGAAGGCGTGATCGGACGGATCGCGGGCGGGGTAGGGGACGTATTCCGGGGAATCTTCCCGGGAGAAGAGATCAAGAAGGTTTCGAGCGGATCCGCGAATGCCTTGTCCGCCCTGGAGGAGACCTGGAAGAGATTCAAGGAGGGATTGGCCGGAGTGTTCCGGCAGGGAGAATCCATACTCGGGGAGTATGTGAAAAAGACGGCGGAGAAGGCTGTGGGCCAGACTGCGGAGCCCTTGGACGGCTACTTCGAGATGTTTAAGGCGTCCGGGGGAGGCCCCGTTACCACGACGACCCCGGTCTTCGTGGACAAGGGTTTAGATCCCGACTCGGTGTACCTCTACCGTGTGCGGGTAGTCTACGACAACGACCCGCATAATCCGGGAGAATGGGGGAACTTAGTGGCCGGGAAAACGCTGAGGGAGACGGGAAGCGAGCTGTCGGAAGAGAACCCGATTTGCACGCGGAACAGCTTCTGTGATTACACGATCAAGAAGAGAACCACATCCAACAACCTGAACTTCGATCCCCCGGTTGAGGAATCGGAGTCCCAGTGTACGGTGAACTCGGATTGCCGCGAGGTGGGGCGCCAGGACTACCGGTACCAGGAAAGGTAGTTTTCAGGCCTTGGCGAACGTGAGGGCGAGTATATGGCTCGCCCCGTTTTGCATGAGGGTCCGGGAAGCCTCTTTCATGGTGGCTCCCGTGGTCAGTACGTCGTCGAGGAGGATTACGCGGGGAGGGACGGAAACGTTGCCGGGGACGGCGAAGGCGCGGCTGACATTCCGACTGCGCTGCCCGGAATTCTTGCACTGCGTTTGGGACTTCGTATTCCTGGTTCGTATCAGGAGGTTGCGGATTTCGGGGGCGGGGAGGGAGCGTCTCCGAAGCTCGCGCAGGAGAGATCGCGCCATGACCTCCGCCTGGTTGAATCCGCGCATGGCTTCCCGCTTCGGATGGAGCGGCACGGGGACGAGCACCCACGGTTCCGGGCGGCATTGTTGCAAAGTGCTGGAGAGATTTCTTACGATCAGGCAAGCCATGACATCCGCGGCGCGGAGATCGTTCCGGTATTTCAAGGCATGGACGATGTTCCTGATCTCGGGGATGTCGAATTCCGTTGCGGCCGCGAGGGTCACCTCATTGTCTGGGGAGAGAGCGTGTGTAAAGCTCCGGGACAGAAATAGGTGTTCCCTGCAGTATGCGCACAGCGGCTCGGACCCCTTGTTGCAGGAAACGCAGGAAGGGGGAAAGAGAAGAGAGAAGAATATTTTTTTGAAGGACGCAAAGAGCATAGGGTATATATAATGGTACTACATTTGTGTGATACAATGAGGCTATGAAACTGGGTTTTCTGGATTTTTTCCGCGACATCAGGAACTTCTTCCGGGGAGGTTCCGTATTGGGCGTGGACATCGGGACGGCTTCCGTGAAAGCGGTGGAGGTGGGGAAGCGGGGGGAGGTGTTTGAGTTGAAAAATTACGGCATTCTGGAGACCAGCAAATATCTTGTGCAGTCGAATCAGGCTATCCAGACGAGCTCTCTGAAGATCTCAGAACAGGAGGGCGTGAATCTCTTGAAATCCCTGATCCGGGAGATGAACCCGAAGACCAGGCTTGCCATAGCGTCCCTCCCGCTTTTTACGGGGTTTACGACGGTGATCGAGCTGCCCGTCCTTTCCCGGGCGGAAACGGACCGGGCAGTCATGTTCCAGGCCCGGCAGTACATTCCGATCCCCATAGACCGGGTTGCGGTGGAGTGGTATCCAGTGGAGAGGTTCGAGACGCCCCGGGGTCAGCAGTACCAGAGGATTTTGCTAGTGGGAATTCCGAATGACATCGTTGGGCGGTACAAATCTATCTTCAAAGAAGCCGGGCTGAAGCTCGTATCGCTGGAGATCGAATCGTTCGCCTTGTTGCGGGCCGTGGAGAAGTTCCTGACGGACAAGGCCACGATCGTGGTCGACATCGGAGCGCAGTCCACGGACATGATGGTCGTGGAGAACAAGTCCGTGAAGCTTCTCGACCAGACCGATTACAGCGGAGTCTATATCACGCAGGCCCTGTCAAAGAGTCTGGACATCAGCATGGTGCGCGCCGAAGACCTGAAGAGGAGGAAGGGAATCGGGGACGTGGGTCCCGGGGCGGAGTTATCAACACTGCTTCTGCCGTTTTTAGATGTTATAATACAGGAAACCAGGCATACGAAAGATACGTTTGAACGGAAGTACGGTTCGGTGGTGGAGCATCTCATGCTGGTGGGAGGAGGAGCGAACCTGGGGGGGTTGGACGATTATTTCGCGCGTCAGCTGGGCCTGACACTCGCACATCAGTCGCCGTTGGAGAGCCTCTCGTACCCGACCGAGATAGAGCCTGCCATACGCCAGCTCAACAACGTATTTCCGACAGCGCTAGGCCTGGCCAAGAAGTATTTTGCATCGTGATATGCCGGAAGAAGAGAAAAACATACCAACAGGGGATTTCAACGACACCGTGGTCTTCGACGCTCCGTCGATAGGAATACCATGGCGTGTTCTGGTATTCTCTCTGATTTTGTTCGGAATCTCGCTCGTCGTGTTTCTGGGGTTAAAGTTTGGATATATGGAATACTTGGAAAACCGTTCCGAGGCCTTGGATCAGAGTATCGGGGAATTGGCGGATACGGTGAATCAGGACGAGCAGCAGGAGTTTATTACCTTCTATTCCCAGCTTGTGAATCTGAAGACGGTTCTGGATAATCACCAATTCGGGGTGAATGCCTTGAAATTCCTCGAGGAGAATACGCTGCCCCCGATCTACTTTACGGGAGCTGTGATGAACGTTCCGGAGAGAACGATGCAATTGGAGGGCCAGGCCGATACGCTGGATATTTTTATTGAGCAGCTGGCAGTCCTGAAAGATGCCTCGGGGCTTGAGGGAGATGCGGTGGTGGACAATATAGAGTTTTCCCCCACGGGAGAAGTGGCTTTTTCCATGCGTCTCACGTTCACGCCGACATTTTTTGCAAGATTATAGATAATTTATGAAACCATCGACAAAACGGGTGCTCAGTATGGCCTTTGCGGCGGTATTTATCGTGGGAGCGGTGATTGTGTACGCAAGCTTCATCCGCCCGGCACTGGACGAGGCTGAAATAGCCCGGGGGGAGGTGGCTTCCAAGGGGCAGGTCCTGGAGCTTCACCAGGGGGCCGCAGAGCAGGTGCAGAGTATTATCACGCAGTTCCAGAACCTGGGACAGGTACGGCAGACGGTGGGACTGGCGATTCCGGACGAGCCCGGCGTTACGGATGCCTTGAACCAGTTCTATGCAATTGCCCGCAACGAAGGGGTGGAACTCAAAGGCTTCTCCCTGGATGAGGGAGTCGGGCCTCCTGCCCGTGAATTCTTGGTGCAGCGGTTGGGAATTCTTACGGTATCCATGTCGGTGGAGGGCAGGTATGAAAGCGTAAAAGGATTTCTGGAAGGCGTAGAAACGAATATCCGGGTTGCCAACGTCATGGAGGTGGGCATCGCTCCGGTGAGCCAGGATTCCACGGGATCCACGGATGCCCTGTTTTCCATGGATCTTATGGTCGAGGTATACTATCAACGGACGGAATAATATGGCTATTGTCGTACAAGAGGAGGGAAAGCGGATAAACTGGATTGCCGCACTGACGGTAGCGGTTGTCGTAATCGTCATATTCGCGGGACTCTATTTCCTGTTGTTCAAGAAACCGGAGCTTATCGAGGTAGTGGTTCCCGGAAGATTGCAGAGCATCAATACGCTGTCTCAGGTTCCGTTCGACCCCGAGGCCGTGGTGAACGATCCCGCATTCAAGGTGTTGCGGCGGTACGCATCGCCCGTCTCGCGGACGAATACGCCCGGGAAGGCGAATCCCTTCCAGCCGTAAGAAGATAAAAGATACTGATATTGACTAATACCACGTTTAGTGGTATTTTGTTTTTAGCAACATATAAAAAATAAATAATTCATAACAATGTGAGGTAGAAATGAAAGTTGATTTAACCGAGAAGAAAAGAGATATAGCTCTATTAGGGACCGATCTCTTTAATAAAATAACCGGATTACCCGAAAGCATTCGAACAGATGAAAAGAAGCGTACAGGAATACAGATTCTTGTAAGGGAGCCGGGTACCAGAAATTTAGTCGTGGTTGCGGTATTTGACCCTTCGGATGCCGCAAGATTTTTCTCGATAGAGAAAGCTGTAAGGTCTTATATCAAAGGTGATTTTGCTTCTCAAAACAGCGAAAATCCGGATGACATGGAATTTGCTGGAAGCGTCACGGCGTGTATTGAAGGTATGACGATACAGGTTTCTGTATCAGGATTAAAAGCCGAGGAAGATGTTACGGTAGCGATACTGGTATTAGCTTCAATTTTCAAGGTAAAGCCGCGCAGTGTGATAAAGAATATAAGGTCCAATGGGGGTATGTTACCGAGATATCTTTCTTTAAAATCTCATTATCTCTCTCACATACTGGATCAAACTTATAACTAAAAACAATTCGAGGCTGTCTCAGGACGGTCTCGGTTTTTATTTGTGTATTCTGTTTCTAACCTTTGGTATACTGATACACATATGACAGACCAGGAACTCATTGACGCATTGGTTGAAAAAAAGGTATTGAAACCCTCTGCGGGGGAACAGCTTCTGAAGGAAGCGAATCTTTCGGGTCAGTCCGCGGAGGAGCTGTTATATTCGCGGCAGGCCGCCGACGAGGTGGCGGTGGCGAAAGTGAAAAGCGAGCTGCTGGGCGCGCCGTACAAGAAGATAGATGCGGGGGCCATTCCGGAAGAGTTGCTGAACTTGATACCCAAGGAGACGTCCCAGAACTACCGCATCGTGCCGCTGGAGAAGCGGGACAAGATGCTGGTAGTGGGGATGCTGCGTCCGGATGACCAGTCTGCCCGGGAAGTATTGCAGTATATTGCGAGGAGGGAGCGCCTGAATCTCGGGGTGTATATCGTGACGCCGACAGACCTCATGCTCGTGTGGAGGAGGTATGTTCCGTACAAGTCTGAGATAGACGCCGCACTCCAGGAGATCAGCATCAAGCCGGGATCGGATCAGAGGCTTGTGATGCTGGAGGAAGGTGCGCGCTCCGTGGAAGATGCGCCTATCATTAAGATCGTGGCTTCTACCCTGCGGCATGCGGCCGAGGTGGGGGCGTCGGACATCCATATCGAGCCGCAGAGGACGTATCTGCGCATCCGGTTCCGGGTGGACGGGGATCTGAAGGAAGTCGCTTCCATGCCGATACTCTTGAGCCAGCAGATCGTATCCCGCGTGAAAGTGCTTTCGAATTTGAAGCTGGATGAAACGCGGATGCCCCAGGACGGGAGGTTCCGCACGATGATCGCCGGACGGGAGATCGACTTCCGCGTGGCTACGTTCCCGACCCCGAGCGGAGAGAAGGTGGCATTGCGTGTATTGGATCCCCTGGGGGGCCTGAAGGATTTCAAGGAGATTGGACTGGTGGGAAAGAACGAGGAGGTTGTAAGCAGGGCTATCCGGGCTCCGTTCGGCATGATCTTGATCTCCGGTCCCACCGGATCCGGAAAATCCACAACGCTCTATTCCATGATGCAGAAGCTGAATACGGAGGAAGTGAACATTGTGACGCTGGAGGATCCGGTGGAATACTTCATGAACGGCATCAACCAGTCCCAGGTGAAGCCCGAGATCGGCTATACGTTTGCTTCGGGTCTCCGGCAGATATTGCGCCAGGATCCGGATGTCATCATGGTCGGAGAGATCCGGGATACCGAAACGGCCTCCCTGTCCGTGAACGCGGCGTTGACGGGCCATATTATGCTTTCCACCATCCATACGAACAATTCCGTGGGCGTTATTCCCCGGCTGATTGATCTGGGAGTTCCGGCGTTCCTTCTGCCTTCGGCCGTAAATGCCATGATCGCGCAGCGTCTCGTGGGGAGGCTGTGCCCGAACTGCAGGGTTGAGACCGAGGCTTCGGACAGATTCAAGAAGGTCCTGGACGAAGAAATAGAGGGCATGCCCCCGGATTCCAAAGAAAAGGCGAAGTCCTTATTGAAAAAGAAGGGGGATTCGTATCTTTTGTACCGTCCTGAGCCTCGGGAAGACTGCCAGCTCTGCAAGGGGCGGGGAATTTCCGGCCGCACGGCAATCTTCGAGGTTTTTGAGATGACGGCCGAACTCGGACTGATAATCGGGGAAGGGTTCTCGGAAGGGAAGCTTGAAGCCGAGGCGAAGCGCCAGGGCATGCTGACCCTGCGGCAGGACGGGATACTGAAAGCCCTGGAGGGGGCGATCCTCTTGGAGGAAGTGCTTCGAGAAACAGAGTAAAATGGGTTATAATATCAAGGAATATGGATTATAAGGAAAAACTCCACCAGCTTCTCATGATGACGGCGAAGCAGAACGCTTCGGACCTCCATATTGCGGTGGGACGGCGCCCTTCCATCCGGGTGGATTCCATCCTGATTCCGCTTGCGAAGGAATCCATTTTGACGCGGGAAGATACGGAAGGCCTTGCCAGCGCCCTGATGACCGAGCAGGAGAAGGCTGAGTTCGTGAAGAACAAACAGGTGGACTTTTCCTATGAATACGAGGACAAGGCCAGATTCCGCGTGAACGTGTACCAGCAGCGCGGTTTTGTGGCGGCGGCCCTGCGCCTCATACCTTCGAGGATCAAGACCTTGGAAGAATTGAACCTTCCTCCCATCCTGCATGATTTCACCCGGATGAATCAGGGATTCATTCTGATTGTGGGCCCGGCGGGCCACGGGAAGTCCACGACGCTGGCTGCCATCTTGGATGAGATAAACCATACCCGGAACGACCATATCATCACGGTGGAGGATCCCATCGAATACGTGTTCTCGCAGGACCGGTGCATCGTGTCCCAGCGGGAGGTCGGGAAGGACACGCTGTCGTTCCAGGATGCCTTGCGGGCCGTCCTGCGCCAGGATCCGGACGTTATGATGGTCGGAGAGATGCGGGACTCGGAGACGATCGCCACCGCCATGACGGCCGCGGAGACGGGGCATTTGGTGTTCTCGACGCTCCATACCAATTCGGCGGCGCAGACCATCGACCGCATCATTGATTCCTTCCCTCCGAGCCAGCAGGGGCAGGTTGTCTCGCAGCTCGCCTCGACCCTGGTGGCGACCGTATCCGAGAGGCTCGTGCCGCGGACGGGAGGAGGCCGCGTTCCGGCCCTGGAAATCATGATTGTGAATCCCGCCATACGGAACCTGATCCGCGAGAAGAAGATTTATCAGATAGATCTCGTGATCGAGACAAGCGTCCAGGAAGGAATGATGTCCCTGAACCGCTCGCTTGCAAACCTGGTAAAGCGGAAGGAGATATCCCTCGAACAGGCCGAGGCGTATTCCTTGAACCCCGCGGAACTCAGGATTCTTTTGGAGAGAGGATAAGGATTCATGAAATTTACGTATAAAGCTCGGACTAAGGACGGAGACCTTCAAGTGGGAAATGTAGAGGCCTCCGACCGGGACGTGGCCTTGAACATTCTGTTGGGTCACGGGTTGTTTGTATTAAACCTGCAAGAAGAGAAGCAGGAAACCTGGTCCAACCGCGTGATAAGGTATTTCAAAAAAGTTCGGACGAATACGCTCATGGTTTTCACGCGGCAGTTTGCGACGCTTCTGGCAAGCCAGGTTTCGCTTTCGGACAGCTTGACGAACCTGTACAAGCAGACGTCCAGTCCGATGCTGAAAGAGGTAATCTACGAGATTGCAACGGACATTGATGCCGGTTTTTCCCTGTCTCAGTCCATGCAGAAGCATTCCCAGGTGTTCGGGGAGTTCTACATCAATATGGTGCGGTCTGCGGAGGTGACGGGGCGCCTCGGGGAGGTCATGGATTTTTTGGCGGACTACCTGGAGAAGCAGTCCCTTCTGAAATCCAAGATCAAGAACGCGCTCACCTATCCGGTATTCGTCATTTTCCTCTTCTTCGTGGTAGTGATGATCATGGTCACCTTCGTGTTTCCGCAGATCATGCCGATTTTCGAGGATGCCAACGTGGAGCTTCCCATCTTCACGAAGATCATCCTGAACGGAGGGCTGTTCCTCAAGGACTGGTGGTGGATCGTGCTGTTTGTCTTGGGCGTGTTCGGGTTCCTGCTCTTCGATTATTTCCGGAGCAAGGAAGGGAAGGTGGTTCTGGATGAATTGAGCCTGCGTATCCCGGTGGTGGGTAAGCTGTTCCAAAAGATGTACATCGCACGGTTTGCCGAATCGACGAGAGTGCTTATCAAGGGGGGGCTCACGATACCCCAGTCCATTGAGATATCCTCCCGGACCATAGGGAACCGGGTGTATGAGGACGCCTTGAAGCGGGCCGCCGAACAGGTGCGGAAGGGAAAACTCCTTTCTTCCATCCTGGATGAGGCGGAGGAGTTCCCGCCCCTGGTGGGCCAGCTGGTTTCCATCGGGGAGCAGACGGGGCGCTTGGAGGACCTCCTGGAGAAGGTGGACGATTTCTACCAGAGGGAGATAGACAATACGGTGTCCAACCTCGTGTCTCTCATCCAGCCGATGCTCATGCTGGTAGTGGGAGGAATGATAGGACTTCTGTTTGCAGCCATTTTGCTGCCGCTGTACAGCCTTACCCAGACATTTTAAGGGCACGTATGGTATACTAAATACCGTATATCTCAAGGTCGAACGAAGAATTTCTTAAAAACCATGATGAATAACAATAAAGGTTTCACCCTCATCGAAATGCTTGTGGTTGTAGCAATCATCGGGATTCTTACGGCAGCCGTCTTGGTGGCGCTGGGTCCTTCGAGGGACAAGGCCAAGGATGCGAGAATCATCAGCGCCTTGAGCCAACTCAGGTCTCTCCTTGAGACAGAATACAACCCTTCTACGGGGACATATCCCGCCACAATTCCTACTACAGGACCTTTTGCAACAGCAACCGGGGACATTACAGCCAATGGCGGGTCTGCAACATATTCCACATCTGATGGCAATAAGGCTTATATACTTCAGTCCGTATTGAATTCAGGGGAATATTGGTGCGTTGATAGTAACGGGTTCTCGGGTCAGTTGGTAGGTGAAGCACAGGGAAATTTCTGTAATAGTACCAATTAGCAGAAGGAAATTATCGAATAAAGACTGGGAAAAGCCCCCGAATTTCTCGGGGGTTTTGGTTTAAAGTGTGATATTATGAAACATATTTATGACATTAGGTGCTTGCATAGCTGTTTTCTTGGGTCTCGCGGTGGGAAGCTTTTTGAACGTGGTGATCCTCCGGTACGATCCCGAGGGGAGGCTGTTCTCCCTCAAGAAGCTCTCGGGAAGATCCCGGTGCCCGCATTGCGGACAGATCCTGTCCGCCTGGGACCTCGTGCCGGTTTTAAGCTTCTTGTTCCTCAGGGGAAGGTGCGGAGCGTGCAGGGGGAAGATCTCCCTGCAGTATCCGTTCGTGGAGCTTGCAAGCGGTATTGTGTTCGGAGGACTGCCGCTCTTTTTGAACTGGTTTTTTGGCGTGGGGAACGGCGTCTTTTTTTCTTTTCTGGCTCCTTGGTGGTATTACGCCCTGGTCCTTTCGTGGGTCCTGGTCTTCCTCGTCTGGATCGTTTTGGTGGTGGTGGATTTCAGGATGTACATCATTCCGGATGAGCTGAACGTAATTCTCTTGGCGCTGGGGGTCTGCATAACGCTTCTGGTTTCCGGGTATGCGGGTGGCCTGGCGCCGTTCCGGGAATCCTTCGTGCGCCATTACGCCCTGGTGTTTTCTCCGTTCGGGAACAATGCCCTGATGAATCATATTCTGGGATTCTTTATTGCGGGATTCGTGTTCTGGATCCTCTACGGCGTAAGCCGGGGAAAGGGTATGGGCATGGGAGATGTAAAGGTTGCTTTTGCGATGGGGCTCGTATTGGGGTGGCCGGATGCGGGACTGGCCATACTCCTTTCTTTTGTATCGGGAGGACTGGTATCTTTTATCCTGTTTGCTTTGCGGAGGAAGGGCATGAAGGACCGGGTTCCGTTCGCTCCGTTTATAGTTTTGGGGTCGGCTCTCACGGTATTAGGGGGGTTCGACCTCGTGCAGGCGTATTTCGGTCTGTTTTCCCTCTAGGCTCTGTGTGGAATTCAGGCCGGGGAGAAGGTACAATACAAAAGATGGGGAATTTTCTCCGGCATACCCGCTTCCTGCGGGACAAGAAGGGATTTTCGATCGCCGAACTGGTGATCGTGATGGGCCTGGTCGGGATCATTACGGCCATAGCCCTTGCGTACAACAATACGAGCAACCAGACGATCTCTCTGTACACGGAGCAGGCCAAGATTGCGGGAATCCTGACAAGGGCGAAAACCCTGACTCTGCAGAGGCGCTCCGAAGGGGGAGATGCCGCGCCCTGCGCCTACGGAGTGAGGTTTTCCGCCTCTTCCTATGCCATATATGCGGTCTCTCTCCTCCCGGACGGGACGTGTAATCCCGTGGAATCGGGATCGGATGTGGAAAACTTCACTTTAAGTCCGGGGATCGCCATCCAGGACAGTCCCGAGAGAGTCGTGTTCGAGGCCCCGTACCTCACAGCGCCCTTGAACGGCGTGATAACGCTGGAGGTGTCGGGATCGGATCTGGAGGTTGAGATCGAAGTGGATGCCGGTGGAGGCATAACAACGCGCTAATTATATGGATACGAGGAGAAAAAGGGAGGGATCGTTCATGGTTGAGGCCTTGGTGGGCATCAGCCTGGTTACGATCGGGCTTCTGGGCATCCTGCATTTCATCTCGAACTCCCTGCAGCTGAACCGGGAAGTGAACAGCCGCTTTGTGGGGACGTATTTGGCGGCGGAGGGCATCGAGGTGGTGAAAAACATCATGGATTCGGATACGGCGGCGAGGGGTTCTTGGAACTATACCGTGGGGAATAACTCCACGTATGAAGTGAGTTATCTGACGACCAGGGACACGTTTCCATCCGGAAATCTCTGGGGCAATATGTCCCAGACCCACCTGACGCTGGATCCCGATACGGGGGAATACGGATACGGCGGGGGGGATGAGACGCCTTTTCTCCGGACAATCCAGATCTCCGGCGGGGGAAGAGTAGTTACCTCAATCGTGCGGTGGCTTTCTTTTACGGATGATGACTATGACGAGGTCGTTCTGGAAACCCGGTTCTCCGGCTGGCAGGATCTGGAATAAAGGCATGGAAAACAAGAACAAACAATCCGGATTTACCGTAGCTGAGATTCTCATCTCCGTCTCGGTCTTTATCATCCTGTCCATTGTGGCGGTGGGCGCGTTCATCAACGGGCTGCGGAGCCAGCGGAATCTGACGGATATCATGGCCATGAACAATAATCTGGGCATCGTACTGGAGCAGATGGCCCGGGAATTTAGGACCGGATACTTCGACGGGGAACCGGGGAATATGGACGCCCGGGCTTCCGCGCCATATCCCGGTTCCTGCAACTCCTCGCTTTCGTTCGTCAACGGACAGGAAACGCGGAGTCGGGGGGCTTTGTCCGTCACAGAATACTCGCTGTCGGGCGGCAGGGCATACCGTTCCTCGGGGGAGGCCTCGGGGTATCTGACGTCCCAGAACGTGGAGGTTGAGAGCCTCTGCTTCTATCTGCAGTGGACGGAGGGGGTGAGGCCGTATTGCAATCCTCCGCGCCTTACGATCCGGATGCGGGTGCGCTCCGCGACTGACAACGATTACCCCCCCCGCTATATACAGACGACGGTGAGTTCGAGGGTTCTCCCGCGGGATATCGAGTCGGATCCCTTTGAATGCAAGATTCCCGACGAGGCACAAGAATAATGCATAACATGCGCACAAAAAAATCTCGTGAAGGCCAGGCCATGGTTCTCGTAACCATCCTTCTTTCCGGCATCATGATGAGCGCCTCGGCCATTGCGGGACTCCTCATGTATTACCAGCTGAAGCAGTCCAATGACGTGTATGCCTCGAATATCGCGGTATTTGCGGCGGATGCCGGGCTGAATGCGGCGTTCGAATGCTATTACTTCACGCCGGGATTTCCGAGCGTGGATACGAGCTGCTACGAGCTTTCCGGAAATCTCTCGAACGGAGGCGCATATGAGACCAAATTGGAATGCAAAAAGGACGCCGGCACGGAACTGGAGACGGTGGAATGCTCTTCCGGAGACGTATACGGGTTTACGGTGCGTTCCCGGGGATTCGGTCCGGGAACCGAGCGCATTTTGGAGTCCTTCGTGTCCATACGCAAATAACTGTTGATACATGAAAAAGGAGGAAGCCAAGAAACGGATACGGAAGCTCCGGAAACTGGTGGATTACCACCGGAGGCTCTATCACACTTATGACAATCCCGAGCTTTCGGATGCGGCATTCGATACCCTGAAAAACGAGCTGGAGGAGCTCGAGAACCGCTTTCCGGATCTGGTGACATCGGATTCCCCAACGCAGAAGGTGGGAGGGGAGGCGCTGGAGAAGTTCGAGAAAGTATCCCATGAGGTGCCCATGCTTTCTTTTAACGATGCGTTTTCCAGGGAGGAGATGGAGGCCTGGGCGGAGCGTGTGGAAAAATATTTGAAACTGAGTCCCGGGGAGATCCGGAACGGAGAGTTCTTCTGCGAACTGAAGATAGACGGCCTGGCTGTGGAGCTTGTGTATGAACGCGGGAAACTGGTCGAAGGATCTACCCGGGGAGACGGAAAAGTGGGAGAGAACGTGACAAACAATCTCATGGCCATATCCTCTATACCCGAGAAGCTGGAAGCAATGGACCGCTGGCCTGTTCCCGGAAGAGTTGTGATCCGGGGGGAGATCTTCATTGAGAGGAAGGAGCTGGAACGCATGAACCGGGAGCAGGAGAAAAAGGAGCAGAAACCGTATGCCAATACCAGGAATCTGGCGGCCGGTTCCGTACGGCAGCTGGATCCGCGGATCACGGCATCCCGGGCCTTGAAATCTTTCCAGTACGACATAGCCGTCTTGGAAGGCGTGGATATGCCGGAGACCCACGAGGAAGAGCACAGAATGCTGCTTTCCTGGGGCTGTTCGGTGAACCCCCATGATCGCCGGATGAAGGGCCTCGGGGAAGTCTTCAAGTTCAGGGATATGTGGGAGAAAAAGCGGAAGAGGATCGGATACGGCATAGACGGTATCGTGGTCTTATTGAACCGGAACGAATTGTTTGAACAAGCCGGCGTAGTGGGGAAGGCCCCCCGGGGGGGAATCGCATACAAGTTCTCTGCCGAAGAAGCCACGACAAAGATCAGGGATATCAAGATACAGGTGGGCCGTACGGGGGTTCTGACGCCCGTTGCGGAATTGGAACCCGTGGAGGTGGGAGGCGTGGTGATAGCCCATGCGACACTGCACAATGCCGACGAGATAAGGCGTTTGGATGCGAGAGTCGGGGATACGGTGGTGGTGAGCCGGGCGGGGGATGTCATACCGAAGATAACTAGGGTATTGAAGGACTTGCGCCAGGGAGACGAAAAGAGGTTCTCCATGCCCCGGAAGTGCCCCATGGATAGATCCCCCGTCGTTGCCGAAGGCGCCCTGTACCGGTGCTCCAATCCGGATTGCGGAGCGCGCCGCCGGGAAAGCCTGTACCATTTCGTGTCCCGGGGAGCCTTCGATATCCAGGGCCTGGGAGAGAAGATCATAGACAGGCTGTTGGACGAGGGACTGATCTCCGATGCATCCGACATCTTCACTTTAAAAGAAGGGGACCTGGAAGGCTTGGAGCGTTTCGGGAGGAAATCTGCAGAGAATATCGTGGAGGAAGTAGCGTCCAGGAAAGAAGTCTCCACGCCGAGATTGTTGTACGCTCTCGGTATTTTGCATGTGGGGGAGGAGACGGCCGGTCTCCTCGCCCGGGAATTTTTAGAGAAGGCCCGGAGGCCAAGGGATATTTTAAATACGCTGAAAAGTATTTCCCCGGGGAGATTAGAGGAAGTGAAAGACATAGGACCCAAGGTTGCGGAAAGCATATGCAGTTGGGTGGGGGAGGGGAGGAATCAAGATCTCCTGATGCGTTTGGATCGGGCCGGAATACGGGTTGCTATGCCTCGGAGCTCTTCCCCGTCCCCTGTGTCGGGGAAGACGGTGGTTCTCACGGGCTCCCTGTCTTCCATGGGTCGCGAAGAGGCCAAGCAGAAGATTCGGGAGAGGGGGGGATCGGTTTCCGGATCGGTATCGGGGAAGACGGATATGGTGGTATTCGGGGAAAATCCGGGGAGCAAATATGAGGAGGCTAAAAAGAAAGGCGTGCGCCTTGTGTCGGAGGAGGAGTTTCTGGAGATAATCGGATAATTGAAGCCTCTAAAAGAAGATGGTAATCTGGCTTACATGGCAGAGATAACGGAACGGGACGTGGAAAAGCTTGCGGAGCTGGCGAGGATCCGCATTTCCGATCCCCAAAGGAAGAGGAAGCTCGTGGAAGATCTCAAGAACATCTTGGGATATTTTGAGGAATTGAAAAACGTGGATACCGAAGGAGTGAAGCCCGACGTGGGAGGGGGGCTTCGGGAAGACGTGGTACGGAAGGACGAAGTCACGGATTCTTTTGTAGAACAAAGGTTGAAGGAGGAATTCCCGGCATCCGAGGGAGGCTTCTTGAAGACGCCTCCGGTATTTGAATAATATGGATATAGAGAATCTGACGATTTCCAAGTTCCGGGAAGGATTGAAAAACAAGGAGTTCTCCGTCTCTGAGGTAGTGGGGGAATATCTCGGGAGGATCGGGGAGAAAAATCCGGAGTGGAACGTGTATCTGGACGTATACAAGGACTCGGCCCGGGAAGAGGCGGAGAGAATAGACCAAAGGCGGGAGAAAGGCGAAGAACTCCCTCCGCTTGCAGGACTCCCCCTGGCCGTGAAGGATAATATTTTGATTTCTGGAAAGCGTGCGACGGCCGGATCAAGGATTCTGGAAAATTATACAGCCGCATACGATGCGACGGTGATCGAAAAGCTGAAAGACCAGCACGTTGTCGTGTTGGGAAAGGCCAATTTGGATGAATTTGCCATGGGTGGTTCCACCGAGAATTCTGCGTTTGGCCCCGTGCGGAATCCGCATGATCCGGAAAGGGTTCCCGGAGGTTCGTCTGGCGGGTCGGCTGCCGCCGTGGCGGGAGGCCTGGCTCTGGCAGCTTTGGGTTCGGATACGGGAGGGTCAATCCGCCAGCCGGCAGCATTTTGTGGCGTGGCCGGTTTGAGGCCGACATACGGGGCGGTATCCCGGTTCGGGCTGATCGCGTTGGGATCGAGCCTGGACCAGATCGGGCCTTTGGGAAGATCCGTCCGGGATGTGGGGGAGTTATTCGACGTCATCCAAGGAGGGGACTCCCTGGATGCCACGGCATCCGGAACGGATCGTCCGGTGCCAGATAAGCTGGATCCCCGGGTAAAAGACCTGGTCATCGGGGTTCCGAAGGAATATTTCGAAGGGGGTCTCGAGGAATCTGTCCAAGAAGGGATGGATGAGGCTATGGAGCGCCTGAAATCCCTGGATTTCCGGTTCAAGGAGATATCCCTCCCTCATACCAAGCATGCGGTCTCTTGCTATTACATTATTTTGCCGGCGGAGGCGAGTACGAACCTGGCGCGGTTCGATGGCATCCGGTACGGCCGAGACCTGGCCCGAGACGCCGAAAATTTGAGAGATCTCTATGTTACAGAACGGGGAGAAGGGTTCGGGGACGAGCCTCTGCGGAGAATACTGCTGGGCACCTTCGTTCTGTCTTCCGGATATTACGATGCCTATTATGCCAAGGCGCAGAAAGTAAGGCGTCTTATCCGGGATGACTTCAAGAGGGCCTTTGAAGACGTGGATGTGATTTTTTCTCCCACGACTCCAACGCAGGCGTTTAAGCTGGGGGAGAAGGTTTCCGATCCCTTGTCCATGTACCTCTCGGACATCTTTACGGTTCCCGTGAACCTGGCCGGGTTGCCGGGGCTCTCCGTGCCGGTTAAAAAATACCCCCTCGGGGAGGGGCTGCCGGTGGGATTCCAGCTTATCGGGAAGCACTTCCGGGAGAACGATATCCTGGGGATAGGGCGGTATTACGAGGAAGCCTGATTTTTTTTCAGGATGCGCTCCGCATTTTCCACGTCTTCGGGCGTCCCTACGGGCACCCAGAAGCGCGTTAGGAAGGGTTTAATGGTGTGATCCCGGGCCATGAGGGATACGGCTGTGGAAAGGTACAGCTCCCCGTTTTTGTGGGGAGGAGGCTCGTAGGAGAAGAAGTCCGGCGTAAGGACCAGCATGCTGGTGGTTGCGAGGTTCGTCTCCACGGGGTAGTCCGGCTTCTCGATAATCTCTTTAATGCTCCCGTCCTCCTTGAGGGTTACGGCTCCGAAGCGGGATACGTCGTCCACTTCCCGGACGGAGATGGCCAGGGGGTATCGGATGCCGTCTCGGATGGTTCGGGTGTCGAGAAGGTCGTCGGCGTAGAAGACGGCGAAGGATTCTCCGGGCGTGAGGAGGTCCCTGCAGAGCTCGAGGGCGCGGAATGTGCCTTCTTTTTTCTTTTGTTCCACGTACTGCACGGGTCTGCCCAGGAAGGTCTCTCCGCAGTATGCGCGTATTTGGTCCCCGAGGTATCCGATGACAATGATGATCTCGTCGAGTTCCGGGGGAAATACGGACACGAGATGGTGGATCAGGGGTTTTCCGTCCACCTCGACGAGGGGCTTGGGCGTGTCTTCCGTGAGGGGCCTCATCCGGACGCCTTCTCCCGCTGCGAGTATGATGGCTTTCATGCTTTCTACCATACCCAAAGGAAAAGAAAACGTCCATCTCTTGTGGGGATGGACGCTGTTAGTGCGCTCGCGACGGGATTTGAACCCGTGATCTCCTCCGTGACAGGGAGGCATGTTAGACCACTACACCACGCGAGCAATATATTGGCTGAACATACGGAATTCTAGACCATGCTGAAAATTTTTTCAAATACCTTTTTGATAGTGGCTACGAAGGGAGTCGAACCCTTACTTCCGCTTTATGAGGGCGGTGTTCTGACCGTTGAACTACGTAGCCTCCATTGTTTCCAACAGTGCATAGCATAACCCCAAAGTCTTGTATTGTAAACGAGTTCCGTTCCGTGCTCTCACAGCTAGAGTACCGAAATGTTCCTCGAAATTCTCGTATATCTTTTTGTTTTTACTTTTTATAAATATGGTTTTTCGGAATTGGTTTTCTGGAACACCGGTTATATGGGACCAGTGTTTCTTTATCACCCCGTCTCTTTTTTTGTGTATTTGATTGACCATAACGCGGAGAATAAGATTTTCTTTTTTCACTTCCAGAACGTCTTCTAACCAGGAAAGAAATATACGTATGAGTTTAGGATTCGAATTTGTAAATTGAAATACAGTCTCTTTTTTACTACCCTCCCCGAGATAGAGCCCTATACCCAACATAAGAAGGTCTCTCTTTTTTACACTTCCCAATTTTTGTTTTCCCCAAATTCTTGCGTTTTGTATTCTCTCCCTCTTCTTTCTTTTTAAAGTTTGGACCCCCTTCATTCTTCCCATGTAACTTCCTTTCACCATGTTCTCGTGAAGTTTGCGTATTTGTTCTTTGGTAAGAGATATATCTGAACACCAAATACTGACGGAGCTTTTTGAGACATCCAGAGTTTGAGCTATGTCTTTTATACTTCGTCCCTCCCTCCTCATTTCCCGGGCTTTTTTCTGTTGTATAGGTTTGGCCATAGATTTATAGAATATTGTTTATATTATACCATATCCTAAGTTCGATTTTTCTTTAAAAAAAGAAGTCTGGGAAACAGACTTCTTTTTCATGTTGCGGGGGTGGGAATCGAACCCACTGCGGTGAGGTTATGCATACCACTACAATTTTCATTGCCCGAACTTGGTTTGTGGTCTGGACTATACCTTCATCCTCTTAAAAGGATGCCTGCCGTCTAGTCTCTACACCTTTCCTTTTCAGGACTTGGCTCGGCATTGCCATCGCATAAGCGGAAGGTTTCACCGATTTTGACAGGAATTCCATTCCTTATTACTAAGGGATGAGCCCTAAACTTGAGCCTCATGAGCAACCGGAGCTCCTCCCCGCACATCAAGAGTAGCAAAGGGGGTATTTTTTTTCAAATGCCCAGTCTTTTACTTCAGTTTTTCAGACGCTGGTATATAATGGGAACCATGCAAGAAGGTATCTATCGCATGCGAGAAAAAGCCCTCAAGGAGATAGAATCCGCGAATTCCCTGGAGAAAGTGGAGGAAGCCCGCGTGAAATACCTCGGAAGAAGCGGGGAAGTCTCTGGTTTTTTGAGGACTATCAAGGATCTTCCGGTGGAGGAGAGGAAAACGGTGGGACCGGAGGCTAATGCCCTGAGGAAGGAGCTGGAGGAGAAGATAGCGGAAAAGAAAGAATCTTTCTCCGGATCCGGAAAGAAAACGTTTGATGCCACGAAGCCCGGGAAGCGCACGGGGAGGGGGCACCTCCACCCGCTTACCATCGTGGACAGGGATGTGAGAAGGATATTCTCTTCCCTGAACTTTTCCGTGGTGGAGGGTCCCGAGATGGAGACCGAGTACTACAATTTCGATGCCTTGAATATTCCAGGAGACCATCCAGCCCGGGACATGTGGGATACCCTGTGGGTGAAGGGATCCGGGGAGTCGCGCCATCTCATGCGGACGCATACGAGCCCTATGCAGATACGGTACATGGAGTCGCACAAGGCTCCGTTCCAGATCATTGTGCCCGGGCGGACGTTCCGCTATGAGGCCACGGACGCTTCGCACGAGATCAACTTCTACCAGGTGGAGGGCCTGATGGTGGGCCCGGACGTGACGCTTGCGAACTTCAAGTTCATCGTGGAGGAATTCTTCGGGAAGTTTTTCAGGAAAGACATTGAATTCCGGTTCCGCCCGAGCTATTTCCCGTTCGTGGAGCCGGGCGTGGAGGTGGATATCCGGTTCGGGGACGGAAAGTGGCTCGAGGTCATGGGCGCCGGAATGGTGCACCGGAACGTGTTCAAGTCGGTGAAATACGACCCGGAGGAGGTTCAGGGGTTCGCGTTCGGGATGGGCCTCGACCGCCTCGCAATGATCAAGTACGGGATTCCGGACATCCGCATGTTCTATTCCGGAGATGTAAGGTTCGTGGATCAATTCTAAGCGTATGAAATTCAGCTATACATTTCTCAAAAAACTGGTTCCGGGGGTGAAGGACAAGGAGGAGATGATAAACCTCCTGACCACGCATTCCTTCGAGACGGAAGACGGGGGAGGGAATATATTGGACATGGATCTCCCGGCAAACCGGTATTCGGATGCGTCGTCGCACTGGGGCGTAGCCCGGGAGCTTGCCGTGGCCCGGGGCGGGGAATTCGAGCCCCCTCTCCGGTACGAGGTTCCGGGAGGCAAGATAGACGTGAAAATCGAGGATTCTTTGTGTCTCCGGTATACGGCCTGCGTTATGGAGAACGTGAAAGTAGGAGAATCTCCGGATTGGATAAAAGAGATACTTGAAGAATGCGGTCTGCGTCCTATCAACAACATCGTGGACGTTATGAACTACGTCATGCTGGAGACGAGCCAGCCCCTGCACGCCTTTGACCTGGACAAGCTTGAAGGGGGAAAGATCCGGGTGCGGAGAGCCAGGAAGGGAGAGAAGATTACGACCATTGATATGCAAGAGTTTGATTTGGATTCCGAAGTTCTAGTGATTGCGGACGCCTCGAATCCCGTGGCCATTGCCGGCGTGAAGGGAGGGCACGGTCCGGAGGTTTCGGGGGAGACGACCAGGATCCTGATCGAGGCCGCCGCATTCGATTCCCGGCAGATATACAAGACGGCCCGGAAGATACGCCTGGATACGGACGCGTCGAACCGGTTCTCCCATGACCTGTCCCTCGCTCTGCCCGCAGCGGGGCTTCTGCGCGCCGTGGAAATGGTGAAGGAGGTCTCCGGAGGCGCCCGGGAGACGGACTGGTATGATTCCCTGTCCGAGCCCGTTCCCAAGCGGTTTGTCCGCGCGGATGCGGATCGGATAAAGAATCTATTGGGCGTGGAAGTCTCTTCTGAGGATGTAGAGAAAAGCCTCCGTCGTCTCGGATTTTCAGCCGTGGAAGGAGAAGAAAATCTCTGGGAGATTCCGGTATTGAGGATTGACATAGAATCCGGAGAAGATCTGGCCGAGGAGATTGCGCGGGTTATTGGGTACGATAAGCTCCCGTCGATACCTCCGAAGATACAGATACGGGCCGCAGAGGAGAACGAAACAGTCGTATTCAAGGAAAAAGTCCGGAATCTTCTGGTGGGACAGGGTATGAGTGAAATATACACCCATTCTTTCTATGCGGGATCGGATGCGCTGGGAAGCGAGGTGGAGCTCGAGAATCCTCCGAGCGAGGAGTACAAGCTACTGCGGGAGTCCCTGGTGCCGGGCGTCTTGAAGAGCCTGGAAATGAATTCCAAGTTCCGGGAATCCGTATCCGTGTTTGAAGTAGGAAGGGTTTTTTGGCAGGAGAAAAAAGACAAGCGGGAACGCACAAATCTCTGCGTGGCCCTGTCCTCGGAAGAGGAAAACTTCTTTGTATTGAAAGGCATGGCGGACAGCCTTTTGGAGGCCGTGGGATTGGTGGACTATGTATTTGCGGAAGAAGTTGAGCGGAGCGACGCACCTCTTACGGAAGTTGCAGACGTCCATTTTGAGAACAAGGTGTTTTTGGAATCCGAGGGCAAGCTCATAGGATACCTGGGCAACACCGAAAAGGAAGGACGGAATATCAGTATTCTGGAAGTGGACATGGATGCGCTCCTGTCTCTCGTGGAAGGGGAGCGGGGGTATCGCCCCGTATCCAAGTATCCTTCCGTGATGCGGGATATTTCTGTTTTGGTGCCGGTATCCGTGAGGATAGGGTCCGTGATCCGGGAGATACAGGAAGGGAACACGGAAATCATACGGGACGTGGATCTGGTGGACGAATACGCGGACGATTCCTGGAACGGGAAGCAGAGCATAACTCTGAGGGTGGTTTTCCAGTCTGACGAGAGAACTCTGGAAAACAAGGAGGTGGATGCGGAGATGGAGAAGATCCGGAAGATGCTGGAGAAGAAATTCAAGGCGGAAGTCAGATGAGGTTGCGGTTTCTTCCGTTTTTTGAGAGAGTGAGACTGGTTTGCCCCCGTAGTTCAACGGATAGAACAAGGGACTTCTAATCCCTAAATAGAGGTTCGATTCCTCTCGGGGGTACAATCTATGACGAATTCGTCATAAAACAATATAGAGGTTAGAACAGTAAAAACTCCCATTCTATGGGATTTTTGCTTGTTTAAGGAGTGAAAAGATAACTTTTTTGATATCTTTACCCCCCTTATCTTGCACAGGGGACTTGCTACGCTCCCTATAAATCGGTATTTTTTGTATGCATAAATATTGAATCCTGAAAATCCCTATGCTACCATTTCTTTAGCTCTTTATTTGGAGAAAGCCACGGTAGCTCAGTGGTAGAGCGTTGCCCTGAATTCTTCGGGGCCTTCCGCAGTAATGCGGAACGGAAAAACTGGGTGAATTCGGGGGAAGTCTCCTTTCGGAGATAATCCCGAGCCAAGTCAGGAACGGGCACACAGGTTCCTGGAAGGTGTAGAGACTAGCGGGTGAGCCCAACAATAATCCCGCCTCGAGCGCCCAGCACCCCCAGAGAGGGGTGATGAGATAGTCCAACTAGCCTTGGAAGAGGCAAGCGTCGGGGGTTCAATTCCCTCCCGTGGCACCTTGTTCTGGGGGATCCTGCTTGAAGAGTCCTCCCAAGGACTCCAGCTTTTGCTGGAGTACGGTGTATTTTTTGAAGAGTTTTCGGAAGGCGTATTCTCCTATAAAGATCAGGATGAAAATGCCCAGGATTCCGAATTCCACCTGCTTGAAGACCTTGTGGGATTCGAGGTAGTAGAGGCCGGACATGAGGAAATAGGCGGCTACGGTCATGGTGATGAACCAGATAATAAGCCCGGTGAGGTAGGATTTCAGGAAATCCTTGAGCTTGGTCTTGGACCACCCGATAAGGAGGAGGATCATGAGGTTCGTGGCGGGGATGAACTTGGATATGATAATGAGCTTCGTCATGTTCTTTTTGAGGTGGTAGGTGTAGAACTGGACCCGCTCGTTGTCTTTGAGCTTTCTGCTCAGCTTCCACCCGAACCGGGTGTTGCGGATGGTGCGCCCGATGAGGTACCCGATGGTTTCCACGCCGGCCAGGATTCCGAACGCGGGCAGGACAAACTGCGCCCAGGAGATGCTGCCCTCTACGACCAAAAACGTGGAAAGGAGAATGGTCAATTCTCCTTGTAGGACCATCCCGGCTCCTATGGCCAGGCTTCTCCAGGAAGGGTTGTTGATAACCCAGGAGCTCACAATCTCTGTGAAACTTTCCATGACCCCATTATACTGGATATACAGGCTTATGAAACTGGAGGAAAAAGACGTCATATGGAAGGCCGCGCGCTCCTCGGGCCCCGGGGGGCAGCGGGTTAACAAGAAGGCGACCAAGGTCCAGATGTGGGTGAAAGTAGGGGATCTGCCGCTTACGGACGGGGAAAAGGCGAGGATACGGAAGAAGCTCGGGAATATGATAGACAAAGAAGACGAACTGCAGGTGGAATCCGAGGAGGAGAGATCCCAGGAGAGGAACAAGGAGAAGGCCTTGGAAAGGCTGAACGAAGTTATAACGGAGGCGCTGGAGAAGTCTCCCAGGAGGATTCCTACAAAGCCTCCCCGGGGCGCAGACGAGGAGAGGTTGAGGAGGAAACATGCGCGGTACCAGAAGAAAAAGGAGAGGAGGGAGAACAAGAATCCCGAAGTTGAAGGATTGAAAGATTAGAGGTATTCTGTGCGTGGGCGTGGTGCCTGTAGCTCAGCTGGTAGAGCGCTCGCCTGTGGAGCGAGTCGTCGTGGGTTCGAATCCCATCAGGCACCCATCGTCTTGACAAATAGCACAATTGGTGCTATTTTGTTTATAGTTCTTTCTGTACGGAAAGATTGTTTGTTATCAAGCTCCAGGGTCAAATCTAACCCCTGACGTAATGTGAAGTTAGAAGTTCTTTGCAATAGGAGGCATCGTACGATGGCTAATAACATTCTAATTACAAATGGTCCCTCAAGAGAGGAACTGTTTGACAATCTACGTCTTTTTGCTGAAAAAAGACTAACCCCCTTTCTTGTTAAAAAAAATAAGGAAGAGAAAAAAGAGAAATATGTAGCAGTTGTTATTAACTCCATTAAGGCTGAGGATGAAAATGGTCAGTTGTGGGGATTAACCCTCTCAATAAACAAAAAGTTTATTTCCTCTTCCTTTTTCTCTGACAAACCCAAAAAACCAGAAACAGGTGTAGCTTCCGCGGATGTCAGTTTTGAAGGTTTTCGGAATTTAGTTCGAGAAAATTACCTCGTTGAAGAATTCCGAAAAGATACGGTAATAATAGGAGGACATTATTCAACTAAAACCCGTCAAGGAATCATATTCATCTCATAAATATTATTGTGCCCACGCAATTTACATCCGCGTGGGTATTTTTTTTCAATATATTAAACAAGTTCTAACACTCTCTACCAAAGCACCCACCGAAAAACACTTCAAAAACCCAGTATTCATATAGGTTGTCTTTAGACACCCTAACAGGAATTGAACTTTTGTGGAGTATTTGACTTTTTAAACGACAAATATGCTATAATACATGTGAAAGTCACCTGTGCCTGCGCAAGCAGTGTGCAGGTTTTTGTTTAGGGGTATAATGCTCAATATGAATTGCGTTTGTATTTATATAGATGCTGGGAATTTCTATCACCTTGCATTGAAGCGAGTAAATATAAAAGAAACCGCATTTGATTTTAATAAGTTCATAGAGTTCCTCTCTGATGAGAGAGATATCACCAAAGAAGGAAAAAGATTCTACGTCGGGACCGTGCGGCAAAGGCAGAATGATCATGAGAGTGATCATGCGATAAAAAACCAAACAAAACTCTTTACAGAACTGTCAAAATCTGAGTGGGTTATCAAAACAAGTAAATTACGAACTAGAAGGGAAAAATTAATTATTGATAACAGAGTCGAGGATTTTGAAAAGTTCCAAAAACAAGGAATAACTGAAATTAAATTTGAACGATCGCGAGAAAAGGGAATAGACGTGAAAATCGCAACGGATCTCATAGCTGGGGCGGTAGATGATAAATACGATGTGGGAATTATTGTAAGCTCTGACACCGATCTTGTTCCCGCCATAGATTGGGTAAGAAAACGGAAGAAAAAAGTAATTGAATATATAGGATTTTCTTTCCCCGAGATACGAGATAATAACGGAGAGATTTTAGAGGACGCCGTTCGACCCTCTAATAATTTAATAGGAAATAGTGATATTCAGAGAACACTTGTGGAGTCGGATATAAGGAGGTTTATAAAAAATAGATCTCATATTATTTCCCTTAAATAACAAAACTTTCTATACAAATTCTCCATATATTTCTTGTCTTCGAGCAAAGTCATAATACCGTCACGAAAGGAACCCACTGAAAAACACCTTAAAAATCTAGTATTCATCTAGTTCGTTTTTAAGCACCCTGACAGAAGTTGAACTTTTGTGGTTTAATAAAATATATGGATGCGGAAACAAGACAGTGCCAAAGCTGTAAATCTGATTTTGTTATCGAACCGGAGGATTTTGATTTCTACAAAAAAATAAATATTCCTGCACCAACATGGTGTCCTAAGTGTCGGATACAAAGACGTTTAATATGGAGAAACGAAAGATCCTTGTATAAAACAAAATGCGGTCTTTGTGGGAAGCAAATCATCTCCGCCTATTCTCCAGAGACCGGAGGGTATCTTTCGTATTGCCACGATTGTTGGTGGGGAGATGGTTGGGATCCTATTTCTTTTGGCAAAGACATTGATTTTTCGAGTTTGTTTTTTACACAACTTTCGGATCTTATGAAATCGGTTCCATATCCGAATTTGATAAACGTAAACGGGGATCATGTAGAATATTGCAACTTTACATATCAATCAAAAAGCTGCTACCTTTCCTTCGCGAGTGATATCAATGAAAATTGCTCATATCTTTACCACTCGATCGAAAACAAGGAATCGTCAGATCTTCTCGGGTGTAAGTCCATGGAGTGGTGCTGTGAGGGTGTAAATTCACAAGGGTGTTATCAATGCGACAACATTTTCTTTTCTAGCAACTGTATAAATTCTTCGTTTTTGTACAATTGTCATAATTGTCAAAACTGTTTTGGTTGTACCAACTTAAGAAACAAAAAATTCCATATCTTCAACGACGCGTATTCGGAGGAAGAATACAAGGAAAAACTCAAAACGTTGAACAAGGGGAGCTTCTCAAATGAAAAAGAAATAAAAGGAAAATTTAAAGATCTTTCCCGTAATTCCGTAAGACGTTTTGCTTCCTTGATTCACACCACTAATTCCACAGGAGAATACCTCTCGAATGTGAAGAATTGCAAGGATTGTTTTGACATAGAAGGACCCGCGGAAAATCTCAGATACGTCGTTTACGGTATTCCCGGGATCAAGGATTCCATGGATATTTATGGCACGGGGGCAAACACAGAATCTTGTTGCGAATTGACAGCTTCTGGGGCGAATCTGAGTAATGCCTTTTTCACAGCGCTAACATGGGAGGGGTATGACATACACTACAGTCTATATTGTAAAAATTCCTCGCATCTTTTTGGTTGCGTAGGTCTTCGCAACAAAGAATATTGCATTCTAAATAAGCAATACACCAAGGAAGAATACGAGAAGCTGGTTCCCCAAATTATAAAACACATGAATGAGCATCCACACGTGGATTCTAAGGGGAGGATTTATAAATATGGTGAATTTTTCCCTCCAGAGCTTTCTCCGTTTGCATACAATGAAACCATCGCTCAGGAATATTTTCCTTTAAACAAAGAAAAAGCAACGTCCAGCGGGTTTAGGTGGGTAGATTCTGGGGCTAAGAGCTATATTCCCACTAAGACAGCAACTGATCTCCCAGATGATATTAAAGAAGTCTCGGATTCTATTACTCAGGAGGTTATAGAATGTTCTCACAAAGGAAAGTGTAGGCATCAATGTGCTACCGCTTTTAAGATTATTCCTCAAGAACTCAATTTATATCGAAAGCTGGGACTTCCTCTTCCTAGATACTGTTCTAATTGCAGACATCATGAGAGATTGACTCAGAGAAATCCACTAAAACTCTGGAAAAGAAAATGCCAGTGTGCTGGTACTCACGATGATTCAGAGAAATACAAGAATACTTCCACACACCAACACCATGGAGAAAATCATTGTCCCAATGAGTTTGAGACGAGTTACAGCCCAGAAAGAAAGGAAATTGTATATTGTGAAGAATGTTATCAGCAAGAGGTAGTTTGAACTAAATACTGGAATTTTTCATACAAACTCTCCATATATTTTCTATCTTCTAGCACAGTTATAATACCCTCTCGAAAGGGACCCAACTTTAAGAAAATCCGGATAAACTCCGGGTTTTCTTTGTATTGACATTGTCATCATGGTTGTTAAGATTGAAACATGGCTAAAACAGAATCAAAGCTCAATGTCCGGTTAGATAAAGAAACTAAGGAAAAGGCGCAGAAAACTCTTAATGAACTCGGTTTGGATCTTTCAAGCGGGGTGAAGCTTTTTTTGAAAAGCGTAGTTGCTACCCAGTCTATTCCGTTTGAGATCCGCACTAAGAATGGGTACACCCGAGATCAGGAAATGCGAATTGTCCGGGAGACGGAAGAGGCGCTTGCCGAATATGATTCTGGCAAGCAGAAAGGATTCCGTTCGGGCCGGGAGCTTATCAAATCACTGTTGTAGCGTGAGATACGCCATTGTTACAACGCGGCAGTTTAGGAAAGCGTTCAAGAAGATAAAAAATAACGCGGAGCTTGTTGACGACCTGGAAAAGGTCGTTGATTTGCTTACGGAAGACAAACCGCTTCCCAGAAAATACAAAGATCACAAGCTTACGGGAGTTCTGAAAGAATTCAGGGAACTCCACGTCCGTTCGGATCTACTCCTTGTGTATAGAAAACATAAAGACAGGCTGGTGTTATTTCTTGCAAACCTCGGTTCGCATGATGATTTGTTTTAAAAATATATAGAGACACTGGTTTTTTTGTGCTTAAATTAAACATATGAATTCGGAGACCAGGGCGTGCAAGAAATGTGAATCTGACTTTGTAATCAAACCGGAGGATTTTGATTTCTACAACAAGATACAGGTTCCCGCTCCTACGTGGTGCCCGGATTGCAGGATGCAGAGGAGAATGCTGTTTCTGGATGAGCGAGCCTTGTATAAGAACAAGTGCGAGCATTGCGGAAAGGATACGGTGTCCGTGCTGCATCCGGAGAGCAAATATAGAAATTTCTGCTCCTCGTGCTGGTGGGACAAATGGGATCCGTTGGAATACGGGCGGGACTATGATTTCTCCCGTCCGTTTTTTGAGCAGTTAAACGAATTATGGGAGTCTGTGCTGTTTCCGGCTCGGTTTACCGTGGAGCCTACGATGACAAACAGCGATTACTGCAATATAGGTTCGTATCTGAAGAACTGCTATCTGTTGTTCAATTCGGACTACGACGAGGACTGCCTGTACTCCACGTATCTGGAGCGGAGCAAGATGTCCGTTGATATCCTGATGGGGGATTTCTGCGAGCTCTGCTATGAGAGCTCGAATCTGTACAAATGCTTTAGGGTTTTCTATTCCAGCAACTGCAATGAATGCGTGGACGTGTGGTTCTCGCGGAACCTGAAGAACTGCTCGCACTGTTTCGGGTGCGTGAATTTGAGAAATAAGGAGTATTGCATATTCAACGAGCAGCTTACGAAGGAAGAATATGAGAAGAGAATGCAGGAGTCTAAACCGCTTTCCTGGAGCGATGTGGAGAAGTTCAAGGAGAAAGCGCATGCATTATCTCTTTCCTACCCGCGGAAATTCGCGGAAGGTTTGAATAATAAAGACATTTCGGGAAATTATGTGTTCAATTCAAAAAATACCCATGACTGCTACGAGGTGGGAGGATGCGAAGACGTCCGGTATTCGCAGTTTCTGTTTTTGGCGCCGACCAAGGATTCTTATGACGTTACGATGTGGGGCGGGGGAGCGAACCGGATGTACGAATGCATGGGAGCCGGAGGGGGGCAGGATGAGATAAAGTTCTGCTTTGATGCATGGTCTCAGTCTAAAAATCTGGAATACTGCGCAAGAATGCTTTCTACAAGTTCCAATTCGTTCGGGTGTTTTGGGTTGCGCACGCAAGAATACTGCATCCTGAACCAGCAGTACACCAAGGAGGAATACGAGGAATTAGTCCCCCAGATCAAGGCCCACATGGACGAGATGCCGTATGAAGACAAGAAGGGAAGAATATACAAGTACGGTGAGTTCTTCCCCCCGGAACTAAGCCCCT